>JACCDV010570433.1_pt1 | contig 11752 bp, 8 predicted proteins | sample 7446131 | NCBI WGS metagenome assembly JACCDV01 (sample SAMN15323448, study PRJNA562643) | freshwater metagenome | isolation source: river surface water | place: USA:Blue River Watershed | collected 2017-08-17
AAAGTTAGTTTAATCGGAAGCCATTTAGGAATATAGCCTACATAAGAAAAGTTAACTATGTAATCGCCTTTGGGTAGTCCTGATAGCTTGAATTTTCCAGTCGAGTCTGCTCTTGTAAAACTCACAAGGGTAGAATCTTTTTCATGAACAACTGATACGGTAGAATAAGCTAATCCTTTCTTACTTATAGTGTCAAATACGATACCTGTTACAGATGCAGTAGACTGTGCCGATAGATTACCTATTCCTATAATTACCATCAAAATAAAGCCTGCTATTTTCATATTATCAATTTAGGGACGAAAATACCAGGCAAACTTCAAAAACCCAGTTAACCAAGATGAGTCAAAAGTTAATCAAGGTTAATGAATTATATTTCTTCAATCCCCAATATTTATATATCAAAAATGAATGTAGAACCAAGTGATATATAATATCAACGTTGCACTTTTGCTTGTCTTAGCTGCAATGAGTAACCTGACCATTATGCAGTCTATTATGTTCCGGAACAATAGAGATTGTTCAAGATCGTTCCGGGCTTTCCCCAAACGTTATAGAATGTTCCAGAACGATAAAAAGTGTTCCAGAACACCTATTTTATTCTATTTCGTTTATATTTTTTAGATATTACTAGGAGCTGCGCTATTTTATGCTGCCTTCACTTGTGCGATTAATGCTCTCTTTTCATTGTTTAATGAGTCTATAATTAATTCTGTTTGCTCTATGTCGTTTTCGAGCCAACATAGGAGCGAGTTTGGAAGAATTTGCTGGGGATGTTAGGGCGATTTTGGATGCCAAGCTTAAGAACCGCTAAAAGCTAAAACCGACCCAATTGGGTCGGTTTTCTATTATTATTTTAGAAAATAACAATTTGTAGCTTCCATAGGAGACATAAACCTATTCCTGTTAAAGAAATGTTTGCAATTCTTTGTGTTTCGGTAAGCCTTTCATACGAGAAATGCAAAAGCAATGAAATATTCTATAAATATAAATTTGGCAGACTCTATTTTGTTAATTAGAAATTAAGAGATGGATGGACGATTAAATGCTACTTTTTTCATCTTCATGTGTGTTTTTTATAATTTTAATGATACTCTCAATAGAAGCCTTATCCCAATATATTTTAATTCTAAATAGTGTTATAATTAACCAAACGAATGATAACACAACACATATTGTGAAAATCGAGTCCCATGTATACTTAGTTATTCCGATAAAATCATTGAAAGTTGAAGTCAATTTTGCCAATAGAAATGCAACAAATATTGTCAATGGATTAATCCAAGAATGTTTTAAATTCAAAAATTTCAAATTTTTTAATAATATATTTTCAAGCTTATCTTCGGTTATTTCTATTAAATCAGACTTTGTATTAGATCTTTTTTTTGAAACAAACTTGCCCTCTTCTTTTGAATAATTGATTTTATCCATTTTAAACCTCCTTTCTATCATTAGTGCCTAAGGGTTTAAACACCCCAGTCGCATGGGGAGTTATTGCGCCACATTTTTCACAAACAACAAGTATGGCTGGGACATTTGGCCCTCCTAAATTGACATTGCCATTTAGTTCATCTTGAATTGGGAAGAATGTGTAGCCATTTAGAAGTGCAAAATTGCTACTTGCGCATCTATGACAAGGGTTTTTTGCTTCTTTCTGTAATAATCCTTCAATATATTCTTTTCTATTAAACGTAATTTTTTCCATTTGTATAATTTATCTTGATTAATATAGTTGTGATTGTTTTTTACTTGTCATATAAAAACTTAACATACTTGTTTATGTAAGAATTTAAGCCCTCTCCTGCAATTGCCAATTTTTTCATGTTATCAACATGAAACTTGGTAGCACGCTTATCACTATAAGTGTATATTTTTATAGTGTCTTTAAATTTCACTTTGATAAGGTTTTCAAAAATTTGATACGATTCGACATCTGAGTCAAGACCTAAATTTTTATAATGTGTCATATGCTATTAATTTTATAAAAAATAGAAACTAATTAATTATTTCTATTCCGTATTTCTACCTAATCACCTTATTTTTTTTAAGACAATATAGTAGTCCTCCATTCCTTTCAAGAATCCTTTATGCATTATGTAAATATTGTGTTTTCTTTATTTTCCATTGGTACTAAATTTAGAAAGCATAAAAATGCTTAGTTAAACTCTTCTTATTGTCTATTCGTAGGCAGTTTACAAACACCATATTTGGAATATCAAATTTCTTTCATTAGGTATTATTACTGAATAAGTGAAATGATTAAGAATATAGTTTTATGAATTACTAGTATTTTGATTATTGAGCTATTAAGTGCCTGATAATTAAATAGTTATCGTATTTATTATACAAAAAAAATAAAAATGCGTAGAAAATTAGCAGTAGTTGTTTTTATTTTAAGTTCATGTTTTTCGGTGTCAGCTCAAACTAATATTGATTCCGAAGCAAATCATTCAATTTCCACTTATTACGCTCAAGGAGTAAAATATAAAGATGGTATTGGGGTAGCCATTGATTATGAAAAGGCATTTAATTATTTCTCAAAAGCAGCAGCATTAGGAGATGAGCAGAGTGTTTATGCTCAAGCATATCTATATTTTAAAGGATTGGGTTGTAATCAGGATTACACAAAAGCTGCTCAATTATTTCTCCGCGGTGCTAAGTTGGAAAGGGATAATAGCATGTATTTCTATGGTTTATGTTGGCGGAATGGTTACGGTGTACTAAAAAATGCAGATAGTGCAAAATACTGGTTAGGTAAATCGGCCGCTGTTGGCTATTTGCAAGCTATTAAAGAATTACAAATACCAATTGGAGAAAACATTAATGATTCTGCTTTTAAATTGGTTCAACAAATTAATAATGCTGCTATTCCTGATAAAAAAATCACAAATACTTTCAATAAAATTCGGCATTACATACCTACTTCTGATCTTATTTCAGGAACTTATAAGGGGTTCATCATTCAATACGACTGGAGCGGTAAATACATTACCTCAAGCAAATCGCTTGAATTGGAATTAAATCTTAATGATAAGAAGGTGACCGGTTTATGGATAGAGGATAAATCCGATTCAATTAGGGTAAATGCTGATTTGTCTTATGATTCAATACGCTTTAATAAAATGGAATATCGCAGAAGGGATCATTATAGTGATGAAAACGGTATTAAATACAATTTTCAGAATGCCAATTTGAATCTGGTTCAATCTGGTGATAGTATATTTCTTGCTGGAAATCTTGAAATGTTTTCGTCACAACGAAACGAGCCATCTAAGCCAATATTCATAGTTCTTGCAAGAGCAGATAGTTCATTAATGTCAAATAAACTTCAGTTACGTACTTATCCAAATCCTTTTAATAATTTAATTACAGCTCAATTCGAAATACCAAAAGCCGATATTGTTGAGATACAAATATTGACCTTGGATGGAGTTACTGTGTATCGTAATTACGCTGGCTTATTAGAAGTTGGTCACTATTCTTTACCTGTAAAAGTGGGCAATCTTACCTCTGGTACCTACTTGTTGAAGTTTACCTATGGAAAGCAAATGCAAATCTCAAGAATCATTAAACAATAAGCATTAAATGATTGTGTATTCAATTAGCTTAAAAAATTCTCAATATGATTAGTAAAAAAACTCTTTTATTCTCAATAGTGTTGCTTGTGAGTATCAATATTTTCGGTCAAACACAACTCAACCTTCAATCATATATACCTGCTGCTCCAAATGCAGCAGAACTCGGCAAATATGGTTCAATTCCTGTTGGTAATGTTACGGGAGTGCCTGATATATCATTTCCATTGTATGAAGTAAAGTCTGGAGTACTTAGCTTGCCAATAATATTGTCTTATCATGCTGGTGGTGTTCAAGTTAATCAAAAGCCGCCTGAAACTGGATTAGGGTGGAGTGTTAATGCAGGCGGCCAAATCACTCGAACAGTATATGGAGCAAAAGATGATAGTCAATATGGGCTTTTTAATTATACACCACCCACTTTTTCACAGTTATTTTCTATTAATAATTATTATACAGCATCGACGTATAATATAGTTTCAGGTGTAGGGTATGATTTAGAGCCAGATTTATTTGCTTATAATATTGGTGGCAAATCTGGTAAGTTTATCATTAATCCTGATAAACAGTTTGTTACTATACCATATGAGCCAATTAAAATAACTAAAAATAATAACGCTGGATATCTTGCTTTTCAGATAGTTGATGAAAATGGAACAATTTATAAATATTCAAATTATTCGACAGTTTCATCTGATTTTTCTTCCCAGCAAACAACAATAAATACTTGGCACTTAACTTCAGTTATTTCAGCTAATCTGGTTGATACTATTTCCATAGAATATGAAACTAAGTATTTTAATGACGCTATGGAAAGTAGCAATATTTCTATAGGTGCTATAGAATCAGGTTGTGCAGGAAGCGCACCAACATATTTTTATGGTTCTTCGGCGGGTAGCGGGCTCATGAGTACAACTACTAGTTCTTTAAATTATTCTGAGCAAGTAGTAAAGCGAATTTATTTCAAAAACGGATATGTTCAATTCAACAGAAATAATTCTCGAATTGATATACTTGAGTATAGTAAATCGCTGGATGAAATAGTAGTTTATAATAATACAAACCAACCAGTAAAAAAAGTTAAGCTCAATTACGATTATTTCTATTCTCCAACATCAAATCAGCCATTCCATGCCCAATATCGGCTAAAGCTTACAGGCTTTTCTAATATTGATCTTGCAACCTTACAGCAAGGTAATTATAGTTTTGATTATGATCCAACAGCACTTCCACCATTTAATTCATATAACATGGATTATTGGGGAAATTATAATGGAAGTAGTAATAATAGTTTGGTGCCAACTACCACTGTTTATACAGATGCAAATGGACTGGGTATAAGTGATACTTATTATAATGGCAGTTCTGCAACCTTAATTGGCAATGCTAATCGTGAGCCTGATGCTAATTACATGAAGGCTGGAGTTTTAAATAAAATTACATATCCAACTGGAGGGTATACCACATTCGATTTTGAGCCTAACAAGTATTGGTCTGATTTAAATAATCAGCAAATTATTAAGATTGGCGGCGGTATAAGAGTCAAGTCAATAAAAAACTTTTCTATTGAAGGTTCATTATTAAATGAAGAGTATTACTCCTATGGAGAAAATGAAAATGGAACTGGGGTAAGGCTTTTTGATGAAGATAATTTTTATAAAAATTATGAAGAGCAATATCAAGCATATTATAAGGTAACTGCAGGGTCTGGGGGTTTCTGTAATCTTGATAACACCTTTTTGCATAGGAATTATTTTGGGGTATCAAAGTATAATTCATTAAACTATCTTGGAGCACCTATTTTATATTCGATGGTAACCAAATATGTTGGAACTCCATCTATAAATTCAGGTAAAACGGTATACCATTATAATATTTTAAAAGATGATACAGGGTTACCTGCATCAATTATAAATAGTGGCAACTATGGTGCTATCAATAATGTTTGGAATCAGGCTCTCCAAGTTGATGAAATAAATTATAAGTGGGAAAATAATCAATATACGCCAGTTACAAGAATTGGTTATAGTTGGACTGGTTATAACACTAATACGTTTTATGCAATAGGCTTAAAACAAACTAAGCAATTTGTGAAATTATGTGATTGTGTCACATCTTCAAGCGGGCCTGAGCCTTCAAATACATCATTTGGTCAAGGTTTCTTCACTTTGTATCCATATCCTATTAAAACGGGAGCAATGCGCAAAACTGCTGAACGTAGGATTACATATAAGCCTGGAGCCGGCGATAGTCTTGTAGTTCAAAATTATTTTCAATATTCGAATCCTTCAAATTTGTTTTTGACACAATCTTTGGCTTCGAATAGTAATAGTGATGTTAATATTACTCGGTATAGTTATCCTCAAGATAAGAGTGATGCTATTTCTCAATCTATGGTTTCGAGAAATATGCTAACACCAGTTCTTGAAGAAAAAACTTACGTATCAAAAAGTGGCAGTGAAACTTTATTGTCCACCAGATTAAATAGTTATAAATTCTCTAATACTTTAATTGTAAATGATAATACAAAATTTGGGCTATATAATTTACCAATAGAAACTCGATTAAAGTATAATCACTATGATAATTATGGAAATATACTTGAACAGCAAAAAGAAAATGATGTAAAAGAAACGTATTTATGGGGATACAAGGGCAGCTATCCTGTTGCTAAAATCATTGGCAGTGATTATGCAACAGTAAGTAGTATAATTAATCAAAGTCAAATAGATAACGCAATCTTATCAGGTGATGCTTCTTTAAGATCGCTTTTTAATTCAGTTCGTTCGAGTTTGCATGGTATTGCTCCTGCTGCTCAATTGACATCTTTTACGTTTGCACCACTTATTGGTATGTCATCACAAACAGATGCGGCAGGAAGAACCAGTTACTACGAGTATGATGGCATGAATCGATTAAAGTTAATCCGCGACCAGGATAATAATATTATCAAAAAATTCTGCTATAATTTGTTTGGGCAAAACACTTCTTGTTTAGAATCCAATTCTGGCAATGGTGGTGGTAATGGCTCGTCTACGCCAACTACAGTTTATGGAGTCATTTCAATCCAAAATAGTTATGGTGGTTACGGGGATTTAGTTATCAATTTTTATAGCGATGTTAATTGCACACAGCCTGTTAGTGTAACAAATGCTCTAGTGGAATATACTGAAATGACTGAAAATGATTTAACTGGAGAGTTATTAAATTATAGTCATACGGCAACAGTTTCAGGCAGTTCGGCGGTATTGCAATATTCTGCACCAGTTGTGACTTATCAATACGTGAGTGGAAGCTACGCTACAGTTTACCACTACTATAATATATTAAATATTACTCTCTAAATTTTCAAGTATGAAAAAGTATTTAGTAATCGTGATGTTGTTCTTGGGTATTTGTGATACATCAATTGTTTCTGGACAATCACGAGAAGCTTTGAATAATCGTAATAGTGATAGTATGGCTATTCAATTGGTAAAAATTTATAAAATAAAGTATGGTCTTAATAAGAATCAAGAAGCACCTGTATTAAAGTGTACAAAAAAATACTACAAGTCGATAGCTGCATTGGGAAACATGCAGTTAGAATTTGAAATAAGAAGCAAGAGGTTATCAGAAATCGATTTAATGTGGAAAGACGAGCTGAGTAAAATTATGGTAAAGGAAAAGTTTCAAAAACTCATGGACGATGACCAAAAAAAAGCAAATAAAATAAAAGATAAGAAGAGTCTGATAAAGCAATCTAAATCTAAAGGCTAGTCTATTTACATTATTCCATTATACAAATAAAATTATAGAAGTGGTAAGACATAAAAATAACATTCGTATAGTTGTATTGCTTGTGTTAATTTCTTTTTTAACAAACCAAACTATACGGGCACAAATAAACTTTGTGAGGACCTTTACTGCAACAGCTCCTGAAACAAATCCAAATACATTGATATCAAAACCTATAAGTGCTGTTAAGCAGGTTACGCAATATTTTGATGGATTAGGTAGACCCCTGCAAACAGTTGCAAAACAAGGATCTTTAGAAACCGCGAGTGGCATTAATCTTGATTTAACTATTCAATTGGGATATGATGGTTTTGGTAGAAATAACATAAATTATTTGCCTTATGTATCAAGTGCCGCAGATGGAGAATTTAAAACGGGAGCAATTAATGCACAAACTTCTTTTTATAATAGTTATACAAGCCCGATAGCAGGACAAGGTGAGAATGGAGTTAATGCTCATAGTTTAATTCAATTTGAGGCTTCGCCTTTAAGTAGGCCGATTTTGACAATGTCCGCTGGTAATAGTTGGGTAGGAAGTAACAGGGGCGTACAATCTGGTTATTGGATTAATACAAATGCGGATGATGTTAAAAAATGGAACGTTTACAATAATGGTATAGGAGTTTTAGGAAGTTACAGTAATGATGGCTCATATGGAGCGGGAACATTGTATAAAAATATTACAACTGACGAAAATAACAATCAGGTAATTGAATTTAAAGATTTGGACGGAAAAGTAATATTAAAAAAAGTTAGCTTAGGCGCTTCAGATAACGGTAACGGTGCTGATTATAATAACTGGTTAAGTACTTATTATATTTATGATGATTTAGGTAATTTAAGGTGTGTTGTTCAGCCAGAAGGTGTTAAAGCTTTGATGCAAAATGGTTGGGTATTTAACTATTCTATATTGTATGAGCAAAGCTTTAGGTATGAATATGATCAAAGAAACAGAATGATCGTTAAAAAGGTTCCAGGAGCAGGTGAAGTGTATATGGTTTATGATAATCGAGACCGGTTGGTAATGACACAGGATGCTAACATGAGGAATTTACCAACCCCAGCTTGGTTAACTACTATTTACGATAATTTAAATAGGCCAGTACAAACTGGTATGCTAAATGGGTATTCTGGTGATTTTTCTGCTCATCTAAGCAATGCATATTATAGTACCACTTATCCATCGATTGGTGGGAGTTTTGATTTACTTACAGAGACACACTATGATGATTACAATAATGGTTTATATGGTGTAAGTGCTAATTTTAACAGTACTTGGAATGGATATTTTGCAAATACAGATAATAGTAACCTACCATATCCGGTTATGCCGGTTCAGGCTCCTCAGGCAATACAATTAAAAGGTATGGTTACATGGACGAAAGTTAAAGTACTCAATAATAATAACCCTTTGACCTACTTATATACCTCCAATATATATGACGATAAAGGTCGAGTTATACAGGTACAAAAGCAAAATATAACGGGAGGAATTGATATTAGTACTACACAATATACTTGGTCTGGTCAGCCATATATAACTGTACAAAGTCAGCAAAAAGCTAATTATCCAAATGCGCAAACTACTATTACTATAAGTAAAACGACATATGATGCATTAAACAGACCAGTTACAACTGAAAATCAAGTAAGTAATAGCCTTGTTAATGGTGGCGCCTTTTCGGGATATACTACTGTTGCAAATATGCAATATGATGGATTAGGTCAAATTAAAGTTAAAAACCTTGGCCGCCAACGGAATGGAACAAGCTATACAAGTGCGCCCTTAGAAACCCTTAATTATGATTATAATATTAGAGGTTGGTTATTAGGAATAAATCGTTCTTATGTGCAAGATGTATCCACTGCGAGTAATGCATGGTTTAGTGGCGAGAGTTTTACTACACCAAATTGTTACTGTGCCGGACAGTTTTTTGGATTTGAATTAGGATATGATAAAAGCCCTGCTGCAGGTAATGGAGCTGGGTGGTCTAACGGCTTCCAGTATAATGGCAATATAGCTGGAATGTTGTGGAAAAGTGGCCATGATGGTCAGATACGTAAATACGATTTTAATTATGACCAAGCTAACCGCTTAAAAGTAGCAGACTTTAACCAGTATACTGGGGGTGGATTTAATAAAAATGCAGGAGTTGACTATAGTATGACTATACCCAATTATGATGCTAATGGTAATATCCTGCAAATGAATCAGATGGGTTTAAAACCTAATGCAAATACCTCTGCGCTTATAGACCAACTTAATTACACCTATTACTCAGGCTCTAATAAGCTTAAAGCTGTTACAGATGCAGTAAATGACAATAATAGCACACTTGGTGATTTTAAGTACAATGCAGGCAGTAAAACTACTACCGATTATAATTATGACACTAATGGGAATATGACCCAAGACAATAATAAAGGAATAAGTAACATAACATATAATTATCTAAATTTACCTCAGACAATTACAATGACAGGAAAAGGGACGATATCATACACTTACGATGCAGCTGGCAGCAAATTGCAAAAGAAAGTTGTAGATAATACAAATGGTACTACCACAACCACCCTTTATTTAAATGGAGTTATTTATCAAAACGACGTTCTCCAATTTATAGCACATGAAGAGGGTAGGCTTAGAATTAATAACACTAATAATGGCTACGTATATGATTATTTCTTAAAAGACCACTTAGGTAATACCAGAATGACAATAACGGATGATTATAGCATAGCAACCCACATAATTGATGCAACTAGTTATTATCCATTCGGGTTAAGTATGAAAGTGATTGGAAAGGAAGCTGCTGGAGGATTGCAGAATAAATTTAAGTATAATGGCAAAGAAGAACAAAGCAAAGAATTTAGTGATGGTAGTGGCTTAGATTATTTGGATTACGGAGCAAGGATGTATGATGCACAGATTGGGAGATGGATGAATATTGACCTTTTAAGTGATTTAAGTAGAAGATGGAGTCCTTTTACATATTGCTACAATAATCCTATTAGGGTTATTGATCCAGATGGAATGTTTGCAGATTTTATTAACGAAGATGGTAAGAAAATTGGTTCTGATGGTGTAGATGATAAGAAATTATATGTTATCAAGACATCTCAAAAAAAATTTGATAGTGAAGCCCCCTCCGCTGGAATAACAAAGAATGAAGCAAAGGCCACAGAAGAATTTATTAAAAAAAATTCTGGAAATATTGAAGCTTTTAAAGCTAATGACATAGCTTATAAAAATAGCGTTGAGATCGAACCAAATACTGATTCAAGGCAGGCGATGGTTGATATAGTTAGCAAGGATAACGGGAAAGGTGGTACAGCCGATGCTAATAATAGAGAGTATGGTGGTCGCATACGATCTACAGGTGAGGTGATAGAATCACCTGCTGGGCCAGTAGCTAATCCTTTAACCAATCCTAATGCTCATATCGATATAATTTCTTCTGTCAATCAATCAACATTTCACTCACATCCTAGTGGGGCAAATATTGAATCAACAGGAGGAGCAAATACCATAGGGGGGTCGACAAAATTTGGTTCTTTTCAGAACGCCCCATCAAATATTGGGGGAGATATACAAAATAGTGGAAGCAGAATTAATTATGTGTTCTCCCGTGGAAACAATACCGTATATATCTATAACAATACGGGAGTTATAGCGACTTTACCAATTAAAAATTTTGTAGCTCCTAAAAAATGATTATGAAGAAAGGACTGTTAGTGATTTTTATATTTTCTTTTTTAAATGGATACTCGCAACAGCGTGAAAATGAGTATAACAAAATGATCGATACTGCACTAAGTTTTATGGTTCAAGAGATGATTGATCCGAAAGATATATCGAAAAGTCGTGAGTTGTATTTGCTTGATGAGAACGATCGTCCATATCCTTATTTGCATGCATCGCTAATAGAAGTTAAGCCAATAGACTTAGCAAGTACAAGAATGGACAGGAGATTAAAGAAGGGTATTAGAGCATGGAAAATCATCCCTGTTTTAAAAGGAAATCGCATAACAATTACCATAATAGACTTTAGAATTACGTATAAAAGCAATAAGTATAATTATACAAATGGCGGGGGGGCAGAATTTGTATTTGAATTTTCATGTGAAAAGAAAGCTTGGATATTATTAGCAAGAACATCCAGAGGATTGTAATTATTCAGAAATGGTATAAACGACAGATGGAGTAAATGACAATAATAGCACACTTGGTGATTTTAAGTACAATGCAGGCAGTAAAACTGCTACCGATTATAATTATGACACTAATGGGAATATGACCCAAGACAATAATAAAGGAATAAGTACCATAACGTATAATTATCTAAATTTACCTCAGACAATTACAATGACAGGAAAAGGGACGATATCATACACTTACG
>JACCDV010618594.1_pt1 | contig 11752 bp, 11 predicted proteins | sample 7446131 | NCBI WGS metagenome assembly JACCDV01 (sample SAMN15323448, study PRJNA562643) | freshwater metagenome | isolation source: river surface water | place: USA:Blue River Watershed | collected 2017-08-17
CCAAACAGCACGTTGGCCGAGATGATCAGGATCAGCGGTTTCCAGGCCCACTTGCCGATCTTGTCGCCGCCACGTGTCTCGACCACCAGGGCCTTGAACATGATGATGGCGCCCAGGATTGCCAGCAGGCAGCCCAGCAGCAGCGGAAAGTAACCGGGGCCCATGCGGGCACCTGTACCCAGGCTGTGGCCGGTGGCCCCGTAGGCGAAGGCCGCACCGACGACGGTGAACATCAGCCCCGAGAAAAAGTCTTTCTGACTTTTGATGAGCACGATAAATCTCCTCCGGAATTTGGATGCCGCGATTGTGTTGGAGAAAAGTGATCGGGCCCATGTGGGTTCCACCTATGTCCCGCCAGCGACCGATCCTGGGTTAACCCTAGGAGCCATGCCCAGGGCAGCGGGTCTCGGTCATCGGATCAAGGGCTTGAAAACCCGCAGCCATTTGCTGGCCGGCAGGCCCCATTGGGCTTCAATGCGTTCGGCCGTTTCAAGCAGTTGCGCGCGACTGGGGCGGGCAGGTGTGCGCTGCGCCAGAACCACGGTGTTGCCTTCGCGGGTGGGCTTGAAGGCCCAGACCGCCTGTTCGCCAAAAGCGGCGCAGATCTTCTGGACGCTCTCGTCGAAGCTCGAAGACCGGCCGAACAGGTTCACGGTCATGCAGGCCCCGGGGCTGAGCAGGGCTTGGCAGTCGCGGTAGAAGTCCTCGCTGTCGAGCACCGGGGCCGCCGCCTCGTGGTCGTAGAGGTCCACCTGCAGGGCGTCGACCACACCGGTCCATTCGGGCGAACGGATTTCCTGCGCTGCGTCGGCAATGACCACGCGCAGGCGCTCGTCGTCGGGGGGGAGCCGAAACCAGCCACGGCAGGCGTGCAGCACTCCGGGATTGAGTTCGATGGCCGTGCAGGTCATCTTGAGTTTTTTGTAGCAGAACTTGGTGAGGGTGCCAGCCCCCAGCCCCAGCTGCATGGCATGGGCACCGGCCACCTCCGATGCGGGCTTGAACAGCAGCCAGGCCATCATGCGCTGCACGTATTCGAGTTCGATGTCGTAGGGCTTCTTGATGAGCATCGAGCCCTGGATCCATGGCGAGTCCAGGTGCAGGTAGCGGATGTCCCCGTCCTCGGAAAAATGGACTTCGGGCAAGGCGATGGTTTTCTTCCTGCTCATGGCAGCCATTGTTTCACGGCATCAGACCCTGGAGCCTGGGCAGCACCCGGCGGGCATTGGCCGCGGTGGCCTGCGCCAGCGCCGGCATGTCCATGCCGCGCAGATCGGCCAGCTCCCGGGCGATGCGCGGCAGCTCGGCCGGGCTGTTGCGGCCTTGCGGGAGACCGGCCGCACGGACCTCGGCGGTGCGGTAGATCCACTGTGGGGGGATGTCGGGGGCATCGGTTTCCAGCACCAGTGCACCGATCGGCAGGCTGCAGGCCAGGCTGCGCAGCGCGGTCGCCCGCTCGAAGGTCATGGCGCCGCCAAAGCCCAGTGCAAAGCCCAGATCGGTGAAGGCCCGGGCCTGCTGCGCGCTGCCATTGAAGGCATGCGCGATGCCGCCCGCCACCCCGACCTGGCGCAAGCCCTTGAGCAGCAGGTCGGCCGAACGGCGCACATGCAGGATGACCGGCAGGCCATGCGCACGGGCCAGCTGCAGCTGTGCCAGATAAAACCGCCATTGCCGCTCGCGCATCTGCGGCGTGCACAGCTCAGGGACGAAAAAGTCCAGGCCGATTTCTCCAACGGCCACCAGACGCGGATCGCTGCGGGCCGCACTCAGGGCCTCATCAAGCGCCTGCAGGTCTTCCTCCTGCGCAGCAGGAACATACAAAGGATGGATGCCCAGGGCATAGGCGTCGCCGTGCCGTGCTGCCAGCGCCTGCACGCCCGGCCAGTCGCAGCGCTGCACGGCGGGCAGCACGCACAGGCGCACGCCTGCATCGTGGGCCTGCGCACGCACGGCGTCACGGTCGCAGGCAAACTCGGGCGCGTCCAGATGGCAATGGGTGTCGATCCACATCAGCCCACCAGGTCCGACAGACGACCCTGCACCAGCTGCAGCTGTCGGTCGCACCGGGCGGCCAGTTCGCGGTCGTGCGTCACGACCACAAACGCTGTGCCCCGCTCGCGTGCGAGTTGCAGCATCAAGTCGAAAACACCGCTGGCGGTGCTGCGGTCCAGGTTGCCGGTCGGCTCGTCGGCCAGCACACAGGCCGGACCACTGACCAGCGCCCGGGCCATGGCCACGCGCTGGCGCTCGCCCCCCGAGAGTTCGGCAGGCCGGTGCTGCAGGCGCTCCCCAAGGCCGACACGTTCGAGCCACAGACGGGCCTGCCGGGCCGCCTCGGCGCGGTCGGTGCGGCGGATCCACAGCGGCATGGCCACATTGTCCTGCGCGCTGAACTCGGGCAGCAGGTGGTGGAACTGGTAGACAAAACCCAGGTTCCGGTTGCGCCATGCCCCTTGCGCGCTCGGACCGAGCGCATCCAGACGCTGGCCCTGCAGCGTGACATGGCCCGATGTCGGGGCTTCGAGTCCGCCCAGCAGGTGCAGCAGGGTGCTCTTGCCCGAACCGGACGCCCCGACGATGGCAAGCGTCTGACCCGCCTGGACCTGCAGGTCCACCCCCTGCAACACCGTCAGGTCGATGCGCCCTTCGGCAAAGCGCTTGGTGAGGCCTTGCGCCGACAGGATGACCTTACTCATAACGCAGCGCCTCCGCCGGGTTCACACGGCTGGCACGCCAGCTGGGGTAGAGCGTGGCCACGAAGGCCAGCACCAGCGAGATCAGCACGATGGGCACGATGTCGCTGGCCAGCGGTTCACTGGGCATGCGGCTGATGAGGTAGATGTCCTTGGGCAGGAAGCTGGCGTTGAACAGGTGCTCCAGCGCGGGCACGATCACGTCGATGTTGCAGGCCACCAGCAGGCCCAGGGCCAGACCGCTGAACGTGCCGATCACACCCACGGTCGCGCCCTGCACCACAAAAATGCCCATGATGCTGCGCGGACTCGCCCCCAGCGTGCGCAGGATGGCGATGTCGGCGCGCTTGTCGGTGACGGTCATCACCAGGGTGCTCACCAGGCTGAAGGCAGCCACCGCCACGATCAGCGTGAGGATGATGAACATCATGCGTTTTTCGACCTGCACCGCCGCGAACCAGGTGCGGTTCTGCTGGGTCCAATCGCGCACATGGAAACCGGGGCCCAGCTCGCGCTGAAGTTCGGCCGCGACCCGTCGGGCCTGGTGCAGGTCCCGCAGCTTGACACGCAGCCCACCCGGCCCCTCCAGCCGGAACAGCCGGGCGGCATCGTCCAGGTGCACCAGCACCAGCGCCGAGTCGTATTCGTAATGGCCGGAAGAAAAAAGGCCTGCCAGCCGCATCTGCTTGAGCCGCGGCAAGGCGCCCGCCGGCGTGACCTGGCCCGAAGGGGAAATGAGTGTCACCTGATCGCCGGGCACCGCACCGATCGCCATGGCGAGATCGCGACCGGCCACCAGCTGGAACTGGCCGGACACCAGCCGCTGCAGCACCCCCGCCTGTCCCTCCTGCAGCGCGCTGACCTCCGGCTCGCGCGCCGGATCGATGCCACGCACCAGCACGCCCTTCATGTCCTCACCGCGGGCCAGCAGGGCCTGGGCTGTGATGAAGGGGGCCGCCCCGAGCACTTCCGGGTGGGCCAGCAAACGGGCGCGCAGGCCTTCGGCATCGGGCAAGGCGCCGCCGCCTGCGGCGTAGATTTCAATGTGCGAGACCACGCCCAGCATGCGGTCACGCACCTCGCGCTGGAAGCCGTTCATGACCGACAGCACGATGATGAGCGCGGCCACCCCCAGGGCGATGCCCAGCATGGACACCCCGGAAATGAAGGAAATGAAGCCGTTGCGTCGTGTGGCTCGGCCCGCGCGGGTGTAGCGCCAGCCCAGCACCAGTTCGTAAGGCCAGGAGCGAAAAAACGACATGCCGCTATTGTGACCAATCCGGACATGGGCACGTCGATGGGGCCCCCATGGCCTGCGACAATCGCAGGCCATGCACTGCATCATCGCCTACGCCGCCAGCGACCGACTGCCTCCTGAAGCGCTCGAAGGCCTGCACCTGCCCAGGCTCTCGGCCCTGCTGGCCAGGCTGCAGCCCGCCGCGCAGGACACCGATCCGGGGCTTGACCGGCCGCCAGCCGCCATGCCCCACGAGCGCGCCCTGGCCCGTGCGCTGGGCTGGGACACCCAAGCCCCGCTGCCCTGGGCCGCCTGGAGGACCGGCAGCACCGACCTCCAGCCACAGGCCTGGATCACGCCCTGCCACTGGCAGATCGGCATGGACCAGGTGTACATGCTCGACCCCGCCACGCTCGGGCTTGGCGAGGATGAATCGAGGGCGCTGATGGACATGCTGCTGACCTACCTGCGGGAGGACGGTCTGCAGGTGCGCTGGCACGACGCCCTGCACTGGCATGCCCGGGGCGATCTGCTGGGCGGCTGGGCCGCGCCATCGCTGGACCGCGTGGTCGGGGCCAATGTGCGCCCGTGGATCACGGCAGGCCTGCCCGGCGCCCTGGTCCGGCTACAAAGCGAAATGCAGATGCTGGCCTACAACCACCCGGTCAACGACGCCCGTCTGGCACGCGGCCAGCTGCCGGTCAATGCTTTCTGGGTGCATGGTGCAGGCCGCCTGCCCGGGCCGGCTGCTGCCGGCGTCCCCATGCAAAGCCATGAACTGCTGCGCCCGGCCGCCCTGCGCTCGGACGTGCCGGCCTGGCGCTCGGCCTGGCTGGCGCTCGATGCACAGTTGCCCGAGCCCGACACCCCCGGACTGCAGCTGACGCTGTGCAGCGAGTCGACGGCGCACACCTGGGAGGCACGACCACAAGGCTGGCTGAGCCGCTTGCGCAACACCTTCTCTCCCCCCGACACCACGGCGGCCCTGCGGGCGCTGATCTCCGCATGAAACTGCTGACCCGCGACGTTCCCCCCCGCAGTGCCTGGGCGCTGGAGCAATCGGGCATCCACCCCCTGCTGGCCCGCCTGTATGCCGCACGCGGTGTGCAGGCCCCCGATGAACTGGACGATGCCCTGGGCAGGCTGCTGCCCCCCGGCACGCTCCGGGGCGCGCAGGAAGCCGCCCGCCTGCTGGCCGATGCGCTGGCGGCCGACCGCCGCCTGTGCATCGTGGCCGACTACGACTGCGATGGCGCCACGGCCTGTGCGGTGGCCGTGCGCGGCCTGCGCATGCTGGGGGCACGGCATGTGGACTACCTGGTGCCCGACCGCGTGGTCGATGGCTATGGCCTGACCGCCCCGATCGCGCAGCGCGTCAAGGCACAAGGTGCGGACCTGCTGATCACGGTGGACAACGGCATCGCCAGCATCGATGGGGTTGCGGCCGCACAGGCACTGGGCCTGCAGGTGCTGGTGACCGACCACCACCTGCCTGGCCAGGAGCTGCCCGCCGCTGAGGTCATCGTCAACCCCAACCAGCCCGGCTGCAACTTCCCCAGCAAGTCCATGGCCGGTGTGGGCGTGATGTTCTACGTGCTGCTGGCCCTGCGCGCCGAGCTGCGCCAGCGGGGGGCATTTGACGCCAGCACACAACCGAAACTGGACACCTTGCTGCCGCTGGTGGCGCTGGGCACGGTGGCCGATGTGGTGCGGCTCGATGCCAACAACCGCCGGCTGGTGGCGCAGGGTCTCAAGCGTGTGCGGGCGGGCGCCTTGCCGCCCGGCATGGGTGCGCTGTTTCGCGTCGCAGCCCGCGAGACCGCCCGCGCCACCACCTTCGACTTCGGCTTTGCGCTGGGCCCACGCATCAATGCCGCCGGTCGCCTGGCCGACATGACACTGGGCATCGAATGCCTGCTGACCGACGATGCCAGCCGCGCCGACAAGCTGGCGCGCCAGCTCGACGCCATCAACCGCGAGCGGCGCGTGATCGAAGGCGACATGCGCGACATGGCGATGGAGATGGCCGAGTCCCTGTTTGAAGAGGGCGAGACACCGCCGCCGGCCCTCTGCGTGTTCGACCCCGACTTCCATGAGGGCGTGGTGGGCATCGTGGCCTCGCGCCTGAAGGACAAGCTGCACCGCCCGACCTTCGTGTTTGCGGCCAGTACCGCACCGGGCAAGGCGCACGAGCTCAAGGGTTCAGGCCGCTCGATCGCGGGTTTTCACCTGCGCGATGCGCTCGACCTGGTGGCCAAACGCGCGCCGGGGGTGCTGCTGCGCTTTGGCGGCCATGCGATGGCGGCCGGTTGCACCATCGCCGAAGAGCATTTCGAGGTCTTTGAAGCCATCCTCCAGCAGGTCGCGCTGGAGTGGCTGGACGAGGCCACACTGCAGCGCCGCCTGGACACCGACGGACCTCTGCCGCCCGAATACCGGCGCGCCGAACTGGTGGACATGCTGCAGGCGGCGGTCTGGGGCCAGGGCTTTGCGCCCCCCGTCTTCAGCGAAGAGGTGGAGGTGCTGTCTCAGCGGCTGGTGGGCGAGAAGCACCTCTCGCTCAAGCTGCGCCACCAGGGCCAGCCGGTGGACGGCATCTGGTTCAACCGCTGCGAGCCGCTGCCTGCACGGGCGCGGATCGCCTACCGGCTCGATGCCGATGAGTGGCAGGGGCAAAAGCGGCTGCGCTTTCTGATCGAGGCGGCCGAAACCTGATCAGGCGGTGGGCGCCTTCAGGGGCAGGACGCCCGAGAGTTCGAGCTGCATGATGATCTTGTGGACGAGCGAGGCGACCGAGGGCCGCCCGGTCTCCAGCACAAAGTGGGCCGTCGCCCTGTACAGCGGATCACGGACATCGTAGAGCGAGCGCAGCCGGGCCAGTGGGTCGTCCACCTGCAGCAGGGGGCGCGCGGTGTCGTGACGCACACGCCGTAGCACGTCCTCGGGCAGGCTGCGCAGGTAGATCACATGGCCACGGTCATGCAGGTGCTGGCGGTTGACCTCGCGCAGGACCGCGCCGCCGCCGGTGGACAGCACCCCGTGGTGGTGCTGGCTCAGGTCGTCGAGCACCGCCTGCTCGACGTCGCGGAAGGCGTCCTCGCCTTCGCGCGCAAAGTATTCGCGGATCGAGCAGCCCAGGCGTTCCTCGATGACATGGTCCGAATCGACAAAAGGCAGCCCCAGCCGCCGCGCCAGCTGGCGTCCGATGGTGGTTTTGCCCGAGCCCGGCAGGCCAACGAAGGTGATGTTCAAGACCGTCTCACACGAAAGCGACCTCGGGCATGGCCCTGATCGCACCAAAGCCCTCAAGTGTATGCGAGCGCCCTGCACGCCCTGCACGCCCTGCACGCCCTGCAGGATGCAGGCTTCAGGGCCGGGGGTCGGGCTGTGCGGCGACCGGCCCCACCTGTTCGGCCACCTGGGCCGTCTCGGCCAGCACACGCGGCGTGAGAAAGACCAGCAGCTCGCTGCGCTTGCGCAGCTGCTGGCGGTTGCGGAACAGCCAGCCCAGCACCGGCACATCGCCCAGCGCGGGCACGCTGGCCTGGTCGTTCTTGTCGCTGTCTTCGAAGATGCCACCGAGCACCACGGTGCCGCCGTCCTGGACCCGAACCGGTGTTTTCACATGCTTGGTGTTGATGGCGTAACCCGCGGGCGTGAGCTGGCCGACGCTGTCGCGGTTGACGTCCACATCGAGCACCACCGCGCCTTCGGGCGTGATCTGGGGGGTGACTTCGAGCTTGAGGTTGGCCTTGCGGAAGGTGATGGACGTGAGCGTGCTGCCCCCGGTGGCGGCAGCGGTCTGGTAGGGCAGCTCGGTGCCCTGCTCGATCAGGGCCTTGGTCTGGTCGGAGGTGATCACCCGAGGGCGCGAGACCACCTTGCCCCGGCCCTGCGCCTCCAGGGCCGACAGTTCCAGGTTGATGAACCGGTCGGCCGCCGCATTGAACAGGGAAAACGCCACACTGGCAGGCGCCAGCAGGGTCTGCCCCGCCGCGCCGACTGGCAAAGCCACCTGGTTGCCGCCGACCGCCCCGGCCACGGTGGCGGCATTGGTGGCTCCCAGCTGCCCTACAGCGGCGGGCTGGCCGTTGACGAGGGCGTTGCGGCTGGCGCCCACCCCCAGACGCACGCCGAGTGACTCGCCAAACTGGTCATCGGCCTCGACAATCCGCGCCTCGATCAGCACCTGCCGCACCGGGACATCGACGCGGGCCACCATCTTCTGCAACTCGGCCAGTCGGCCCGGCACGTCGCTGAGGAAGAGCTGGTTGGTGCGCGGCTCGGCCATGATGCTGCCGCGCGGGCTGAGCCAGCGTCCGGCCGCGATGCCGCCACCGCCAGCCGCCGCTGTGCCGCCCTGCAGGCGCTGTGCCACCTCGCTGGCCCGTGCATATTGCAGGCGCATGGACACCACCTGCAAGGGGCTGACGCCATCGAGTTCGGCCTGTGCCTCCAGCCATTTCTTCTCGCGCAGCAGCCACTCCTCCTGCGGCGCCACCCACACCACCTTGCCCTCCTGGCGTGCCGCCAGCCCCTTGGCCTGGAGAACCACCTGCAATGCCTGAGGCCAGGGCAGGTTCTGCAGACGCACCGAGACCTGCCCGCTGACCCCTTCGGTCGTGACGAAGTTGAGTCCGGTGAAGTCGGCAAACACCTGCATCAGCGCACGCACCTCGGTGTTCTGGAAATTCAGGCTGATCGGCGGACTGTCCAGCCCGGCGTGCAGACCGGTCGGGCCAGGCATCTGCGCCCAGGCCGCGCCGCAGCCGGCCACGATGCCAATGACCAACCTGCTCCACGCTTTCTTCCATGCCCTGCTTGTCTGCATCACTGCCCTCCTGACCAGTTCAACGTCAGCACCGCTTCGCGCCCGCTGGCGCCCGGGGCTTGCAACTCCACACCTGCAGCGCCGATGCGCCGCACCCGGTAGGCCTCGCGGCCAACGCGCTGTCCGGTGCTGACCGTGAATTGCGCCAGCCCCTGTCCCAGCACCGCATGGGCCTCGCCCCCCTGCCACCACACGCCCAGCAGCTGCAATTGCCGCACCGGCCAGAGCCTTGGATCGACAGGCAGGGGGGCACTGGCTTCGGTTTCGGGCAGGTCCTGCGCCTTGGCCGCAGCAGCAGGACCGGCCACCCGTGGCAGGGCCCACAAGCCTGTGCCCGCACCCGTCGAGGCGCGGGCCTGAGGCCACTCGGGCCAGACCCGTGGCGTCGATGCGCTGGCGACCGCTGTCGGCGGCTGCAGGCCCACGCGGGCCTGCACCTCGATGCGCACCAGGCCAGCGGTCTGGCCGTCGGGCACGACCTGCCACTGGTCGACCAGCCACCATGGCGCCTGCCCATCGAGCGTGGCCACAAAGGCCAGCCAGTCGTGCCACGCACCCAGCAAGCGCAAGCGCACCGGCTGCTCCGGCAAGTCCGCCCCCGCATGGCGCGGCAGGGTCTGCAGGGCCAGCACCTGCAGGCCATGAGCCTGCGCGCCTTGCTGCAGCCAGCTCCAGACCTGCGTGGCCTCGTCCGGCTGCGGCCAGTCGGGCACCGCAGAAGCCGCCGCGCGCGCAGGCGCCTGGGCCAGACGGGAAGACGCCAGACGGCTGCGCAGCCGACCGAGTTCGTCCTCGAGCTGCGCCACAGCCGAGTGCTGGGGCCACCCCCAGAGCAGCGGCGGCGCAGCGCCGGACAGAAATGCCAGGCACACCACCGCCAGCCGCTCACGCGCCTGCGGCCCCAGACCGCCTGTCCACGGGCTGGCCTTCATGGCTTGCGCCCTCCAGTGGGCGAAGACGGCCAGACGGTCTCGAGCACCGCCTCCACACCAGGCGGATCGGACTGGCCCGCGAGGCTGTGCAGGGTCCAGGGTTGCGGCGAAGCTTGCGAGAGCCGAGCGACCAGGCCCGGCACCCCTTCGGGATGGGGCAGCCAAAGTTGCAGGCTGAGCTTGTGGCCATCGGCCCGCCAGCGCTGCAGGCGCAGCCCGGCACCATCGGCCTCCTGGCTGAGCTGGGTGTGCAGCTGCATGAATTGCTGGCGTTGCAGTTGCCAGGCACTGGCCCGCTCGCGCATGCGGGCCTGCGATTGCGCAAGGGCCTGAGCCTCACGCAGTTCGGCCTGCTGGCGCTGCTGCAGCTGCAGGCTGGCCTGCAGGGCGCCGCGCTCGTCCAGCAGCCGCGCATGCCATCGGGCCTGCCAGAACACCAGGGCCAAGCCTGCCACCAGTCCGGCCAGCAGCGGCCACAGCGCATGGCGCCAGACGACGGCATCGGGCATGCGCAAGCGGCTGGGGTAACGCAGCAGGTTGAGCGAGGGGGCGTTCAGCACAGTGCCCCCAAGGCCGCGCCGCAGGCGACAAGCGGCTTCCACATCGGGCTGTCCTGCAGATGTGACCAGTCCACCTCGGAACCCAGGCGCTGTGGTGTCCGCTCGAAACACCAGTCCTGCGGCGACACCGCCCAGTGCTGGCGCGGGTCACCGCTCAGGCACATGGCCGCACGCATGGCCGCCTGCGCCTCGGGTTCGACCACCGGCAGGCGCCAGCCGGCGCTGCGGGCATGCTGTCGCCAGCGCTGCAACTCCTCGAGCAGACAGGCAGCCCAGTGGACCCGGGCGCCGTCGTCTCCACCTGCGTCCTCGATCCGGAAGTCGAAGCCCACCGCCTCGGGACCGACGCCCCAGGCCGACGCGGCTTCGAGCTGCACCTCTGCGGCCAGGCCCCGTGCGTCGTGCGTGGCCAGCCCCTGCAGCAGACCCTGGCGGCAACGCGCCTGGCCGAGGGCCAGTGCCATGGTTCTCAGGCGTGCAGGCAGTTGTCCGCCCAGGCCGCGCAGGGTCTGCACCAGCCAGTCGTCCTGTTCGGCAGGGTGCACCAGCCCTTCGGGTGCGTGGAGGTGCTCGAACACCACCACGCGCACGCCCCCGTTGTGCAGCAAGGACAAGGCGGCCAGCAGGATCTCCTGTTGGTCGAGCATGGCGCCCCAGGCCCAGGTGCGCTGCCTGCGCCAAGCCCACAAACCCCTGGCCCCTTGACTCCATTGCATGCCGGGTCTCCTCCCTGTGTCAGCCCTGCAGGGCTGGTGCAGCTCTTTTTTAGTGAGGGAACCAGGATGTTTCAATCAATATATGAGTAATTTTGAATTCATTTACATACAGCACCTAATCCAGGGAGGGGATCGCATTTTTATAATGTGGGCCGGCATGACGCTGTCCCGGCGCGGCCGATGAAGGTCCTATGTCCGCCAAGCCCAACCCTCCCCCCAACGCCCCCTCGCCTGCACCGGCACCTGCCCGAGGCATCGGCCGCTGGCTGCTCAAGATCCTGCTGGGGCTGCTGGGCCTGGTCACGGCCGGACTCGTGTCGATCGTGCTGGTGGCCGGCGTGGCGATGGTGGTGGCCTACCCGAACCTGCCCGACATCTCGGACCTGGCCGATTACCGGCCGAAACTCCCCTTGCGGGTGTTCACCGCCGACGGTGTGCTGATGGGTGAATTCGGCGAGGAGCGCCGCAACCTCACGCCCATCGCCGACATCCCCAAGGTGATGAAGGATGCGGTGCTCTCGATCGAGGACGCGCGTTTTTACCAGCATGGCGGTGTGGATTACCTGGGCATCCTGCGTGCCGGCCTGGCCAACATCGGCCGCATGAAGAGCCAGGGGGCTTCGACCATCACGATGCAGGTGGCCCGCAACGTGTACCTCTCGTCGGAGAAGACCTACACCCGCAAGATCTACGAGATCCTGCTGACCTACAAGCTTGAACACATGCTCTCCAAGGACCAGATCCTGGAGATCTACATGAACCAGATCTTCCTGGGCAACC
>JACCDV011088220.1_pt1 | contig 11751 bp, 8 predicted proteins | sample 7446131 | NCBI WGS metagenome assembly JACCDV01 (sample SAMN15323448, study PRJNA562643) | freshwater metagenome | isolation source: river surface water | place: USA:Blue River Watershed | collected 2017-08-17
TCAAGTTAGAAACTCCGAGGAAACTTGCAACAAACGCAGACGAAGGACTCTCATACACCTCACGCGGGCTGCCAATCTGTTCGATGCGACCGGCGTTGAAAACCGCAATTCGATCACTCATGCGCATAGCTTCTTCTTGATCGTGTGTGACGAAGATAAATGTGATACCTGCCTCGCGCTGAATACGCTTTAGCTCAACCTGCATCTCTTCGCGTAGCTGCTTATCTAGTGCACCTAGCGGTTCGTCTAAAAGAAGAACTTTCGGGCGAAGCACCAAGGCTCTGGCCAGAGCGATTCGTTGACGCTGTCCTCCCGAAAGCTGGTGCGGTAGTCGGTTTGCCAGGTGAGTTAGCTTCACCGACTCAATTGCCTCAGCAGCCAGCTTCGCTCGCTCAGCCTTTGGAATCTTGCGAGCGCGCAATCCATACTCGACGTTCAACTGAATGGTCATGTGCGGAAATAGGGCGTAATCCTGGAAGACCGTGTTTACGTCCCTGTCAAAAGGCGCTAGCTCGGTTACGTCAGAGCCTTCAAGGAGAACCCGCCCGCTGGTGGCAGTTTCAAAACCTGCGATTATGCGAAGGACAGTTGTCTTTCCTGAACCCGAAGGTCCAAGCATCGAGAAAAACTCACCCTGAGGAATGTCTAGATCTAGACCTGAAACAGCGGAGACGTCCCCAAAGCTCTTGTTTAAGCCCCGCAGGCTAACCGCGACGGTGGCCGATTTGGCCTTAGAGCTCGAGGTGCTCTTTGAGGAGCTTTTGGTCAAAATATCACCTAGTCAGTTTGGACTTCTTTGTCCGTTGGAGCCTCCCCAAGACCCCTGAACATCCAATAGCTTACCCGTCAGCCCGAGAATGGTCTTTTATCAGACCATTAGTCAGGTATCAGTTTTATAAAGAATTACCTAGGACTATGAGGCAGGGAATGGGAGGAGCTTTGGCTAGCTTCCCCACTGATAGGGCGGTCCGAGCCAGATAAGGAACGAAAACAAGGAAACTACAAACACAATCAACAGCAGCACTAGCAGCACCGGGCGGAAAATGAACCAGCGGAATAGGCGGTCAAACCAGGAATTATCACGCGGATCTTTTGTACCCTCAATACGCCATTCACCCTCAAGCATGGATCTATTGGCCAAATAGCGGTCGTAGGGGTAGGTAGCAAATGGAACAATCGCGAGCAAGACCGCCAGCGCTGTTTTCCCGAAGGACCACCTTTGGTTTACGCCAACTAGTACTGCTGAGACGGCGTAGCCCATGAATGCAAGGCCGTGGGTAGCGCCGACGACAGTGAAGAGGTTCGGATCTATGCCGATTGTTTGCCTTGCGATGATTGCAAGTATGAGAAGTGCCCAGGTCAACATCTCAATTCGAGCGAAGGTTCCGAATATGTCTTTTGGTCTTGCATCCATGGTTAAACCCTATTGCCCGATTTACTAAATCATTGGCAGATGTCCAATAGGTACTACCTGTTGAAGTCGCCCTCATTCTGCCCGTCGGACTCTGGGTCTCCCTGAGTGCCATAGAAGGATTCTGGATAGGCAGTGTTTGGTGAATAACCTTGGGGACCAGATCGGTAATCCCCCTCATTCATTGACGAGCTCTTAGTTGCTTTGGGCGGTCTGTATTCAGAGGGGTCGAAACTCAGAATTTTCCGTATCCAACTAATAAACCCCATGTCTATCCCTTCATTGCTTTCTTGGCTTCGCCCCACAGCAGCCCGCCGATCAAAGACGCAAACAACAAAGTCGGAACGACGATCCAGGGCCAGATCCTGCTGAACCATAAAAGAGTCTTTTCAAGAACATTCATACCCAAAAGCTAGTGGTCACCCCCGACATGGGTTGGATAGGTAGCCTGGCCCAATCCTGAAACAAAGTGTTATTAGGGGCCTAAAAATCCCCTTAGATTAGGTGTCATGAAATCGATACCACTGAAGCAAAAACATGAATTGCTTGGCGCAAGCTTCACCGACTTCGGTGGTTGGGAGATGCCGGTTCGCTATACATCCGATTTAGCCGAGCATCACGCGGTTCGAGATTCAGCTGGATTATTCGATATTTCTCACATGGCCGAAATCTTTATCGAAGGCAAAGACGCTGCCTCGTATCTTGACTACTCGCTGGTGGGCGCAGCATCCGAAATTGCTATAGGTCGTGCCAAGTATTCGCTGATCTGTAATGAAGCAGGTGGAATCATCGATGACCTAATTGTTTACCGGTTAGGTCAGAACGCTTATCTGGTTGTCGCAAATGCATCCAACCGAGATGCCGTAGTCAAAGCAATGCAAGAGCGGACATCCGGATTTGAAGTCTCAGTCAAGGACGAAAGTGATCTCTGGGCGCTACTTGCGATTCAGGGTCCAAAGTCAGTTGCAATACTTTCTGAACTAACAACCGTAAATCTCGATGAGTTGAAGTACTACGCAATCTCAGAGGCTGAGATTGCGCAGGTTAAGTGTCTTTTGGCGCGAACCGGATACACCGGAGAAGACGGTTTTGAAATCTACATTCCTGTTGAATCGGCAGCTCAAGTATTTGATGCCATCATGGCGGCTGGTTCAAGTAAAGGACTACTGCCAACTGGTCTAGCATGCCGAGATACCCTTCGGCTCGAAGCGGGCATGCCTCTTTACGGGCACGAGATGAACATAAACATCAATCCCTATGAAGCAGGTTTTGGAAAAGTGGTCAGGCTCGATAAGCCTGATGATTTCATAGGCAAGGAAGCATTAACTAAGTTGTCCGAGAGTGCACCCGAAAAGGTTTTAGTCGGACTCGCCGGGGGTGGCAAGCGCGCAGCCAGAGCAGACTATGAAGTTTTTGTTGAAGGTTCTCAAACGCCTATCGGCGTGATTACTTCGGGAGTTCTTTCACCGACACTCGGATATCCCGTGGCGATGGCATACCTAAAGGCGCAGTACTCCGAAAATGATACGTTAGTGGAAGTTGATGTGCGGGGCTCCAAGGTGGGCTTTACGGTCGTCAAGCTCCCCTTTTACAAAAGAAAAAGTTAGCCGTTCAAGCGATAAAGGACTAAAGAAATGATTAACCGCGAGGGCCTGAAGTACACCAAAGAACACGAGTGGCTATCGATCGATGGCGATGTTGCCACAGTTGGTATCACTGAGTATGCCGCCGAAAAACTGGGAGACATTGTTTTTGTGGACCTGCCAAAAGTTGGTTCCAGCACTACTTATATGAAGATCTGCGGAGAGATTGAGTCCACAAAGAGCGTCGGCGAGCTCTACGCTCCAGTCGATGGCGAAATCGTAGAGGTTAACGATGTCGTGTCCGGCAATCCAGAACTTGTGAACCACGACCCATTCGGTGCTGGTTGGCTAATCAAGATTCGCTTCACAGAGCTTCCAGCTCTTCTTACACACGAGGAATACGCCGCACTCACCGGAGAGGGTTAAGTCAAAATTGCTTCCTGAGCACAAAGACTTCAAATACCGCCACATTGGTCCCACCAAAGAAGAACAAGCAGCCATGCTCAAAGAGCTTGGCTATTCTTCTTTAGATCAGTTGATGGCAACAGCTTTGCCAAAAGCCATTCAGTTTGAAGGAGAAGGCAAGCTTCCTGATCCGTTGACGGAAACAGACACCTTAGAAGCTCTCCGAGTACATGCGAACAACAACAGAGTTACGACGAGCCTCATCGGCCAGGGCTACTACGGCACCATTACCCCGTCGGTGATCAAGAGAAATGTTCTTGAGAACCCGTCCTGGTACACCGCTTATACGCCTTACCAGCCCGAGATTTCCCAGGGCCGCTTAGAAGCAATCATTAACTTCCAGACCATGGTGAACGACCTGACTGGAATGAAAACAGCTAACGCCTCCATGTTGGATGAATCAACTGCCGCAGCCGAAGCCATGCTGCTATCTAGAAGGTCTTCAACTAACGACGGCAACATCTTTTATGTCGACTCAGACACCATGCCCCAAACAAAGTCACTGCTCGAGCATCGAGCAGAACCAGTTGGGATAAAGATCGCTTACTTTGACGCAGCCAAAGGTGCAGCGGAGCTAACCGGTGACTACTTCGGGGTTATGGTTCAGTACCCAGGAGCCAGTGGAAGACTTACCAAACTAAAGCCGATCTTCGACGCTGCCCATGCCGCAAATGCCATGGCTGTTGCCGTTGCCGATCTACTAGCTCTTTGCCTGATTGAAGCACCAGGTGATGCCGGGGCCGACATGGTGGTTGGAACCACGCAACGCTTTGGAGTCCCGATGGGCTTTGGAGGTCCACACGCCGGCTACCTAGCTGTTAGGCAAGACCTAGAAAGATCAATGCCGGGTCGCCTAGTTGGTGTATCAATCGATGCCGATGGTGCACCGGCCTATCGATTGACTCTTCAGACTCGCGAACAACACATCAGACGTGAGCGTGCAACCTCAAACAGTTGCACCGCCCAGGTGCTCCTTGCGGTTATGGCGGGGATGTATGCGGTCTACCACGGACCGAAGGGGTTGCGCTCAATTGCCCTAGAGGTCCATCAGAAAGCTCACGCACTGGCCGATGCCATCCGCAGCGCCGGGCTAAATGTTTCCGAGGCTGACTTCTTCGACACCTTCCAGGTTGTCGGCGTCGACGCTAAGGCTATTTTTGAAAAAGCTCGTCAAGCGAATATCACTATGAACTTGGTCGATAAAAACACAATCGGTGTTTCAATCGATGAGACCACAAGCCCGGAGATTCTAAACAAAGTCGCATCTGCCTTTGGTGCCGGAGAAGTAAAGTTCTCCTACGACGCATCTGGCGCAAACCTAAAAGTTGCCGGTCTTGACCGAAAGAGTAAGTACCTTACCCACCAGGTTTTCAACACTTACCACTCTGAGACCGCAATGCTTAGATACCTAAAGCGCCTAGCGGATTTCGACTACGCCTTAGATCGCGGCATGATTCCGCTTGGCTCTTGCACCATGAAGCTCAATTCAACAACCGAGATGGAAGCGGTCACGTGGCCAGAGTTTTCAAATCTTCACCCGTTCTCCCCTAAGGAAGACATCAAGGGTTATCTCTCACTGATCTCCGAGCTTGAGACTTGGCTTTGCGATGTCACAGGTTACGACGCTGTGTCGCTGCAGCCCAATGCTGGAAGCCAGGGAGAGCTTGCCGGTCTTATGGCAATTCGCGGCTACCACTTATCCCGCGGTGACTCTCAGCGCGAAGTGTGTCTAATTCCATCCTCGGCTCACGGTACCAACGCCGCCTCTGCCGTACTGGCTGGAATGAAGGTAGTAGTAGTTGCCTGTGACGAGCTTGGCAACGTAGACCTTGATGACATCAAGGGAAAGATTGCCGAAGCTGGAGATAAGTTGGCCGCTCTGATGGTCACTTACCCATCAACTCACGGTGTTTATGAAGAAGCCATTTCCGATATTTGTGATCTGGTTCACAAGGCCGGCGGTCAGGTTTACATCGACGGAGCCAACACCAACGCGGTAGTTGGCTACGCAAAGTTTGGACTTTTGGGTGGAGACGTGTCTCACCTCAACTTGCACAAGACCTTCTGCATTCCTCACGGTGGCGGTGGGCCTGGTGTTGGTCCAGTTGCTGCAAGGGCCCACCTGGCGCCATTCCTTCCAGGCCACGACCTAGCGCAAATTGATCTTCCAAACTTTGGTCCAATCTCTGGCGCACCATTTGGTTCGGCCTCGATTCTTCCAATCTCTTGGGCATACATCCGAATGATGGGAAATCAGAGCCTTAGAGATGCAACTTCAGTTGCTGTGCTATCGGCAAACTACATCGCTAAGAAGCTAAAGGGCCATTTCCCACTTCTATACACAGGCAATGAAGGCTTGATTGCTCACGAGTGCATCATCGATATTCGAGGAATCACCAAGGACACTGGGGTCTCGGTTGATGACATCGCGAAGCGCTTGATTGACTACGGTTTCCACGCTCCGACCATGAGCTTCCCTGTTTCAGGAACCCTCATGATTGAACCGACTGAGTCTGAGCCAAAAGAAGAAATTGATCGTTTCGTTTCGGCAATGATTGCAATTAAGGATGAGATCAATCAACTTGCTTCTGGGCAATGGTCGGCTGATGACAACCCACTTAGGCAGGCTCCTCACACCGCCAAGATTCTGACCGAGGATTGGAATCATCCTTACTCGAGGCAGCTCGCTGTATTTCCTGTTGCCGGGCAACACCTCGGAAAGTACTGGCCAAAGGTTCGAAGAGTCGACTCAGTGCACGGTGACAGGAACTTGATTTGCACCTGTCCGCCGCCTGAGGCTTTTGCCTAAAGAACTACTTACTCTTTTTGGGGAACAAGGCTGACACTGCGGCAACAGCCAAAAGAGCGCCAAGAATCTGCACACCAACGTAGCCGCCTGCCGATGCTGGCGCGATACTGGTGATGCTTTCGGTGAAGATTCTTCCGATAGTCACCGCTGGGTTGGCGAATGATGTCGAGGAAGTGAAAAAGAACGCGGAGCCAACGGCTGCTGGCACACCAAAGGCAATTAGGTTTGATCGCTTGCTCTTTAGAAGTGCAAGAACCACAAAAACCAATAGACCGGTAGCAATAACTTCTCCGACGCCAGTTCCTAATGAAAATCTTTCAGTTTGAGAAATGGGCGCAAGCTCATTTGCGAACATCAGGTTCGCAAGAACTGCACCAATCACACCTCCGGTGATTTGTGCAATTACATAAACCAAGACTTGATTTGCTGGGAACTGCTTGGTGATTGCAAGCGCAATAGTCACTGCTGGGTTTAGGTGAGCGCCGGATACCGGACCTAGGGTGAGAATCAAAGTTCCAAGAACAAAAATGGTGGAAAGGGCAATAACAAGAAGCTGCACTAGTCCATCAGTTGAAAGTGCCGCTGCCATAAAGCCTGACCCGACGATTGCTGCGACCAAAATCATGGTTCCGAGAAACTCGCCAAAGACTGTCTTGTTTTCCAATTGTTGCTCCCTTGTTTGTTTGGACTTTTCAGGAAAAAGTCTAGGAGCCAACTCTTGAAAAGCTGGGAGTTGAACTACGGCTAAGCGTCTTCTTTTTAGCCAACCAACTGCTCAGCAAGTAGCTCTTTCACCCTTGGGACAACTTTGGTGCCCAAAAGTTCAATCGACTTCATGAGTTTTGAGTGTGGCATCGGGCCTGTTGAGTACTTAAGGTCAAAACGCTGCGCTCCAACGGACTTGATTGCGTAAGCCATTTTTTGTGCCACGGTTTCTGGCGACCCAACGTACAAACTTCCGTTGTGAACCTCTTCTAGGTAGTGCCCCTTGGTCATCGGACCCCAGCCGCGCTCCTGTCCAATGCGGCCAAAGCTTGCCTGGTAGTGAGGCCACAGCTCTTCGATGGCCTGCTCGTCAGTTTCAGCCACGTGACCGGGTGAGTGAATAGAGATTGGTCTAAGTTCGTGACCGAACTTTTGCATGGAGTCACGGTAGAGCTTTGCAAAAGGCGCAAACCTAGCCGGGTCGCCTCCGATGATTGCGAGGGCAAGTGCGGCGTCAAGCCTTGCTGCCCGAATCACGCTCTCGGGAGATCCACCAACACCAACGCGAAGTGGGATTCGACCGGATTCAGTTTTTGGATAAACCTCCTGGTTTACCAATGGTGCGCGAACGGTTCCTGACCAGGTGACTGGCTTTTCTTTAAGCAACTCGACAAGAAGTTCAAGTTTTTGTTCAAACAAGTCTCCGTAGTCTGAAAGCTCATAGCCAAACAGCGGGAAAGATTCAATGAAGGAGCCTCTTCCGGCGGTGATTTCCGCTCTACCATTCGACAGAGCATCTACCGTTGCGAATGCTTGGTAAACGCGCACTGGATCTTCGGAAGAGAGCACCGTGACTCCGGAACCTAGTTTGATGCGAGAGGTAACTGTCGCTATTCCTGCCAACACAGTGTCTGGGGATGTCACTGCGAAATCATCACGGTGGTGTTCGCCAACGTCAAAGCTGTCAAGGCCAACCTGTTCAGCCTGAACGGCTTCCGCGACAACGTTTCTTAGCACCTGACCGGCAGTTTCAGCAGTCCCATCGTCCTTGAGGGTCATGTCCCCAAAGGTATCCAAGCCAAATTTGATCTCCACTGCCTATTTACTCCTTTGATGCATTTATGAGCATTTAGAACCTTGTTTACTCAAGTTTTGTTCCCAGCTACCGAGTGAGAATGCTCCACACCACTCGAATCGCCTTCATGGTGTCCTCCGGTGTTTCCTCTTGGGCCAAGTGCCCAGACTTTGGGATTACAAAAAGAACCGAATCTTTGATCATGCCTGCGAGTGCCTCGGTATCGGCGGTCGCAACCACGGTGTCCGTGTCGCCTGTTATCAAAAGTGTGGGGACTGTGATTTCGGCCAAGCGATCTTTGACATCGAAAAGTCTCGGTGCTCGATTAAACTCCCAGAATCCTTCTTCCCAACCGATGACGTCTAGTGGCTCACGGTAGCCCGCCTTAACCTCTTCGGTGATCAAGTTTTTGTTGTACCAAGATTCATTCAAAAGGTCCATGCCGCTGGATGCAATTGAGGAAACAAGCAGTGGGCCTAAATGATCCAACTGCGGAATGCTAAATATCCAGTTCAACCAACCGGGAGAACCTCCGGTAGTCAAGATGGCCGGTGAAATAAGTATCAGGCCTTGAATTGCATCCTTGTTGTCTACAACATATTGAGCAGCTAGCGTGCCTCCCGCTGAATGACCAACGAGAATTACTTTCCGATCCGAACCAAATCTTTCAATCAGTTCGTCAAGAATCAGGTCTTGCCCAACCGAGCCGTATGGGTTTTCTCCGTCCCAACTGGTTGGTCGCTCAGTCAGACCAAAGCCAGGCCGATCGTAAGCAATTACTTCACCTAGTTGACTCAGCGGTTCAATGACCTCCCTGAAGGAGAAAGTGTTTGCGCCAAAACCGTGCATGAGTATGATCAGAGGCGGGTTTGTGCAGTCTTGACCATCTTGGCAAGCAAATGCAGTTCTTTCGTAGTAAATATCTAGGCCCAGGGCACTGGCAAAAGTAGCGCCATCACCTGCTACCTCTTTATAGGTTCTAGTGCCGGTGGTTTGAACTGGGATGAGAAATGGCACAACCAGAATCGCTACCAGCAGAAACGCTCCCACGAGGCCAAGAATTCTCGAAATCTTCACCCCACTAGCCTAAGCCTCTTGGGAACTAGCGCCCTGGAACAGGTTCTGACTGGGAACTAGCTGGGAGATTGGACCGTTAGCCTTATCTTGCTGGAAGTTAAGTGGTTTGCTTAGCTGTTAGTTATAAATCGACTCATTTTACTTAGGGGACATCCTTGTTCAGACTCGCCACCGCTTCATTAGCCAACCGCTCAGTTGTAGGCCTACTAACGATTTTGATCGTCGCGTCAGGTCTTATTTCGCTGAGTTCTTTGAAGCAGGAGCTGCTGCCCTCGTTTGAGGTTCCTCAGGCATCGATTGTTACTGCATACCCTGGTGCATCCCCTGAAATTGTCGATGCTCAAATTTCTTCGATTATTGAAGATGAGGTTCGAACCCTAAACAACTTGGTCAACGTCCGTTCCACATCAAGTGCCAATCTTTCGGTAGTCCGCGTTGAGTTTGACTTTGGAACGACGACAGCAACCGTTGAGGAGGAGCTAAACCGAGTCGTTGCAACTGTTAGAGACTCGCTGCCTTCAGAAGTTGAGCCGAGAGTAATCTCTGGTTCGTTCGACACTGTTCCAATCATTGTTCTATCGGTCGCTTCGACAAACGGCCAAAATGACGCGCTGGCAGAGATTCTGGCTGATGTCGCCACACCAATCCTGTCTCAAGTACCTGGCGTTCAAGAAGTAACAGTTGCAGGTGGCAAGAAGAAGCAAATAACGCTTGATCTAAAGTCAAAGGTATTGCGCGATAACGGACTTTCACAGCAGTCAATTGTCGAAGCGCTTCGCGCGAACGGATTCATCGTGCCAGCCGGTTCGATTATTGACAACGCTGGGGAACTTCAAATTGAAGTGGGAACCAACGTTAACTCAGTAGAGGATTTCAAGAAACTCCCGCTGATTTCATCTAACGCCCAGAGTGCGCAGGCCGCATCCCAGGCTGCGGCTCAGGCAGCCGCCGCCCAAGCTGCTGCGGCCGCTGCAGCGGCAGGTGGAGTTCCTGTTCCAGCTGCCCCTGTTGCACCTGTAGCTCCGCAGAAGCCTGAAATCTTGACGATTGAAGATGTTGCGGACGTGGTCTACGACTACGCTCCAGTGACTTCAATTTCTAGAACCAACGGTCTTGATTCCTTGGGAGTGCAAGTCACCAAAACGCAAGATGGAAATACTGTCGCCATTTCAAATGGTGTTGAGGCAAAAATTGACGAGCTCAAAGAAAAACTCGGCGGCAATGTTGAAATCAACACAGTTTTCGACCAGGGCCCATTCGTTGAAAAACAGCTTGAAAACCTGACCATTGAGGGAACGTTGGGACTAACCTTTGCGATTCTGATCATCTTGGTATTCCTTGGTTCGATTAGGTCTACCCTGGTGACAGCAATCTCAATCCCAACCTCGCTACTTATAACCTTCGCGGGGCTATTGGTTTCCGATTACAGCTTGAACCTATTTACCTTGAGCGCGCTGACAATCGCCGTAGGTCGAGTCGTAGATGACTCGATCGTGGTCATTGAAAACATAAACAGGCACCTGTCCTACGGAGAGCCAAAGAAGAGCGCAATCATCGATGCGGTCAAGGAAGTCGCCGGCGCGATTACGTCTGCAACCATCACAACAGTTGCGGTGTTCCTACCTGTGGCTCTCGTTGGAGGAGTTGTTGGCGAGCTGTTTAGGCCATTTAGCCTTTCGTTCACAATCGCTTTGCTTGCTTCACTTATAGTCTCCTTGACCATAGTTCCGGTGCTTGCCTACTGGTTCCTCAAGGCTCCCGTTGTCGACCCAGCAGCTGCGATGGATACCCCAGAGCAGGCAGCTGCCCGTATTGAAAGTGTGCGCGAGCTCGAGGAGCAGAAAGAGAAAAAGAGCTGGTTGCAGCGCGGCTACATTCCAATTCTTAAGACCACTCAAGCTCACCCAGTTGTAACCCTTATTGCAGCCGGTGCAGTTCTGGGATTCACCTTCTCGCTGATTCCTCAGCTAAAGACTGACTTCATCGGCGACTTTGGCGGAGACACATTCTCCGTCCGTCAGGAGCTTCCAGCTGGCGCCACATTCGAGCAGCGCGACAAAGCGTCAGAAATTGTTGAGGATCTAATTCTTCAGCAAGAGGGCGTTGAGACTGTGCTTGCAACATATGGCGGCAGGGCCGATGGCCGAGTTAACTTCGGCGGTAATGCCAATGCAACAACTATCCAGGTTTCGCTGTCCAAGGATGCCGATGCCGACGCCATTAAGGAAGCTGTCCAAGCTGGCATCGATGCACGAACTGACATTGGTGAAACGACAATATCGGCCGGTGGCGGTCCAGGTGTTGGGGGATCAAGCAACATTGACATAAAGATCACCGGTACCAGCGATGAGGCTCTTTTTGCTGCGGTAGACAAAATCCGCTCTGGGATGGTTGTTGTTGACAACATTTCAGAAATTACATCTTCGCTATCAGAGCAGCAGAGAACTCTGAAGATTACCGTGGACAGAGTCAAGGCTGCCGAGTACGGCTTGACTGAGATCCAGGTTTCTGGATTGGTTTCTTCAACCCTTCGACCATCTTCAATTGGCGATGTAAACATTGAAAATGAGGCAACCCCAATTTTCCTTGTTCAAGAGAACACTCCAGCAACTCTCGAGGAGATTAA
>JACCDV010228491.1_pt1 | contig 11750 bp, 11 predicted proteins | sample 7446131 | NCBI WGS metagenome assembly JACCDV01 (sample SAMN15323448, study PRJNA562643) | freshwater metagenome | isolation source: river surface water | place: USA:Blue River Watershed | collected 2017-08-17
CTTGCACCTGGAGCGTCTGCGTATGCATGGCGTCACGCCCGAGCATCGGCGCTCGTATGCGCCGGTGCGGCAACTGATCGATGTCAGATGACCATCCTGTCCATCACATCGCGCGACAATCCGCAGTACAAGCAGCTGCGGCAACTGGCGACCAGCGCGCAGGCGCGCCGCAAAGGTGGGCGCACGCTGCTCGATGGCATCCATCTGTGCGAGGCCTGGCTGCAGCACCGCGGGCTGCCCGCGCTGTGCGTGTCCGGCGCGAGCGCACGCCACCATCCCGAGGTGGCCGCCGTCATCGAGCGCTGCGAACGTGAGGGCGGCGCCTGCATCGTGCTGCCCGACGACTTGTTCGCGCCGCTGTCGCAAGTCGAGCATGGCGTGGCGCTGCTGTTCGTGGTCGAGGTGCCGGACACGCTTGCTGCTGATACGGCGTCGGCTGCGGATGCGCGCGACTTCGCACGCGCGCCGTTGAACACCAGCGCTGTGCTGCTCGACGGCCTGCAAGATCCGGGCAACCTCGGTTCCATCCTGCGCACTGCGGCCGCAGCCGGCGTAACGCGCGTGTACTGCGGGCAGGGCAGCGTCGCGGCCTGGTCGCCGAAGGTACTGCGTGCCGGCATGGGCGCGCATTTCGTACTCGACATCATTGAGGATGCAGACCTCGCTGCAGTGATCCGCCACGCCAGCGTGCCAGTGCTGGCCACCAGCCTGCAGGCGGATGCCAGCCTGTATGACACCGACCTTTCGGAACCGGCGGCCTGGTTGTTCGGGCAGGAAGGGCGCGGCGTTGCGCCGGAGTTGCTGGCCCTGGCGACGAAGCGTCTGATCATTCCGCAACAAGCGCAGGTGGAGTCGCTGAACGTCGCGGCCAGTGTCGCGATCTGCCTGTTCGAGCAGCGCCGGCAGCAGCGGGCGCGCTGACCTCTCTACCGCGCCCGCTGCCGCGGCTGCAAGCCCGGTGGCAAGGTGCAGGGCGCATAGACCAGTCCCGGTGCCACCCAGCGCTGATGATGCTTCAGGCGTGATGCATCGCGACGCGGACACACGCACTCGAATCGGTAGCCGAGGCCGTCGATGACGGCAAACTCATGAATGGTGCGGTCGGCATAGCGACCGATGGGCTCGAATACCTGCTGCGGCTTGCTGGGCGGTGGCAATACCGGCCTGGCCCGGATCGACGTGTGGCCGCGTTGCAGCTCGACCTCGACCCCGTTCAGGCTGTCGCGCAAGGCCCAGAGCAGCAGGCCAAAGCCCAGCCACAGCAGGATCTCGATGATGGCGATCTCCATGGGGCACCTCGCGAACGGACAGTTCTATCCTCCGCGAGCGATTGCCTTGCCGCCACTGCTATGCGCGCCGGGCTTGATCTGGCTCAGATCGGTACTGCCGGCAGCTGCAGGCCTGCCGGTGCCGGTGCCGGTGCCGGGCCCAGGCCGGGGCTAGTAGGCGCGCTTGTCCAGCTTCAGTTCCTGCATGATCATCGTCGCGATCTCCTCGATCGACTTGACCGTGGTCGACACCCAGCGCACGCCTTCGCGCTGCATCATGCGTTCGGCCTCGTTGACCTCGTAGCGGCAGTTTTCCAGCGACGCATACTTGCTGCCCGGACGGCGTTCGTTGCGCACCTCGGACAGCCGGTCAGGCGCGATCGACAGCCCGAAGATCTTGCTGCGGAACGGCGCCAGTCCGCTCGGGATCTGGCCGCGCTCGAAGTCTTCCGGAATCAGCGGATAGTTGGCCGCCTTGATCCCGTACTGCATCGCGAGGTACAGGCTGGTGGGCGTCTTGCCCGAGCGCGACACGCCGACCAGGATCACATCCGCATTCGACAGGTTCTTGTGCGACTGCCCATCGTCATGCGCGAGCGAATAGTTGATGGCCTCGATGCGGTTCTTGTAGTCGTTCGAATCCGCGATGTTGTGGCTGCGGCCCACCGTGTGCGTGGACTTGATGCCCAGCTCCTGCTCCAGCGGATCGACAAAGGTCTGGATCAGGTCCATGTGCATGCCGGTCGAGCCGCGCACGATGTCCGACAGTTCCTGCTGCACCAGCGTCGAGAACACGATCGGGCGCTTGCCCTCGGCGCTGTAAGTGTCGTTGATGCGGCGTACCGCGTCATGCGCCTTGTCGGCCGAATCAATGAAGGGCAGGCGGATCTGGCGAAAGCGCAGGTCGAACTGGGTGAGTACCGAGTGGCCAAATGTTTCTGCAGTGATGCCGGTGCCATCTGAAACAAAGAAAACCGTGCGGTCGAACCCGGGCGAACCGGCAGGGGTGTGGCTGTGCATGAAAAATTACCAAAGAAATAAGGCAAATAGTATGACCGTTCGCTTAAAAAAAGCGCTTGCGGCGGGTAAAATGACGCCCATTGAAAATTTACCCACCTGGCGTGTCCGAAGAATAACAAGAACACCCATGTCCCGGCGAGGCGCACTGTGAAGATTTCCCACCATCAAAGAGGTAGTTATGTCCAACGCAGCACTGCAGGGGGCTCACGCGGCCCCTGATACGGGCGCGGCTTACGTCGTTTCTTTCGAAAACCTGCGCATGACGGACGTCGAGTCCGTCGGCGGCAAGAACGCTTCGCTTGGCGAAATGATCAGCCAGCTGGCCGGTGCCGGCGTGCGCGTGCCCGGTGGTTTCGCGACCACCGCGCAGGCTTTCCGCGACTTCCTGTCGTACGCGGTGCCAGGCGGCGAATCGCTCGGCGACCGTATCGCAAAGCGTCTCGAGACGCTGGATATCGATGACGTGCGCGCGCTGGCCGCGGCCGGCGCCGAGATCCGTCAATGGATCATCGACACCCCTTTCCAGCCCCGCCTGCAAAAGGAAATCGACGACTTCTATCACGCGCTGGTCGATGACTCGGCGAGTGAAGTGTCGTTCGCGGTGCGTTCGTCCGCCACCGCCGAAGACCTGCCGGATGCGTCCTTCGCGGGCCAGCAGGAAACCTTCCTGAACGTGGTCGGCATCGACAACGTGCTCGAAGCAATGAAGCATGTGTTCGCATCGCTGTACAACGACCGCGCGATCTCGTATCGCGTGCACAAGGGCTTCACCCATGCCGAAGTCGCGCTGTCAGCCGGTGTGCAGCGCATGGTACGTTCCGACCTCGGCGCATCGGGCGTGATGTTCACCATCGATACCGAATCCGGTTTCAAGGACGTGGTGTTCATCACCTCGTCGTACGGCCTCGGCGAGACCGTGGTGCAGGGCGCGGTCAACCCGGACGAATTCTATGTGCACAAGCCGATGCTGGCCGCCGGCAAACTGCCCATCATCCGCAAGAACATCGGCTCCAAGCTGATCAAGATGGAATTCACCGGCGAAGCGAAGGCCGGCCGCTCGGTGCGCACCGTCGATGTGCCGATCGAGCAGCGCAACCGTTACTCGCTGGCCGACGAAGAAATCGCCGAGCTCGCGAAGTATGCCGTCATCATCGAGAACCACTACGGTCGTCCGATGGACATCGAGTGGGGCAAGGATGGCCGCGACGGCAAGCTCTACATCCTGCAGGCGCGCCCGGAGACCGTGAAGTCGCAGCAGGGCCATGGCGATGCGCAGCAGCGCTTCAAGCTTAAGGGCACCGGCACCGTGCTGGCGCATGGCCGCGCTATCGGCCAGAAGATCGGCGCCGGCCCGGTACGCGTGATCAAGGACCCGGAAGAAATGGAACGCGTGCAGCCCGGCGACGTGCTGGTGGCTGACATGACCGACCCCAACTGGGAGCCGGTGATGAAGCGTGCATCCGCGATCGTCACCAACCGTGGTGGCCGTACCTGCCATGCCGCGATCATTGCGCGTGAACTCGGCGTGCCGGCCGTCGTGGGCTGTGGCGATGCGACCGATGTGCTGAAGGATGGCACGCTGGTCACCGTGTCCTGTGCCGAGGGCGACGAGGGCAAGATCTACGACGGCCTGCTCGACACCGAGATCACCGAAGTGCAGCGCGGCGAACTGCCGGCCATTCCGGTGAAGATCATGATGAACGTCGGCAATCCGCAGCTGGCGTTCGACTTCGCGCAGCTGCCGAACGACGGTGTCGGCCTCGCGCGCCTCGAGTTCATCATCAACAACAACATCGGTGTGCACCCGAAGGCCATCCTCGAATACCCGAACATCGATCCGGACCTGAAGAAGGCGGTCGAGTCGGTCGCGCGCGGCCATGCATCGCCGAAGGCCTTCTATGTCGACAAGCTGGCCGAGGGCGTCGCCACCATTGCCGCGGCCTTCTATCCGCGCCCGGTGATCGTGCGCCTGTCCGACTTCAAGTCCAACGAGTACAAGAAGCTGATTGGCGGCTCGCGCTATGAGCCGGACGAAGAAAACCCGATGCTGGGCTTCCGCGGCGCAGCGCGTTATCTGGCGGCGGATTTCGCCGAGGCCTTCGAGATGGAATGCATCGCGATGAAGCGCGTGCGTGACGAGATGGGCCTGACCAATGTCGAGATCATGGTGCCCTTTGTGCGCACGCTGGGCCAGGCCGAGAAGGTGGTCGGCCTGCTCGCGAAGTACGGCTTGAAGCGTGGCGAGAACGGTCTGCGCCTGATCATGATGTGCGAAGTGCCATCGAATGCGATCCTGGCCGAGCAATTCCTCGAGCACTTCGATGGCTTCTCGATCGGCTCCAACGACCTGACCCAGCTGACGCTCGGTCTCGATCGCGACTCCGGCATGGAATTGTTGGCGGCCGATTTTGACGAGCGCGATCCGGCGGTGCGCGCGCTGCTGTCGCAGGCGATCAAGACTTGCCTCGCGAAGGGCAAGTACGTCGGCATCTGTGGCCAGGGCCCGTCGGACCATCCGGACTTTGCCGAGTGGCTGATGAAGGAAGGGATAAGCTCGATTTCGCTGAACCCGGACTCGGTCATCGATACCTGGATGAAGCTGGCTGGCAAGGTCGCCTGAACCCGGTGACCTTGCCGGCTTTTGCAAAATCGGCAATTCAAGAAAAACGGGCCTCGCAGCCCGTTTTTTTACACCCCAAAGTATTGACAGCAGGAAACAGAGGTCTATACTCCGTCTTCCGAATTCGGAATAACAACCAACAACAGGTGTTATCGCTGTATTGAGCCCCCGCCGCTGCGAAGCCCGGGGGTTTTTGTTTGTCGGGTCTCTTCATGCCTCGTGCAAAAGGCGCAGCCGATGGCTTACTGCGTCCGCCGCTTTGCTCAGCAAATCGCTGTCACCCGCAGGCAGAGTCAATGATGAATCGTCCAACACCTCTCGGGCCAATATCAGGAGACGACTCAGTGCCGTGCCATCCAGTGTGACGGCAATCGGCGGCAGAAGATCGGAAACGGCCTCCGCCGCCTCTGCTGTGGCTGTTTCTTCAAGGTAGATACGGAAGATCTGTTGCAGCGCTTGTTTGAATTCTTTCGGGCTCATTGATGCGTTGGCTGAGCGCGCTTCACAGATGTCTTCCAGTACGAAGCTGGCTTTGCCCGCGATGTGGAACGCATGATCGACAGCGGCCTGTGGCGATGGCTCGGAAGCGGGAGTGGCCGGCGCAAAAAAATCGCACAATGTTTGCCATGTCTTCCTGCTGGTTCCTTGAAGCGCATCGCCGTCATCCCGCAGGCTGATGTATTTGATCAGCTCCTTGCTTGTTTCCCAGACCTTGGGGTCGCTGGTGCGCAGCTCGCCCCGACTGAGCCGGATGGCATTGCCCATCTCCTCGTAGAAAGCCTTCTTGTCGTTCTTGCTCTGCAAACTGAAATGTCGCTTGAAACTGTCCCACAAAACATGCAGTTCCTGATTCAGGTCTGATTTGTTCAGGATCACCGTGACCGGGCAGCTGCTTTCCACATCAGCCCCGTGCGTTGTGGGCGCAGTCGACACGAGAGGGTTGATACCGGACTGCGCCACTTTGTCATTCAGAAGTTGTTGCAGACGCTCATTCAAAAGCTTGTCTCGCTCGTCGGCTGTCGGGCGCAGCTTGCCCGAGGTGGCGTAAACGCTGCCGATTTCTTCATGATGCTGGAAGCCCAGGTCACTCATGTGCCGGGCTGCGTAGCGTTGCGCACTCTCCACGTGCCTGAATTTGTCGACCAGCCTTCCGAGCAGGTCACTTTTTTCACGTCGGAAAAACATCGGCGTGACCCCGCCGTTCTCGTTCTTGAGCTCCCGCACATACCATTTGCCCTCGGTGCGGGTTTGGTCGATCACGATCCCGGAAATATTGGCGCCCATAGTCATTTTCCCCGCGGCGGTCGACGGGCGAGCCAGAATGGCGCCCGTTCCCGATCGGTGCGGGGATGGCGGTGCGCCGTTCCGCACGCAACAGGTTTTAGTATGCCGGGGAGCTATCGGGTGAATCGACAGAAAATCAGCAGCAAATCAGCAGCAAATCAGCAGCAAATCAGCGCCGGTTCTGCTTCATCACGCGCGCGATCTCGCGCTGCGCATCCTTCGAGCGCTCGGTGTCGCGCTTGTCATGCTGCTTCTTGCCCTTCGCGAGGCCGATCTCGCACTTGATGCGGCCGCGCTGGTAGTGCAGGTTCAGCGGCACCAGCGTGTAGCCGGCGCGCTCGACCTTGCCGATCAGGCGCTTGATCTCTTCGGCCTTCAGCAGCAGCTTGCGGGTGCGGACCGGGTCCGGGTGCACATGGGTGGACGCAGTCGGCAGCGGGCTGATGTGCGCACCGAACAGGAAGATCTCCGCGTTGCGGATGATCACGTACGCTTCCTTCAACTGCGCGCGGCCGGCGCGGATGGCCTTCACCTCCCAGCCTTCGAGGGCCATGCCGGCTTCATAGCGTTCCTCGATGAAGTAATCGTGGAAGGCTTTCTTGTTGTCGACGATGCTCATGCAGGCTGGTGGTTACACGCTCGTGGTTGGCCGCCCGGTGACCAGGGCGGAAGCTGTGGGGCAGGGCGGCTGCCCGGCCGGGGTAGAATTCGAACCCGAGATTTTATCAAATGGCATCATGGCAGTCGTCCACAAATCCGTCCTGCTCAATTACAGCGCCGAACAAATGTTCGCCCTTGTCGACAAGGTCGAGGATTACCCGGTCTTTCTGCCCTGGTGCGGCGGCGTTGACGTGCGCGCACGCACGCCGGAGGGTCTGTTGGCGGCCATCCAGATCAACTATCACGGCGTGAAGCAGAGCTTCACCACTCAGAACACCCACCAGCCGCCGACCCGCATGCAGATGGCCCTGGTCGAGGGCCCGTTCAGCCAGCTTGACGGCACCTGGCAGTTCACGCCGCTGCGCGCGGATGCGTGCAAGATCGAGTTCGACCTGCACTACGAGTTCTCCAGCAAGGTGCTCGAAAAGCTGATCGGCCCGGTGTTCTCGAAGATCGCAGACAGCTTCGTCGATGCCTTTTGCAAGCGTGCCGAGGTGGTGTATGGCTGATGCGTCAGCGATGTCTGCGACTACCGTCGCGGCTACGGTTGCGGCTACGGTTGCGGGAACGGCTACGGCTACGGCTACGGCCTCGGCTGGAACCACCATGCGCGTACAAGTCTGCTACGCACTGCCGGACGATGCATTCCTGCAGACGCTGCAGCTGCCGACCGGCACCCGTCTTGCGCAGGCACTGGCCGCCAGCGAGCTGCTGCAGCGTTTCCCGGCGCTGAAGGCGGCGCTTGATGGCGGCGAGCTCAAGGTCGGCATTTTTGGCAAGCTCAAGCCCACGGATACCGTACTGCGCGACGGTGACCGCATCGAGGTCTACCGCCCGCTGCAGGCCGACCCGAAAGAGTCGCGCCGTCGGCGTGCGAAGCACAAACAGCAGGCTGCCAGCGGCAGCTGATGGCGGTCTGCTACGTTTGGCCGCCGGTGGCTGCCGTCTGCGGCGGCTGCGGAACGCGGCTGTCCCGGTCGCCGGGGTCGATCCGGGGCGGGGGCAGGGGGGAGTTCTGGGGAGTTCTGTATAATTCGCTTTTGCGCCTACAGGAATCCCCATGCGTCTGATCCAGAAAGCACTCACCTTCGATGATGTGCTGCTCGTTCCGGCCTACTCGGCCATCCTGCCCAAGGACACCTCGCTCCACACCCGCCTGACCCGCAACATCAAGCTGTCGATCCCACTGGTGTCGGCCGCGATGGACACGGTCACCGAAGCTCGTCTCGCGATCGCCATCGCGCAGGAAGGCGGCATCGGCATCGTCCACAAGAACCTCACCGCACGTGAACAGGCACGCGAAGTCTCGAAAGTGAAGCGCTTCGAGGCCGGCGTCGTACGCGACCCGATCACGATTCCGCCGACGATGAAGGTGCGCGAAGTGATCGCATTGTCGCGCCAGCATGGGATTTCCGGTTTTCCGGTCGTCGAGGGCAAGAGCGTGGTCGGCATCATCACCAACCGCGACTTGCGTTTCGAGGAAGAGCTTGATGCCGAAGTACGCGCGAAGATGACGCCGCGCGAGAAACTGGTCTACGTGAAAGAGGGCGCCGACCCGGTTGAAGCCAAGCGCCTGATGAACAAGCACCGTCTGGAGCGCGTGCTGGTCGTGAATGACGCATTCGAGTTGCGCGGCCTGATCACCGTGAAGGACATCAGCAAGTCCACCGAACACCCGAATGCCGCAAAGGATGACGAAGGCAAGCTGCGCGTGGGCGCCGCCGTAGGCGTGGGCCCGGACAATGACGAGCGCATCGAGCTGTTGGTCGCGGCCGGCGTCGATGTGATTGTCGTCGATACCGCGCATGGCCATTCGCAGGGCGTGCTGGACCGCGTGAAATGGGTCAAGCGCCGTTACCCGCAGGTGGAAGTCATCGGCGGCAACATCGCGACCGCCGAGGCGGCACGTGCGCTGCTGGATGCGGGCGCAGACGCGGTCAAGGTCGGCATCGGCCCCGGCTCCATCTGCACCACCCGTATCGTCGCCGGTGTCGGCGTACCGCAGATCACCGCGATCTCGAATGTCGCAAAAGCGCTCGAAGGCTCCGGTGTGCCCTGCATCGCCGATGGCGGCATCCGCTTCTCGGGCGACATCGCAAAGGCGCTGGCCGCCGGTGCATCGACCGTGATGATGGGCAGCATGTTCGCCGGCACCGAAGAGGCGCCGGGCGAAGTGATCCTGTTCCAGGGCCGCAGCTACAAGTCCTACCGTGGCATGGGCAGCCTGGGCGCGATGTCCGACGGCTCGGCCGATCGCTACTTCCAGGATGCAGCCAACAATGCCGACAAGCTGGTCCCCGAAGGTATTGAAGGCCGCGTGCCTTACAAGGGCAGCGTGCTGGCGATCCTGTACCAGCTGGTCGGCGGCGTGCGTTCGTCGATGGGCTATTGCGGTTGCGCGACCATTGATGAGCTGCGCGAGAAAGCCGAGTTTGTCGAGATCACGTCGGCCGGCATGCGCGAATCGCATGTGCACGACGTGCAGATCACGAAGGAAGCACCGAACTACCGCGCCGACTGATACGGCGCGCGGGCACGACGGGCGGCAGCAATGCCGCCCGCGTCATTTACACCCCTGGTTTTGCCACACGCCACCCCGACCAGCTCTTCAACGCAGACAACAGACAGCAGATATCGCTCCATGCATTCCAAGATCCTCATCCTCGATTTCGGTTCGCAAGTCACGCAGCTGATCGCGCGCCGTGTGCGCGAATCCGGCGTGTTCTCCGAAGTACACCCCTATGACGTGTCCGATGACTTCATCCGCAATTCTGGCGCGGCCGGCATCATCCTGTCCGGCGGCCCGAGCTCGGTGACCGAGGGTGACACGCCGCGCGCACCGCAAGCGGTGTTCGAGCTTGGCGTGCCCGTGCTCGGCATCTGCTACGGCATGCAGACCATGGCGGCGCAGCTAGGCGGCAAGGTCGAGAACGGCAAGGTGCGCGAATTCGGTTACGCCGAGGTGCGCGCGCGCGGCCATACCGCGCTGCTGAAGGACATCAATGATTTCGTGACGCCCGAAGGCCACGGCATGTTGAAGGTGTGGATGAGCCATGGCGACAAGGTGATCGACATGCCCCCCGGCTTCAAGCTGATGGCATCGACCGACAGCTGCCCGATCGCCGGCATGGCCGATGAGGCGCGCCGGATGTATGCGGTGCAGTTTCACCCGGAAGTCACACACACCGTGCAGGGCGCTGCCATCCTCGGCCGCTTCGTGCACGAGATCTGCGGCTGCAAGTCGGACTGGAACATGCCGGACTACGTGTCCGAGGCGATCGCAGCGATACGCGCGCAGGTCGGCAGCGACGAAGTCATTCTGGGTCTCTCCGGCGGCGTCGACTCCAGTGTGGCTGCAGCTCTGATCCATCGCGCGATCGGCGACCAGTTGACTTGCGTGTTCGTTGATCACGGCTTGCTGCGCCTGAACGAAGGCCAGATGGTGATGGACATGTTCGCGAAGAACCTGGGCGTGAAAGTCATCCACGTCGATGCCACCGCGCAGTTCATGGGCAAGCTGGCCGGTGTTGCCGATCCCGAAGCCAAGCGCAAGATCATCGGCAAGGAATTCGTCGAAGTGTTCCAGGCCGAAGCCGGCAAGCTGAAGAACGCGAAATGGCTCGCGCAGGGCACGATCTATCCGGACGTGATCGAGAGCGCCGGCAAGGGCAAGAAGGGCGCGCATACGATCAAGAGCCACCACAACGTCGGTGGTCTGCCGGAGACGCTGAATCTGAAACTGCTGGAGCCGCTGCGCGACCTGTTCAAGGACGAAGTGCGCAAGCTGGGCGTTGCACTTGGTCTGCCGCATGATATGGTGTACCGTCATCCGTTCCCGGGTCCGGGCCTTGGTGTGCGCATCCTCGGCGAAGTGAAGATGGAGTATGCGGACCTGCTGCGGCGTGCGGATGCGATCTTCATCGAAGAGTTGCGCAACACCGCAATCCCGCTGCCACAGGAACTGGCGCAAGGACAAGAACAGGGCAATCCGGTCGGTCACTTCCACAAGAACTGGTATGACGCGACCAGCCAGGCCTTTGCAGTTTTCCTGCCGGTGAAGTCGGTCGGCGTGATGGGCGACGGCCGCACCTATGAATATGTTGTCGCACTGCGCGCGGTGCAGACGCAAGACTTCATGACCGCGCACTGGGCACATCTGCCGCATGAGCTGCTGGGCCGCGTGTCCAACAGGATCATTAACGAAGTCCGAGGGATCAACCGGGTTGTATACGATATCTCGGGCAAGCCACCGGCGACCATCGAGTGGGAATGACCGTCTGCCGGGCGGCATGGAGGTATCGGATGGCGCCTGCGGGCGCCATTGTCATTTCGGGTGTACGTCCGACCTATTTGCATTGCGGCAAGAATTGCGCATACCCGGCGATCGCTCTAGAATGCTCTCAATCGTACGATTTGGAGTACTGTCATGAGTCCTATATCCGCCAATGATCTGAAGACCCGCGGTGTCGGCGCGATCGATGAGGCGCTGCAGGAGCAGCCCGAAGCGGCGGTGACCGTGCGAGGTGAGGTCAGATACGTCGTGATGAGCAAGGAGCAGTACCAGTATCTGCGTGAATGCGAGCTGGAGGCGGCGCTGGCCGAATCGAGGGCAGACCTGGATGCGGGCCGCTTCGTGAAAGAGACCGTCGCGCAGCACCTGCGTCGTATCGCCCGCATCAACAAAAACGCAGAATGAGCTGGCAGCTCATCTTTACCGAACAGTACACGCGGCGCGCAGCGCGTTTTCTGAAGCGGCATCCGGATATCGAAAGTATCTATGCGAAGGCGCTGCGCCTGCTGGAAGCCAATCCCTACCATCCTTCGTTGCGTTTGCATCCTCTGAAGGGCAGGCTCGAAGGCTTGCACAGTGTGTCGATCAACATGAGCTATCGGGTGAC
>JACCDV010707117.1_pt1 | contig 11750 bp, 8 predicted proteins | sample 7446131 | NCBI WGS metagenome assembly JACCDV01 (sample SAMN15323448, study PRJNA562643) | freshwater metagenome | isolation source: river surface water | place: USA:Blue River Watershed | collected 2017-08-17
CCTCTCATGTAAGTAATTGCTTCAACCTGAAATTTTTCACTTTCTAAGATCCATTTTTTTGTCTCAGCTCCATTTTCAGAACCTGAAGAAGAACAGATATACTCTAAATTGTCAAAAAAGGGAGCAAGCCATGCTCTTAATTTTTCCTCTTTTGTACCGGGAAGAAATCCAATATCACGTCCTACAGGGATAATAGATCTTGCAATCATGATACGCGAATAAACACCTTCATCAAACACTTTCCTAAGACCTGCTGCAAGTGCTAAAAGAGTTTTACCAGTACCTGCTCCTCCCGTAAAGACAACAAGCTTCACATCGTCTCTCATGAGTAAATCCATAGCACACTTTTGCTCGACATTACGAGGTTTTATCCCCCAAATATCATGCGCTGACTTTATTAATGGAACAAGCGATTTACTTTTTGCATCCACCCTTGCAATAGCTGAAGAATTTTCTTCGCTTTTCATGATGATATACTCGTTAGGACAATGATCTCCTTCAGGTATTGACAAAAAGCCATCTAAATAAAATTGATCAATTTTATTTTTTGAGATCTCCAAATTTTTAATACCCTTATGTATCGTATCGTAATGCTCTCTAACACTTCGGTAATTTTGCGTCTCAATACCAGCCGTTTCTGCTAAAATTTTAGTAACTGGATCTTTTGAAATAAGCAAGATTTTCTCACCTTCACTCTGCAATTGAAAAGCTATTGCCAAAAGTCTATGTCTTGCCCTATCCGACGTAAAAGTTGTTGAGCCGGGTTTTTTCTTTTTATGCTCTTCATCGAGTAAAATTCTAATATGTGTCCCGTTCTCAAGCCTTATTCCCTCACTAATATTTCCTCTCTTAGAAAGATGGTCTATTAAACGCATGACATATCTTGCATTTTTCCCCATTTCATTGTTGAGGTGTTTTTTTTGATCGAGCTCTTCAATGACAACACTTGGCAATACAATTGATTCTTTTGGATAATGATTGATTGAATCTGGATCGTGAAGCAAAACACTCGCATCAAAGACTAATGACTTTTTGGACATGAACTCTCCTCAATATTATTTCTAGCTAATTTTTTGTCTTATGACGCATCTTAAATATCCTACACAACCTTTTTCTTTAAAAAAAATTACGCTTTAACACTAACTTGTTTAAAATAAAAACTTTACCAATATTTACAAGCAGTTGAATGCAAAGAGTGCTAATTTTATTGACTAAAGGGGAGATATTTTTTATAATATAGTTTAGAAATGAAGGAGACGTGGTCTATGAAAATTAATTCGAAAATGCTAAGCATACCCCCCTATATCTCAACTTCATGGGAAAATGTCATTTCTTTACAGGTTGAAGACATAAGTGGAAAGCTAATCGTTTTCTTAAAAAACAATGCGGCGATCTCTATTCCTAATCTTAGCAAGGAAATAATTGAAGAGACCTTTAATGCACATAGCGCTTTTATAGAGTCTCTCTCTAAACCCATCCCTCCTTCAAGACAGCAAATGGGTTTTAATTTAGGAGTTATGCCGAGTGGATTCATGCAAGAGACACTAGGGCCTATTATGCAACATGACCCAAAACAAAAAGAGAGCCCTGACTTACCTTTTGAAATTATTAACAAAGTCGCAAATGTTGCTAAAGCACTCAGTGTTGAAATCGAGGCATTTAATCTACCTACAGATGAACCTCATTGCAATTGCCCTTATTGCCAAATTGCAAGAGCAATTCAAGGGAAGCAAAACCCAAACAAAATTCCAGACATCGACAATTCATTAAAAGAGACAGAAATATTAGAAGGCGAACTAAAATTTCGTGAATGGGACATAAAACAACTTGAAAAAGAACTCTACGATGTAACAAATCCAAACGATACAAACGAGCATTATCAAGTCTTTTTAGGACATCCTATTGGTTGCACTTGCGGAAAATCAAACTGTGACCATATCAGAGCAGTTTTAAATACGTAATTTGCAAATTAACGTTGCCAAGAAAAACATAAATTCCTAAAATACCGATTTTCATGTCTGTATAGACTTAAGAGGAGTTTTGTCATGTTTTCTAAACGTTTAAGCTGTTCCATCCTACTTGCAACAGTAAGCCTTGCAGCTGCCGAGAACACAAATAGCGTCTCTGTTGCAAAAGAGCATCACGTTCCACAAACAGTTCAAGCAAAGCCAGCTCCCACGCTGACGCATACAGAAACTGATGCAAATTATAAAGCATTCACAGGAAAAATTGTAGGCGGAAGCGTCCGTATGAGATTAAATGCTGATGTTGAAAGTCCAATTGTGAAAGAGCTTTTGAAAAGCGACCTAGTTGTGGTTCGAGGAGAAAAATCAGATTTCTATGCAGTTGAAGCACCGCAAGATTTGAAAGTCTATATTTTTAGAAGCTTTGTTTTAGATAACGTTGTTGAAGGCAACAGAGTTCACGTAAGACTCTCTCCTGAATTGACTGCTCCTGTAGTTGCTGTTATGAATTCTGGCGAAAAAGTGAATGGAACAATTAGTGATAAAAATCATAAATGGCTCGAGATTTCTCCTCCGAAGAATGTCCGCTTTTATATTGCAAAAGAGTATATTGAAAAAATTGGTGGGCCGGAGTTAAAAGCCCTAAGAGACAAAAAGCAAAGCTCTGTCATGCAACTTATGGATTCAGCTGAGCTCTTAAGCCAATCTGAGATGATGAAACCTTTTGAAGAGATTGATTTTGAGCGTGTTTCTAACTCATTTACAACAATTACGAAAGATTACAGCGATTTTCCCGAATTTGCAGAAAAAGCAAAATCAAAATTAGCACATCTTCAAGAGATCTACCTTCAGAAAAAAATTGCCTACCTAGAAGCAAAGACTTCTAAGATGAGTAAAGAAAGAGCTCTTAGAAGTGACCTTGTGCCAGTTTCTGAAGTTTCCGAAGAGAGCCTATCGCCAAGAGAGCGCATGAAAATTTGGGAAAGAGTCGAAGAGTCTTTATACCTAAATTGGTCAGCAAGTCATCACAAAAAGACGATGGACGATTTCTACGAAGATCAAAAAATGAAAACTGTCCGTATCTCAGGGATTGTTGAAGCATACAATGATGTTGTTAAAAATAAGCCTGGAAACTTTGTCTTACGCGATAGAGACATGCCAAGAGCTTATCTCTATAGCACATTCATTGATCTACAAAATTATGTAGGAAAATATGTAACTTTAGTTGCAGTTTCAAGACCAAACAACAACTTTGCCTTCCCTGCCTACTTTGTACTAGAAGCTGAAAAGTAATGGAATTAAGAGAGTGGGCTATCCACATTTTAAGCGCTGATAGGATCGAAGATAAACTCTTCGATCCTTCTCATTTAGAAGACAAAAATCCAGGATCTCCGATTTTCTGGAAAGAGCCAACAAGACCCATTGGCATGAGCTTTTCAAAACATACAAGAAAAAATGACAAGCTTCCCCCCTTTCAAGATCATCATAAATCTGATAATAGAGCCATTTGCCTTCATAGGTTTGCAGGTCATGAACTCCTGGCTGTTGAAATCATGGCATTTGCATTACTTGCATTTCCTGACGCTCCGAGGTCTTTTCGCATGGGTGTTGCAAACACTTTAAAAGAAGAGCAAATTCACGTAAAACTCTATATAGCGCAAATGGAAAGATTAGGGCTTAAATTTGGCGACCTCCCTCTTTTTAAACATTTTTGGAAGCAAACAGAGTACCTCACCTCCCCAATCAACTACATCAGCATGATGAGCCTCACGCTAGAAATGGCCAACCTTGACTTTGCCCCCCACTATGGCGCCTCTTTCAAAAGAAATGGAGATCTTGAATCGTATGAACTCATGAAACAAATCCTCTCTGACGAAATCTCCCATGTCAAGTTCGGCATGCGCTGGATCCAAAAACTTAAAGCCCATGATCAAGATGCATTCGAACTCTATAAAGAGAGCATCACCCCTCACCTCACATTAAAACGTGGCCGTGGTTTTATCTTCCAAGAAGAGCCCAGAAAAAAAGCCGGTATCCCAGACAAGTGGATCGAAGCTTTAAAAAATAGCTAATCCCAATCATCATAAATACTTTTATCTTCTTGCGATTTTATTGGAGGAGGCGGTGGTGGTGGATAACCCTTAAATGAAGTTTCATCAAGTGGCGGCAATTTAAAGCCCGGAGGGAGTTGAAGCTCATCTTCAATAATAAGGCCTTTTTGTTTTGTCTTTGACTTAGGGGGAGCTGAAGAAGCTTCATCTAAAAGATGCATCACCTCAGCTCTTATCTGAAATGTTGTAAATGCTAAAGAGCTACGTTTAACTCTTGCCGCTGACAGGACAGTTTCTACAGTGTGAAGCTCTTTAGGAACAAATTCCAAAGCCATAGGATTTTGAGTTAGAGCAATTTTTATCATCTTTGGATCTCTTTGCCATTTTAAAGCCACCTTTTTTAAGGCTAGTCCATCAATTAAAAGAATTTTAGATATTAGTTCTTCTGTTTGCAACTCTTCTGAGACAAATTCTATCCCTTGTGGATTTCTCATCAATTCTTTCTCTACTAATTCCCTATCTTGCAATTCAGGGGGAATGATTTCGAGCAAAGAAATTTGATCTTCAGAATCACTATCAAAACCTGAAAGAGTAAAAGAAGCATCCAATAACCCCTTAAGCACTAAAAACTCGATTTTTGAAACATCCTCTGTTAAAGGAGCTTCTGAAAAATAAAGATGAAGCGAAGTAGGTTTTACTGCGTCTTTTTTCACTTTAAATGGAATACGTTCGGATAATAAATACGCCAAATCTCGAATAATGCCCCATCGATTTCTTTCATTTCCCCCAAATATCGATAGGTTCATACTCATTTTTTTTTCTAAACGGTTGTATCGCAAATTGACAACTGCTCCATGCTGTCTTAAAGGGATCTCTAATTTAATATCAAGAAAATTCCCGTCAACGCGAATAGAGCTAATTTTTGTATTTTCTAAAACCGTTTCATCCTGAGTCAAAAGAGTAATAAAATCTGCAAGCAAATCTGGCAATAACTCTTTATTGAACCCACTTTTTACAGCCATAACCTCAAGGTTTTTTAACATTGTTTGATGAAACAAAGTAAATTTTTCTTCTAAACTTACTGCAGGCTGAGGTTCTTTTATGCCATACTCTACATCTTCCTGCAAAATTTCAGTCACATCAAATCCTAAAGATACTTGAAATTGTTTTTTTGCTTGAGCTTCTGCTATTCCCCTTATACCAATTAGAAATAAATAGTTCTCATCTCTATCACTCAATCTACTTCCAGACATTTCGCAAATTATTTTTGTCATCATACGATAAGGATAAAGAAATTCTATAAAATCAATAGCATGACTCTTAGTCGAAACATATCTAGTAGAGCCTGTACATGCTTTAATAACAGCATCATAACATTCAACAACTCCACGAATTGCTTGAATAAGAATGAGCCTACCCTCAGGCGGAGATCTTTCAAATAGATTTACAATTCCACTCTCCCCTTCGCAAAACCCAATTGACGTAATCCTTTCTCGAATTTTTCTAATATTTTTCTGAACATAATCGGGATCAGCCCTTAAGGAACTATTTGAACTCTCTTCTAAAACAAATTCCTGCATTTTTTTTGCCGCTGATAACACTTCTGCAAGAGACTCTGACAGTGCGCTCAATTCCGAAAAAAAAGCTCTAATTCGCCCTATATTTTCAGGATCTGTATCCAAACCATATTTTTTTAATAAATTGGCCACTGTAACATTTACAAATTCTGTTCCGGCTCCTAAAGAATCAATCATTAAAAAAAGGTCCTTCACAACTCTTTTCTCGCCCTCTGGAATCTCTTCAAGATGAGTAAGCATCTCTCCAAAAGCTTCCCTTACCTCTTCTTTCAAAACGAGTTTTTTCATTTTCACAAAAGGAATATCTTGCAAAGTTTCTTCTGTATGAGGGCTAGCTAACTCTCTACTACCAGTTCTTTGGCTTTTGATATCTGTAAGAGACCTTACAAAAGAAAATCCTCCAATAATACCTTTTCCTTCTTGGAAAAAACATGCTTCGACAAGTCTTACTGTGTAGAGCCTTTCTAAAGACATTGGCTTGGGAGATATAGGGTCATTTTCTAAAACATGTAATAGATTTTCTAACACCATAACAAGTTCAATACGACTTTTTGGCGTAATATCTTTGTTATGAATTTGGTCCCATACCAGGTAAATGAGTGAAGCTGCAGCTCCCATTATTTCATCTACGCTACCCCTTTTCATGATCTCAATCTTTTCTTTAATTTCCTTGAGGCTAGAAATTTTTTCTATAGGTCGAGGACCCATTCTAGTTTCTAATACTTGAAGAGCACTTCTAATATAATTATCACGACCCCACGTTCTATTATACATCTGAATATGCATTGCTTCCACGAGAGTAGAAGTTTCCATAGAATAAGCTAAAGGCATTGGATAACAAACATAACCTGGTTTTTCAACCCCTTCCTTAGCAATTAATCCTTGTTGTGTATCAATATAAAAAGGTTTTTCCATCGCAGGTTTTCGCTCTATTTGCAGAATAGGAAGACCTTGACCAATAAAAAAAACAGCTTCGTGGGAAGTTCTCGGAGCTTTTTCTTGAATGACGATAGCTTCTACTTTTCCCTGATCCCTTTCCGAAAGCGCTGTATATTTTTGATACGCTTCATTGATTGTAGTACAAATCAAAATTTGGTCTTCTCTTTCAATTTTACGTACAAAAGATCCCCCATCTGTAATCATTTCTCCTACAATTACATCTCCCGAAGCTTCCAAATAAGAAGGCTCTTTTGTAAATTCAACTGCTTTAAGTGGCCTTGCTTGCAACAGGTAAATTTGATCTCCAACTACAGTAAATTCAATATCCATCTCCTTTCCATAAAAGTCATAAAGTACAGCTGCAATGCACTGCATTTGTTTTGTGACCCCTTTTGATAAAGCAGGCTCTTCTACGATCCTTCCTGTGCAGGGGCAAGGCTCACATGCAATTGTTCCATCTTCTTTTTCAACTCCTCGAAATCTTGTAAATTTAGATCTAACTGTTGTCCTTGGCTCACCATCTCTTGTAAACCTAATCGTATCAGTTGTAACACCAGATGTGACTATCCCCTCATTGTGCCCAAGACCGACAGAAATTTCTGAAACACCCCTTTTAATAAACATCACTCCAGATCTCGGAATGAGATCTGTCTCACGAGAAACAGGCTCTCCTATTGCTTCTTGAACAAGAACTGGAACAAACGGACAACTATCAGATAGTAAAGAGGGATCTTTTGAGGCAATTCTTTGAGCTATTGATTTTTCACTAAAATAAGAAGCAGCAACCTTACCAATATTTAGAGAAACAGCTCTGATGTCTTTTACTACAAAAGGGACACTTAAATTCCCTCCCGCATTTGAAACTTGATCTAAATCTTCTCTTCCAGTACTTCTAACAATCAAATGGTCAGCTGGTCTAGATGCTATCCATGAACGAAGCTCAGCAGTATCAAGTGTATGCTCACCCGAAAAAGCCTCCTCTACGCGAGCGCTTATATGCGCCAACATTTGCCTAGTTCGAATAGATAAAGATCCTTCTGAAGCTAAAATGGTTACAAAACCAGCGTACTCAGATTCGAATTCTGGATAAAATTTTTTTATATGATCCATAACTTTTTCATGGCTTAGCAAGATAAATGAAGGAACTGAAATGCCCATCTTAGTCGCTAAACGCTCTAATTGTAACAAATTTGCAGCTTTATAACCATGTCCGCCATCATCCTCTAGTGCTATTTTCCTTAAATCGACCCTTTCTACAGAAGATACCGCTAAAACTAGTGGAGGTGAAAGCGGAGGGGGGGAGCTACCAAAAACCTCCAGGCAAATTCTATAAACTTTTGATTCTGTTATGGATAATATAGACCCTGGAGGTGAGATCGAAACGCTTTCAAAACTCTCTCTACGCCTGATTGAATCATCCATAAAGCAATTCCCCCGGATAAACCAAAGGATGCATATGGATGCTAAATTATCAAATTATCTTTTTAATCAAGACTTGCTAATTCATTTCTAATGAGTTATCAATAATTTCTTTAGGAATTTTTTCAACAAATTCGACGTCTTCTAAAGTAATTTCATTACTTGCTGCGCCCCACTCTTTAAGTTTACGAGCGCTGACTAGAACTCGTTTTTCAAAAGAGCCCATTGCTTTATTATAACTTTCGATCGAGGCAGAAAGAGATCTACCCACCTGATTCCAATGCTTTGACATGTCGCCAAGCCTTTTATAAAGCTCGTGTCCAAGCTCACTAATTTCTTTAGCATGTTTAGAAAAAGTGTCTTGTTTCCAGCCATATGCTATTGATTTCAAAAGACCTATGAGCGTTGCTGGTGTGACAATGATAATATTTTGCGTTGCGGCAAATTCAATTAGGGTAGGATCACATTCTAGAGCTGCGCTTAAAAAGACCTCGGTAGGTAAAAAAAGAATTACAAATTCAGGGGTTGGCTGAAATTGTTGCCAATATGTTTTTTTTGAAAGTTGCTGAATGTGTTGCTTTATGCGTCTTGCATGATCTTTTAACTTCTGATCTTTAATGAGAGAATCTTCCGCCCCGCTTGCCTCTAAAAAAGCTTCAAAAGGGACTTTTGAATCGACAATCACTTGCTTGTCACCCGGCAGCTTAATAATGAGATCTGGTCTTACAATTCTCTCGTCTCCACTAACAGTTTGTTCAAAGTAGTCACATTGATTTACAAGACCGGCAAGTTCTACCGCTCTTTTCAATTGAAGCTCACCCCACATCCCTCTGATATCTGGTTTTCTTAACGCTTTTGCAAGATTTGCAGTCTCTTCCCTAATTCCTTTTAAAAGTTCTTTCTCTCCCCTTCTCTCCCTTTCAATTGCCCTCATGTTGTCATCTAATTTCATTAAAGTTTGTTTGACCGGATCTAAAACTTTTATCATTTCCTCTTCTGATTTCTTGCGAAAAATGTCAGTCGCCTCTAATTCAAAAATTTTCTTTTCACTCTCTAAAAGTCTATTCTCTCCTTCTAAGTAAGCAACTCTAATTTTGAAACGTTGAGTCTCTTTTTCGAGCCTTATTTTTTCCATCAAAAGATAACAAAGGGGTATTAGCAACACCCACCCCAAATTCATAAGGTCCATTTATGCTCCTTTTTGGTATAATAGTAGCTATGATACCCTTTCACTTAAATATTTACTTACTTTCTATTTTTTCCTCTAGTTTCCTTCAAGATGAAACAATAGAAGAGTTTTCAACAAAATTTTTTGAAGTAAAAGAAGGGGAATTTCAGATTAAAGAGCACTCTTCCCCCTCTGATCTTGCAGAAGCAGGCCAAGGAGATCCGATCTTTATCGTCATTGATAAAAATGGCTCTCCGATCGGCGTGATTAAAACAATTTCTACTGAATTTCCTGATGGAAGAGCTCATTTTAAAGCTGAATATGAATCACTCGATTTTCTTAGCCATCTAAATTTAAAAAATTTTCATACCATAAAATTTAAAGGTATTGGGGAAACAACTTTAAATGGCGAAAAAAAGGGAATCATTGCAGAAGAGTTTGCCAAAGGACTCTCTATCAATCAATTCTTGAAAAAAATTTCAAAAACCTCAAATAGCAAAAAAAGAGGAGTCTTGCTTACAGAACTCAATCGCGGCCTTAAAAAAACAGCGTTAGCTCTTGCAGAACTTCATCAAGTTAAAAAATTTTCTTACCCCGCACAAAGTTATCTCATTAAATTTGATACAGACCATCCACCAGGACCTTCTGGAATCATTCATGGCGATACTCACCCAGGAAATATTTTTTACGACCCGAAAACAGACAGAGTCTCTTTTATCGATTTTGGAAGCACTCACATTACAAGGGAAGGGGCACCTATTCTTCAAGATGCAGGAAATTTTCTTCTTACATTTGAAATCTTTGCAGCCTATTACCACCTTAGTTCAGATGAAATCTCCGAGCTAACAAACAATTTTTTAAGCACATATAAATCTAAAATTCCCGAAGCAACTGATGTTGCCATCAACTTTTATAAAAACTACTACGTAAAAACCTTTGCTAGCACAGAAACTTGGGATAAAAAGAGCTCTGATCAAGCCGAATTTATCCATTCTTACTGTCATAAAATAGTCTAATTATATAAAATCATCAGGTGAACAGAAAAACTGAATTAAAATATCTTTTATTAATTATCGTTGTTTTTATTGCGGCCGCCATTGAAACCGATATCTATCTACCTGCATTTCCCGATATGATGGCCTGGTTTTCTATATCTGAAAGTACAATCCAAAATCTACTTACCTGGAATTTTATCGGAATTTGTATAGCAGGTCCTCTCTATGGACCCATTTCTGATGCAGTAGGAAGAAAAAAACCGCTCTTTATCGCTTTAGGATTATTTTTTCTTGGAAGCATCATTACGATTTTTGCTCCAACCATCCATCAAATGCTTATTGGTCGGGTACTACAAGGACTTGGTAGTGGTGGCTGCTTTACTTTAGGCACAGCCATTCTCTTCGATGCATTCCAAAAAGAAAAAGCAATCCGCGCTCTAAACAAATTAAATCTCTTTATTCCTCTCATCATGTCAATAGCCCCCATGCTTGGCGCCTACTTAAATTTGACTTTTGGTTTCCGCTCCAATTTTCTTGCAATTGCACTATTTGTTCTTCTAAGCTTGATTGTCTCCATTCTCTTTTTTGAGGAGACACTTCCTAAAGAAAACAGAAATCCTCTAAATGTAAAATCGATTCTTTTAGATTTTAAACGAGCCTTTTCTTCAAAACAATTTTGGCAAGTAACTCTTGTCATGTGCATCCTCTTTTCTACCTACATTGCTTTTCTTTCCGGATCTGCCATTCTTTTTGTAGTCGAATTTGGGATGAGTAAAACTGTATTTCCTTTTGTTCAAGGGGCAATACTCGGTGGACGGGTTATCGCAAGTCTTACTCTGGAAAAAGCAATTGCTAAATGGGGAATTTTTTCTATTAAAAAAGCAGGAATTGCCCTCTCCGCCATTTTTGGCCTAACAGCCGTATTACTTGCACTAATGTTTCCTAGAAATCCGTATCTACTCACAACTGCAATGACTTTCTATGCTTTTGGAGCTAACTGGATCACTGGACTTTACTTCCCCGAAGGGATGGAAATTCTTTCCGATATCAAAGGAATCGCAGCAAGCCTTATAACAAGCAGCAGATTACTTGTAACCTCCATCACTGTCGGCATCATGGGCTACACTTATAATAGAACAATCTACCCTCTAGCCATTGTAATTGCGCTCACCATCTGCATCATTTTGCCAACTCTCTTCTTTTATGAAAAAGCCGCGCTTCAAAAACGTTTAAATCCTGAATAACTTTTTTTCTAATACAAGCAATGTATATAGCAGTTCCCAATGAAAGGCACCTAAAAACTGTATAAATAAAATCTTTAGCAAAATGTATTGTTTGTCATGCGATCTTTAACAAATCAAGAACGACTTGAACTAGAAACCTTGTTGAGACTTTCAAAGGAAGCTTCTGACTGGAGAAGACTGTTTGTAATCTTGAGTTATGACGAAGGTCAATCTGTAGATGAACTTGCAAGGCAAACACGTCTTTCTCCTTGGACGATTGAGCAATACTTAAAAACCTCAATAATGGGTTTATGTAATTCTTCATCAACTTGATAAAGATAAATTTCGTTTCTTAAAATTAAACAGCCGAATTCTCACTTCAATAAATCGCATTGCTCTCAGTGGTCCGTACAC
>JACCDV010242569.1_pt1 | contig 11749 bp, 19 predicted proteins | sample 7446131 | NCBI WGS metagenome assembly JACCDV01 (sample SAMN15323448, study PRJNA562643) | freshwater metagenome | isolation source: river surface water | place: USA:Blue River Watershed | collected 2017-08-17
AGACCTCCACAACGCGTGACATGCTGCAGCAGTCTCAGGACCTCGCAGCGACGATCATCGACACACGGCCGGAGACGCTAGAAATGTTCATCTCGGCCAAGGCCACAAAGGCCGGGAAGGCAGGTAAGTAAGCCATGTTCTACGACGGTAAGAAGTTCTGCATCACGCCCAGCGGGAATCCTGAGTATTTCATCGCGGTCAAGGGGAACATCATGCAGGTGTTCCCAGAAGAGCATGACAAGGTCAACAAACCGATTGACCATCTGCCGGAGGGCCGCGTCTATTACAACATCGAGGACAACCTCGAACTCAATGAGATCAAGCGCAAGGCAGACGCCTATTACCTCGGATGCTGGAACCGCGCAAGGCGCAAACTGCGAGTTGCGACGTTCGAGAAGAACTGCCGAGTCGTGACCCTGCCTCCATTGGCACGGAGCGGCCGCAAGGTCAAGGCCTATCGCGTGCCTGGGACGCAGCAGGCAGGGGCGCATGCAATGCTCATCTCTGAAGTCGAGAGGATCGCGAACACTGAATTCCAGAAGCGCTACTGGCGCATCTGGATCAATACGCAGGAGGCCTAACGCCATGAACAACGCAGAACAGCAGACGACGAATGAGGACCGGCAGCAACAGCCGGTCCCCGAACACGGGGAGCCGATCCCGTACGCGGGTGAGGACTACATCGACTGGGTGATCCGAACGCGGTAGGCAGACGGAAAGGAGACAAGGCAATGCCAATCAGAATCGAGCAACGCGGGCGCAGGCTCTATTTCCTGGGCGACACGTTCAATATGAAGTCGAAGATTAAGCAGGCAGGCGCAACCTGGGACGCGGATACGCGGGCGTGGTATATAGGCTCTACCAAACGGACAGAGGCCGAAAGACTCGTCCAGGAGATCAACGGGCAAGGACCGGCGCAGGCTCCCCAGCAGGCCGCCCTGCCCCTGCAGCCTGCAGCAGGACAAGAGATGCCGGACGATACGAAGATCCTCGGGAAGGCCTTGTACAAGGGCAAGGAATACTTCGTCCTCTTCAGTGGCTATACGCAAGCCGGATATTCGGTGAAACTCGCGAGCCGGGATGGCAAGATTCAATTCTGGGTCAACATACCGATGGTCAACGGAGTGTTCCAACTGCACGGCGGGCCGGTGGAAGTCACGAAGACCTATCAGGAGGACCGCGACGGCCGGATGATGACCTGGGGCAAGTACAAGCGTCTCCGGGATGAGTACAGGCAGAAGGCCCAGCGGGCGAAGGGGATGGGAGTGGAAGCCTGCGGGAAGTGCGGCGGGTTCCACGACGAGAAGGAAGGGGATCGGACATGCTACAACTGCGGGTGTACGAAGTGCGACGGAGCGAAAGGACATCTTTGTGAGGATGACTAAGGGAGGCCGGAGCATCGGCAAGACGCCATTGGCTGTGGGCGTTATCTGCCGAGAGTTCGAGTTTCAGCCGGACGAATTAAAAGAGTACGTACGGGAGCAACGCAAGATGTTTGAATCCATCAAGGACAAGGCAACGACGTTCGAGAAGTGGATGGCGTTTAAGATGACCTGCACGAGCAGCGATGCAGCAGCGGTAATCAAATGGGCGGAACGAGAATGAACCCTCCAACCAAGACCGTCCTGCAGGACCCTGACCACGTCAACGAAGGCGCGATCCGCTACGACTTTGGAAACGGCAGGACAGTCACGACGTTTGATTTTAGCCCTCCGCAGTTTGAGGGCTTATGGGAGCCGGGGACAGTCTCCGATGCTCTAATCTGGATCGAAAAGGAAGGTTAAGGCAATGCCAAGGATAAAGATAGTCAAGTCGGCGCAGAAGGACCAAGGCCCTTGCTACGTGTGCCGTAAAGAGATCAAGCAGGGAGAGACCTACAAGTGGTTCGCCCATCTCATCGGCAGGAGCAGCCGCAAAAAGAAGTTCTGCGCGAAGTGTAAGATTCGCGGGTCTCACATGACTACGAGCGACAAACTGTGCAGGCTGTATGAGGCGCAGGAAGCGATTGAAGACGCTCTGAAGATCATGGACGACATAACGACTATCGCTGCGTTTGAAGAGTGGCGAGACAACGTTGCGTCGGCCATTGAGACGGCCGCACAAACAGCGGAGGAAGTAGGCGACGAGTATCAGAGCAGCTATGACAACATGCCGGAGGGCCTGCAGCAGGGAAGCACGGGACAGGAGATCGAGGAGAAGGCCAACGCCTGTTCGGAATGGAATAACGAATTGGAGACGGCAGCCGGAGACGTGCAGGATGTAAAGGTGGAGTACGAGGTCAAGGAACCGGAGCCGGAGTCGTCGGCAATCACGCCTGAGAATCCCGCGCCTGTAGAGCAGCCGGTCAACGAAGAACTGGTAGAGAAAATTCGCGAGGCTATCGAAGAAGTCGAACGGATCGCGGAAGACGCAAGCAACAGCCTGTCCTTGTAAAGGGGCAGGCCTTTCGATAGGAGGCAGATCATGTTGGAACAAATCTTCGACAAGGTGTTCGAGGGAATGGGACCGTGGGAGACGGCAGCATCAATCATTGCTGTTCTCGTTCTCTTTGGGATGATCTTCTGGAGTGGATACATGGAATACCTGAGGATTCAGGAATGGGAGCATACTAGACGGCGGGAGCAGGTCAGACGGAGGGTTCTGGGCCTGGACACGGATGGGGGTACGGAGGATAAAGACGATGCCAAGAAGTAACGGACAGGTGCCGTTGTCGCAGATTCCGAAAGAGATCGGGCTCGCGGAGATCCGCATACCGGCCATAGTGCGGAAGAATGCAGAGAAGGGCCTTGAACTACGTAAGAAGTACGGCAGGGGAGGGACAGCGGTAGGCGTCAATACGGCCGTCCAGTTGCGGACGCGTGTGACTCTACCCTGGGTCTTCGTCCGGAAGATCGCGCAGTACTTCCCGCGCCACTCGTACGACAACCTCGAAGACAAGACGAGCAATGGCTATATCGCCTGGATGCTTTGGGGTGGTGATGCTGGATGGGTCTGGGCGTCGAGAGTTGTGAAGCAGGGCGAGAGCAAAGCCGTCGCGATGCGGCGGGGAAAGGCGTTGAGATGAGGCGTCTATTTTGTTGGTTAGGTCTGCATACGTGGGTCTACATGCATGTGCCTGGGCCTTATGGAAAGTATAGGTCGTGTCGCGTCTGCAACGCGTACGAGAAGTACAACGAGTGGGTAGAGGAGTGGTTCGACGTATGAGCAAAGCAAAGAACGCAGGCACGAAAACAAGCGACAAGGCCAAGATTCAGGCTCTTGAGGCCTTGGCGCGAGCCTTGGTTAACGAACTTCGGATGGCGGATTACTTCATCTACGAACATCATTCGTCTGACTACCACGCACGCATGGTCGCTCTCGGAACCGGGGCGTCCTGCCCAATCTGCCTGGACATCAAGGCGCGGACGCGACAGGTGAGCATCGGTGTTCTGATTCGGGAAACGGAGAAGGTGATTGGAGCATAGGCATTAGTACCTATGGATTTAGCAGTACTTTCTTGCTAAGTCTGGTTCCATGAGTCAGTACACGATTCAGTATTCACAAACAGGCAAGGTCAGGCTTCAAGGCGAAGACTTTGAAACTGACTGGATGGACAAGCCGGAGGACGGTCAAACCATCGTCATTCTGGACGACGAGAAAGGTGGAGGAAGCATGCAAATGCTCATGGTCACGGACAACTATCTGGGCGAACTCAAAGCGAATTGCGTTTACCCAATCGGCAATCCGGTTCCCGCGACGGTAGAGATGAATGTATCTGCCGATGACGACGAGTTCGAGGACGACGAGTTCGAGGACGACGAGGACGGGGACGAAGACGAAGACGACGACGAGGATGACCTCGACGACTCCGATGATGACGACTCGGACGATGACGAAGACGAGGATGAGGACGGGGAAGACTCGGACGACGAAGACGAGGACGAACCGGCCGAAGATCCGAAGGACGAGGAGGTCAGCTAATGCCCTCGACTGCCACGGCAAAGAAGCGTAACAAGAAGTCGGTCGAGGCGCAGGAAGCGGAACTGCTCACCAGTCCGGCCGAGATCCTCACGGAGAACGGGGAGCCGGTCCCTGTCCCGGAGGAACCCATCGTCGCGCAGGAGCCTACCTATCCGGACCTCCGGCAGGTAATCCTGCCGAATGTCGTCGCGTTTGTTTCGGTGTATGACCTGTACATCGACGATGCGATCTCAGGCCGCGTGTTCGGGCGCGATCCCCACAAGTTCCAGGAAACGAAGCAATCCATCAAGGAACGCGGTCAGTTGGAACCTGTTATGGTCGGCCTCGACTCGCAGCGGGGATGGGGCATCCTGTACAGCGGTCACGGCCGCGTGCGGGCGATTCGCGAACTCTACGAAGAGGGCGCGATTGAGTCGCCCAATGTGAAGGCGATTCTCTACGATGCGGACGTGAAGGACGGATACATCGCGGGTGTTCACAGCAACACGAAGCGTGATCCTCTGAACCCGATCCAAATGGGTGAGATCGTCGAGACGTTGACCAAGCCTCCGTTCTCGATGTCGGTCGATATGATCGCGCAGGAGTTGGGCATTGTTCCCTCCTACGTGCGGGAATATCGGAAGACGCAGAAGTTGCCGACCGAGATCAAGACGGCCATCGCGGATGGTCGCATCGGTATCTTTACTGCGATTGAGTTGGGCAAGGTGAAAGATCCCAAGCAGCAACTTGCGGTCGCACGCAAACTGCTGACACTCCCTGGGCGCGGGCAATCGTCAGTTGCTCGCAAGGAAGTCCGGCAGATCACAGGTAAGAACGAGTGGAGCCTGAAGGAGGTCAAGGCTGCGCTCGATTACCTCTCGCAGTCTGAGTCGCTGACGGTTCCGCAGATCACCCTTTGCAATCTTCTGTACGACGGCATCCGGAGCAAACTCAGCCTGAAGCAAATCGAGTCGAAGGCGACGAGCAAGGACTACGTTCGGGCTCCTGAGACCGGCAAGGGTAAAGACAAGGGCAAGGGCAAGAACCCTGCGCCTGCAAAGAAGGCGGCCGCCAAGAAGACCGCTGAGAAGGCCGCGCCCGCAAACAACGTGAAGGCGAAGAAGAAACCGGCCAAGAAAGCAGCAAAGAAGAAGGCGTCCTAATTGGGGCGTCTGAACCGTTGAGTGAACCAGTGATGGACAAAACAAAGCTAACAACCAAGGAACGGGCCATCATTGCGCAGGCGCGGGAGATCCTTCGTCAGAAGGGGCAATTGGGTGGGCGCAGGCCGAAACCTGTGACCTGCCCAGTCTGCGGAGAGGAATGCGCGGGGAGCGTTGAGTTTCGGAAGCACATCAAGGGAGAGCATGACCTGTATTACCTGCGGGCATACAATCCCGATGGGACGCTGAAGACCAAGAAGGAACTGGAAAGACTCATCGCGGAACGGGCGGAACTCAAGGCGAAGGACCGGCGCTATGCGAACCCAGGAGGCCGGGGCAACGGGGCAGCCAAGGCCAAGAAGGGGAAGAAGGGAAAAGACCTGACCGGGCAAGTCAATCATTGATAGGGAACTAAAAAGGGCGGCCGATCTCTACCGAGAAGGCCGCCCAATTTGTACTTGCCGGGAGTTACTGCGACAGGTGTCTAATCTGCCTCGTCCCTGAGCCTCTGTACTGTCTCTACAGGATACTACTTGCGGTCGTCCTCGCGTTCCTGTTCTGCCATGATCTCGTCATAGTTCAGGAACTCTTCGAGGAATTTCTCGGCCTTGCCGGGGACGGTTCCGATCTTCTCCCAGACGGCCTGGGTCTTCAGGAACATGAGAATCTTCTCCTGACCGAAAGACTTGAGTTCCTCGTAGAATCGGCGGCCTTCAGGCGTCGGACCTGCGCCGAATCCTCCGGAGATAACATACTCCGCAAATGTGAGACCGTCCGTTCCCTCGCCGTAGAAGTGAGCGAGTAGAGGCTGCTGCAGCGATTGGATGTTGCTCATCATGTTGAGCATCTTTTTCATTTCCATATCCTGTTCTGGATCTCCTGTCAGTGGAATCTGCTCACCATTCGGGCCGGTGATGGTCTGTTGTTGTGGAAGGCCTGCGACTTGGGCCGGATTCTGCCCTTGCTGCGACTGTGCGCCCTGGGAGGGATCTCCAGGGCCTTGCGCGGCCTGCGGGCCTCCTGCGGGCGCGGGTGCCTGCTGCTGGGGATTTTTCATCTGCATGTAGACGTTGATGCCCATGCCGACAAGCCCCATGACGCCTTGGATGATGGCCGGTGCGTTCTTGACTAACTGCACGATGATCTCGTCGGAGGGATTCTTCTTTTCTTCCTCTTCCTCGTCATCTCTGCGACGACGTTTCGGCTCATCGTCCATGAGTTCGCGCAGGATCTTCTTTTCTTCCAGCGTCTCGCGGAGTTGGTCAAGGCGCGACTTCGGAGCCGGGGCGTCGTCGCTCCGTTTGCTCAACGTGAGCAGCAAGTCTCGCATCTCGCGGGCGTGCTCCTCCTGGATTCGTGCAATATCGCGGGAGTTGGTCGCTTGCATCTCTAGGAAACGCTGATTGGTCTCGTGGGCCTGCTGCATCAACTGCAGCGTGAGGGCGTCGTCTCCCTTCTTGGCTCCTACGATGCTCGATACCTTCTCCAGCATCTCTAGCGGATCGGTCTGCGCGGATCGGGCGTCGATGCCCTTCTCCATGATCCTCATGCCCATCTGGGCGGCCTGATTCACGATATTCATACCGGCCGAGATGGCCTGCTGTTCAACAGAAGGCGGTTCGTTCTTTTTGTTGCTGTTCAATTTGTCGGCCGCGTTGAGAACCGTGTCGATTACGCGGAGACTGTCCATGTTGCCCATATCGTCTGATTCCTCTTCTCCGGGGAGTTTGACTCCCTCTCTACGCAGCCTGTCTACGTAGGCCTTGTTCATTGGGTGATCCACCAGCAACTCGCGCATGTCGAGTAAGGGCGGATAATCAGCGTCTTCGAGAAATACCTCAGCCTGCACGAGAGGATGAGGGACTCCCAGTTCGTTGAGGAGGAACTTGTATCCTCCGGAGCCGAAACGGTGGAGCAGGTCACTGCGCCAGTCTTCCAGCGAGAAGGGGCAGGCGGCCGACGACGCTGGATCGTTCGTGACCTCGAAGCGGTGAATGCTGCTGTGCTTGTTTCCTGTGAGGCCACGGTCGATGACGGGCCACTGACGATAGACGTGGACTACCAGAACCGGCAGATGGGTCTTAGGGTCAAGGTCATGCCAGTACTTCAGGAATGCTCTGAAGTTCTTTTCTCCCCGATAGACCTTCGAGGAGGGCTTGGGCAGGACACGCTGCACAGGTCCCGAACTGATTTGCCGTTTCGGGGCGCGAGATGCAGGGTGACGCATGGCCGTCACGCTGGAGAGCTTGTCACGCTCGAACTTCAGCGAGGGCGAGGGCGAGTCGGGATCGGCCTGCATGGGATACTTCTTCGGGCTTTGGCCGATGTTCGCGTACTGCTGTTGCTTGGCTGCACGCATCTGCCGGATTTGGTCGATGGGACTGACGGCCGGTTGCGGGCTTGGTGTAGTTTGCACGGGTGGTGACGCGGAAACTGTTGTTCTCCGCTTCACTTTTGTCGTGTTCATGGGGATCTCCTCGGGAGTCCAGACGGTAGTTTCAGGCGGGATTCACGCGGGCGGATGCGGGCGGGAATCAATCATTGGCGCAGATGGAACCGATTGTAAGTTGGTCGGTGTCGAGAAGTAAAGACGTTCCTGTCCAGTTACCCTTTCACCAGTTGATATATAAAGCGTTCTTGCGGCGTTCGCACATGCGTGTGAAACTCGACTCCGGGATAACCTCGGGCGGCCGTTCCCAGTCCGGAACCCTGAACCCTTCACAGGGGAACGGATGCCCAGCGGCCGTCCAGTCCTTTATATGCGCCTCACAATCAACGCATGAACGGAACCGTCCAACACCCTGACTTAGGCGAGGTTCGCTACACGCTGCATGACCTGCCGGAGCATCCGGACGGGCAGGTCAGCGGAACGATTGACCTCATGCGTGGGTATGCGCTCGCAGACGCCAATGATCCGTTGATCGCGAAGCGGGCAGGCTACCTGCGGGACGCCTTCCGTGAGCCTCTCGACGCTGTTCATAGACATGTCTCTCGCAACCTGCGGTTCCGCAATGACGATGAGACTGTCGGCCGGGTGTTCGGACAGTGGCGGCCGGGTGGCATGGGTGACGTGGTCGAGGTCCTGACGCGGCCGGTCGATATCGAACTCGCGCAGCAGTACGGCCGGACGCCTGAAGAGGACTGCGACGGATACAGTATGTACGTTGCGAGCCTGCTGACTTCTCTGGGCATTCCCTGTGCCTTCTGCACGGTCGCCGTCGATCCGCAGGAGCCGACGCGGTACTCGCACGTCTATGTGGTCGCGTATCCCAAGGAAGGACAGTACGCAGGCAGGCGCATCGCAATCGACGCGTCCCACGGGCCGTATGTCGGATGGGAAGCACCGAATCCCTTCGGGAAGCGGAAAGAATGGCCGGTCAACAAGATTGATTGGTTCGGCCTCGCATTGATTGGCGGGGCGATTGCGGGCGGATGGTATCTGCTCACGAAGGGCTATCTGAACAATCTGCAGTTGGGGAGGGCGTGATGTTCTTCGACGTGCCTGCTACGGGCAACCTTTACTCGGAAGCGTACGGGCCTGGAGGCGTCATCGTCTCGCGGGTGAATCCGCAGGCGTTGCCACAAGCGGACAACGGGTTCGGTCTGTCGGGTGCGCCTGCAGGCCTGGGCTTCGGATGGGGCGACTTGTTCTCTGACTGGTCACGCGCGGGCGCGACGATCATTACAGGTCGCTACTCGCAGCCGGAGTTGAGTGTGGGGACCAGCATCCAACGTCAACGCAATCCGGACGGCAGCTATAGCGAAGTGCTCAGCCGTCAGCCGGAGGGCGTGCCTGTCGGCCTCGGGGCTCCTGTTGTTGCAGCGGGTGTGAGCATCACGACGGTCGCGTTGCTAGTTGGGGGCGGGCTCGTCCTCGTCCTGTTGATGAACAGAGGGAGATAGGAATGCTACAGCAAGCCTTCGACGCTGGTAAATCCTGGATCATGTCGCCTGCATCTGAGGCGATCTCAAACGCGAACCGCACCAAGTACGGATTCTCGAAGTGGTGGGGCAGTCTGCATCCCACTGCGCACAAGCGTGCAGGCGTGACCAAGGCCCAGGCACTCAAGGCCTTCAAGGAAGGTGTAGCGGCCGGTAAGCGTGTCGAGCGTGCGGGACGTAAGAAGAATCCCGTCAGCCTCAAGTCTCTCGTCGGCAAGACCGTGCGCATTGTGAAGAAGGGCAACGCCATCATTGGTGAGGTTCTGAGCGGAGGGCGCAAACGGAATCCCGCGCCTGCCAAGCCTTTCTTCTTCCAGGTCGGATCTACCAAGAAGCGTTATGCGACGTTTGACCAAGCGGCGCAGGCTGCTACTCAATATGCGCGGACTCGCATTGTTGATATTTACCGAGAAGGCGCAGACGGAGAATATGTGCCTGTCGGCTCTGTGAACGGCAATCGTGTCCATCGTCGCAATCCCGCGCCACGCAAGCGGAACATTGCAGGCTTCACGGACGCCAACGGTATCTTCCATCCGATTCGCTCGGGCGTCCGCTACGGCAAGCAGGGCGGGAAGACCGTTCAGTGGGAAGACAAGAAGAAGTACAGCCGTACGAAGGCCGGAGAGAAACCGAAACGCAAGGCACGGAAGACAGCCAAGAAGACGGCACGCAAGCGTAGCAAGCGGTAGGACACAACAACGATGTACGCGGGAACTCAATACGGAGCATACATGGCGCATCCCCTGACCGGGCATCCGGCCAACCTGGGGTTCATCATGGCTGCGGCTCCTGCAGCGGCGGCATCTGGGCCTGCTGCTCCGTTTGTTCTCGCGGCATCTGCTGCGGCAACTCTCATCAAGCCTCTGTTCAGCAAGCTGAAGAACATCGGGCGCGGTTGTGGTCAGTCGTGTGTGCTGACGGCCGACGCTGCGAATGAGATCGAGAGACTGCTGCAGGCGAACTTGAATGGATACATGCAGAGTGGTCGGACTCGTAGCGAGCAGCGGGCCGCCCTCGCCTACTTCGATGAGGTATGGCAGAGCCTTGTGGAGTTCTGCAGTCAGCCGCAATTCCAGTCCACGAAGGCAGGCCGCAACTGCATTGATGATCGCAAGGCAGGTGCGTGTAAATGGCGCGGGGATGATGGGCAGTGTTGGAACTGGTTCATTGGCTATCGCGATCCTATTGCGGACGATCCGGATATCCGGCCGGACCCTACGGTAACGCAGACGGTCGCTTCTGACCTGTCGAACATCTTCGGCGGGATTGGTCTGAATACGGAAGGAAAGGACATGAGCGGGCTCCTGCTGCTGGGCGGGGCTCTCGTGCTTGTGTACGCGGTGAGTCAATGAGAGTCCCTGCAACGCTCGTGCGGACAGCGGTTCCGGTCTACGGTCTGTCGGGCCTCTTTGGCGTGCTTGAAGATGCGGAAGCAGGTCTTCGGAGAGAGGGCTACAGCAATGTGGATTGTATGTTCGTACCTTTTGCTGGACCCTTCGGTGGTGGAACGAATGTTTGCTCGGTGGACGGCTCGCCGTATCAGTACGGCGCGGAGTTGCTGAACCGGCCGGGTGGGCTTGAAATTCTCGAAACTGAACGGGCCAACGAGGCGTTGTACGCGGCGCAGCGGGAAGCGGAGTCGCGGCAGATTCAGGAGTACTACCGCAAGCAGCGTGAACAGCAGGCCTTGGAAGAGGCTGCACGGCGGGCAGCCATGGCACAGCCGCCTATGGTCCCCATGCACGGCACGGTGCAGGCCACAGGACTGCCTGTCCTGAAGGCAGGTATCACGCCTATGCCTCCGACGCCTGCGCCTCCGCAACCTATCGTGCAGGAGACGATTCTCTCCCCTGCCACGCAAGTTCCATCGCAGCAGCCTGCAACGGTACAGACGCCCACGCAGACGGCAACGCAGACCACGACGCAGCAGCCTGCAGGCGAGGGCATGGGCAACATGCCGGTCATCCTCATTGGGGCGGTCGTCGTGGGCTACTTCCTGCTGAAAGGGGGCAAGTAATGCCTGACTTCGATCTCTGTCAGCGGATTAAGTGCGGAGCAGTTCCGCAGTCGGCCGTGGATGTGATGACGTTGTATGAGTGCTCGGTCCAGTACGGCGCGGGTGTTCTGCGGCCGTGCTCTCCGGAGTGCGTCCCTTATGGGGTTTGTCAGCCTGCGCCTCCTCTGCCCTTGCCGTTGAGTGCTGAGCCGACGCAGATGGTCTTGACTCCTGTGGTCACGCCCATCATGCCTGTTGTGACGCAGACAGAGTCAATCATTGCGCCTACAGTTCCCACGGTTGCGCCTCCCCTGCCCATCACAACGGTTGCGCCTCCTCCGGTGACGATCACGCCTCAGACGATTGTGCCTCCTCCTCCGGACATCATCGGCATGTTCCCTCCGATGGTCTACAACCCTGGGCCGTGCGGAGAGGGCGGATGGGCAAAGGCAAATCTGTTCATCAACGAGAATCCGGTATGCGCTCTCGTGATGCTGGCTGCGGCCGGGTTTGTTGTCGCTGCGTTGAAGAAGAACTAAAGGACGGATATGGAGATGGACACCAAAACGATTCTGAAGTACGCGGGCATTGCAGTTGCGGCCTACATCGCATATCGCATGTTCTTTGCGGGTGACGAGGAAGCGACGGTGCAGCCAAGGACACCAGCAGGCGGCGGCAATGCGCGCCTGGCGGTTGATCCTCCGGCCGC
>JACCDV010263011.1_pt1 | contig 11747 bp, 12 predicted proteins | sample 7446131 | NCBI WGS metagenome assembly JACCDV01 (sample SAMN15323448, study PRJNA562643) | freshwater metagenome | isolation source: river surface water | place: USA:Blue River Watershed | collected 2017-08-17
ACATCATGGGATATAGCTTCATGTCGATTAGCGCTGGTCCGTATTTCAAATTTAACCCGTCTATATCGATGATGATTAATTTTGATCCTTCAAAAGATCCTGAAGCGCGGACGCGAATCGATGAGATCTGGGAAAAATTAATTGAGGGTGGCAAGGAACTGATGCCGATCGACAAGTATCCTTTCAGCGAACGTTATGGCTGGGTAGAGGACAAATACGGCTTTACATGGCAACTCATTCTAACGGATCCTAATGGGGATGAGCGTCCGCCAGTCATTCCGTCCATAATGTACAAGGGAGATCTCTTCGGCAAGGCGGAGGAGGCGACTGATTTTTACATGTCTATTTTCAAAAATTCGAAGCGCGGAGCGATGGCTAAGTATCCTGCCGGCGTCGAAGCGCCTCATAAGGAAGGCACAACAATGTTCACGGACTTTCAGCTCGAAGGGCAATGGTTCGCTGCAATGGATGCGCCAGGAGAACATGACTTTTCATTCAATGAGGCGGTATCATTCATAGTCAATTGTGATACTCAGGAAGAGATCGATCATTTTTGGGAAAAATTGTCTGCCCATCCTGAATCTGAGCAATGCGGCTGGCTCAAGGACAGATATGGTATGTCATGGCAGATTGTGCCGAGCAATCTGGAAGATATGATGCGAAGCGGCGATGAGGCCAAGAAGAAGCGCGTTACGGAAGCCTTTCTCAAGATGAAAAAGTTCGATATCGCTGAGCTGGAGAGGGTGGCGGAGGGGATGCTATAATTACCCCATGGCAAAACTCATCATAGCAAGACATCACGAATCAGAATGGAATAAGACAGGGCAGTGGACCGGTATCAGAGATCGACACCTCACAGAGTATGGATTTCAGAAATCAGCTGAGATGGGACTTTTAATAAAAGACATACATATAGATGCAGCATTCGCTTCTATGCAAGTGCGATCTATAGAGACGCTCTCATGCATGCTCGAAGCGCTCAATCTGACACATGTGCCGACTGTCCATGCATCCGCTCTCAATGAGAGAGATTATGGAGACTATACCGGCAAGGACAAATGGCAGATGCATGATCTATTAGGGGAAGATGAGTGGAACAAAGTTCGAAGGGAATGGGATTATCCTGTACCAAATGGAGAGACATTGAGGATGGTATATGATCGTGTAGTTCCATTTTATCTACAACATATCCTGCCTCTTATCAATGGCACTGCATGTGATGACAAAGGATGCAGAATCGAAGGTGAAAAAACTGTACTTGTGGTTTCTCATGGCAATGCAATCCGGGCTCTGGTCAAATATATAGAGAGAATTCCGGATAATGAGGTTGTAAATATAGAGATGTTGTTTGGGGGTATTCTTATATATGATTTGGATAAAGAAGGTCACATGGTAAAAAAGGAATTACGACAAGTGGAATCTAGTGTGCATGCATAACACCAATTATCTCCAATCAATCTCACCCTCTCCATGTTTATGGAGATAGTCATTGGTCTTACTGAAATGCTTATTACCAAAGAAACCACTATGCGCGGAAAATGGGGAAGGGTGTGCTGATTCTAGAACCAGATGTTTGCTACGATCTATATGAGCACCTTTTTGTTTTGCATAATTTCCCCATAAAATAAAAACCAAATGTTCTCGCGCATCTGACAATGCACGAATAGCTGCATCGGTGAATAATTCCCAACCCTTATTCTGATGGGATCCGGGAGTGTTGGCACGAACGGTTAGTGTGGCATTGAGGAGGAGTACACCTTGCTTTGCCCATCGAGTGAGATCGCCGTCCTCATTGGGTTTTGCTCCCAAATCACTTTCGATTTCCTTGAAGATATTTTTCAAAGATGGTGGGAGGGCAATATCCGGATTAACCGCAAAGCATAATCCATTGGCCTGGCCGGCACCATGATATGGGTCCTGACCTAGAATGACGACTTTCACTTTGTCGAAGGGGCAGGCATCAAATGCGCGAAATACATCCCTGGGTTTAGGATATACGGCTGAGCTCAGATATTCTCCTCGAACAAATTCGGTCAACTCCTTGAAATATGGCTTTTCGAATTCTTCTGATAGAACATGTTTCCATGAAGCCTCGATTTGGATATATTTGCTGTCTGACATGGTTTTTATCCATGTAGTATAAGGGAAAATAACAAAAATATCCTCATGGTGTAGAGCTAAATCCTCTGGATTGTCGTAGCACTCAAAATTCCAACAATATCGTATTTTTTCCATACATCGGAGCTCAGTGTCTCGACTGGGGTAAATACAGCATCAATTTTGACTCTTGCTCCAGTTGGATAGTCTACTGGGCCAGATGACATGAGTTGGGTATTGACTGCATAGTGCTTATCACTGGAACTTTCTTCGACACCAAATGCACATTCCATTGTTTGTGGGATCGTTAGGTCTTTGACAGGGAGGCATTCCCAGATACCTGTGACGGTCATACGATTGGTACTTGTACTTATTGCACTGGGATTAATAGGGTTTTCTGGAGTATTGGTTACATTTGTTTGTTCTCCAAAAACAGAGAATCCTATTAGGGTGAGACCAACTATGGCTAGTATAACTAGTAAGATATTTTTTGTTCGACGTTGGTTGTCGGCTGGATAATGTGCCATGCCTTGATGTGTCTGATTCATACTCGAAGTATATGGTTATAAGATGAAGTTTGCATGAAGGTGGTATGTTCTGGCGAAATTGATTAAGCTTTACTTCAACCACTCCAACGCCCTTTCCCAAATATATTTCTGCGAACTCAAATTGAGATAATCTGAAACCTCATTCTTTGGAACCCAAACAGCCTCATGATTTACCGTCTCGCTAGCGTCGGTTGGATCTTTTTCATCATTAACAAGCTCAAATAAAAGACCAACGACATTCGATATTCTGTTCTCATTCTTATGCGCGGCAAAATATCCTGATCGAGCTCTGCCAACCTCGGCAATAAATCGCAAATTCTTATAACCTGTTTCTTCACGGATTTCTCGCTCGCCAGTAATGATAGCGTCCTCGCCGTTTTCGATGCCGCCAATTATGACTGTCTTCCAGTTGAATTTAGGCCAATCGAGGCAAAGCACTTGATCGGTTGCGGGGTTGTATAAGACGACATTGACAGTGTCTCGCTCGACCATCGGCTTGTCATGTTGGAGCTTCGACTGCTCGTCTTCGAAATAGGGGATATCGCTTGGTGTGGTATTTGTCATATATAAAGTATAGATCAGGTTGGGATTTGGCCAATAGGGTATACTATGCCTATGAAACCCACTCTCCTAATCGATTTTGACGGTACCCTTTGTCATGATCGGTTTTGGCGTAGTTTGGAACTCTGGTCACTTCATAAGGTCCAAGACTATGTATTTGGACCAAACTCGGACAAGGAATTGGTAAGCAATTGGATGAAGGGTAAATATACGTCCGAAGAGGTACACAAGCGTCTTGCAGATGATTTAGGTATCGATTACGACCATATTTGGCAGGTCTTTGTCAGAGATTGTGAAAACATGTCCATCGACGAAAACTTACTTAATGGCATATCCAATCTAAGGAGTCGATATAATGTAATCCTATGTACTGATAATATGGACTGCTTTAGCCGCTTCACTGTCCCATCACTTCGACTGAAAGATTATTTTGATGAAATAATAAATTCATATGATAAAGGGATTTCGAAAAATGATAATGATGGCGAGCTATTCCAAAAAACAGTCTCTGGCTATGGATCCTCGATAGCTGAAAGCATTTTGATAGATAATTCAAAAAATACATGTAATATTTTTGAAAAACTAGGAGGTAAGACTTGCTTTGTCACTAAAGATCAACCTCTTGGAACATGGTTGAAGAGTCTTTGATGAAGTTTTTTTACCCTACCGACAAATAAAACCTACAACCGATCACTCGTCTCATTCACTGTCTCTCCACCCTGCGCCTTATTCGATAGCATGGTCAAAAACAGAATCAACATAAATGCCGAGAATGCCATCATTGGAATGGTGATGTAACCAAATCGCATTGTGAAAACCTTTGCGCATGATACTGAATATCCTGATACCGAGCATGGGGCGGCAACCAGACCTAACTGAACTGTATAATGATACAAAGCAATAGCCCCTCCGATTGTCGATAGCAACATAGCATATGGCAGGATAAAATTTTCTTTTCTCCAAATTGCCATACCAAAGAGAAGGACTAATGGATACATCAAAATGCGCTGGTACCAGCAGAGCTTGCAAGGTTCATAGCCGAGAATATCTGAATATGTGAGGCTACCAACCATTGCGATCAAGGCCACTATAAATGCGAAAATCATTCCTCGTCTGCCTATCCATTGAAAAGGCCTACCTAATAAAGGGTGTGTTTTTTTCTTTATCAAAATTATTACGGCTAAATATATGACAATTATCTGTGCCAAGACTGTTAGTGATGATAAAGTGATATTTACAATATTTGATAACATGGTTGTTTATATATTTTTTGCTTTTAATTCTTGATTTTCTGACCCAGCGCTTCTGGCAAAATAAATTGCAAGAAACTTAGATCCTTCTGCCAGAGCCCGGTAGAGCCTGGTCATATGCTTGGCTTCCATAGTGGGATGTTCTCTCATAGTCGCATAGAGGTCTTGGATGTTTTGATCAACAGCCGTTGAGTTTTCTGATGCAATTGCTGTGCGTATGAGTTGTGCTTGGAGTAGTGCTTTGGCTTCGACATTGCCTAATTGTTCCGCTATTGCGATGCCTCGTCCAAACAGGCTGACAGCTTCTCCTATTTCATTAGGATTAAGATGTCCTGTTCGGAGGATAATCGTACCCATCACCTCAAAATCACTCGGAGTCCAATCTGATTTGTCTTCTCTGCCTGCAATTTCTATAGTCTCTTTTGCTATACGAATCGTCTCATCATGGAGGGATTCCCATTCTTTTTTCAAACTACCAATGCCTTCAGAAGACATAACCTCTCTTAGCTCTGAGGCTGTTCCATCAGCTTTATTGATTTCCGCTATAGCTGCCTTGGCTGTTCCGAGTATATCAACACATGTGCTAGCTAGGCCAAGGTATGCATCCTTGGTTTTGCCAGCTTCGAGACGTCGTTGCTTTTCCTCATATGCATATTTAAGCAGCTCGCGCTTTTCATGAGCGCTCGTGCCGTTCCATGCCAGGCTATATGGGATTTGATGATTGTCCATATATGTATTGTATACTTCTGATGTATGAAAATCAAAAACCGCACTCTCTGGTATCTCTACGATTTCGCTAATTCAGTCGCACATATTGGGCTTTTATATTATTTCGGCCTATGGGTAGTAGTCGAGCGCGGTGGAACTCAGTGGATGGTGGGTTTGCCAGTATCGCTAGCAACCCTTGCTCTCCTTATCATCATGCCCAAAATCGCCCGGAGAGTTGATGTAAATGGAACCCATAAAAAGAATATGATCCTTTGGAGTGCCTGTGCAGCCCTGGTTCTCCTCATCATGTCATTGGTCGGCGGATTCGCTTCGCTTGGTTGGATATTCCTCTTATATTTTCTATTCAATTTCTTCTTTCAATCTGGCTATATATTTTTTTCATCACTTCTACATACGATCAGCGATGAAGACAATAGATCCAAAATATCAGGGACTGGTCAAGCTTGGGGACAAGCTGGTAATCTTGTTGGAGTAATCATATCTTTCATCACCGTCTCGCATTTTATGGTTGGTGCGAGTGATAAAATCATTGTTTTCTTTTGGTCTGAGGTTTTATTAATGCTTCTCCTAATTCCTGTTTCAAGATTTAAGGTGAATCGATCTGTTTCTTTGTCCGCAGAAGTTGCAGCAGTTGATAAAAGTCTTATCAAAAAACTCCGCGCGGAACCACGCATTGCGCGATTTCTCTTTGCATATGCGCTATATTCGGATGCGGTCGTAACATTGTCGCTTTTTATAGCTTTATATTTAAAAAAAGTTATAGGTCTAACTGATGGTCAAATTAGGATTGGTAGTGTCATACTGCTTGTCTGTACCATCATTGGAGGATTGCTGGTCTCTCGATTGGTCAGTCGAGGTGGGGAACTCAAGGTTATTTCACGATTCTTGATCGCCTGGCCGATCGTCATTCTCATATTCGCCTTCATGTCGAGTCTTTTGCCTATATATTTTCTCATTGCTTTGATCGGTCTTGCTATGAGTGTCATCTTTGCTGTTTCTCGCGCGTATTACACCATCATCACACCAAAGGATAAGCAGGCAGAGTATTTCTCCGTTTTTGTCATATTTGAACGGGTCGGTGCATTCACCGGGCCAATTCTATGGAGTGCTGTGGTTAGTCTGGCTATATGGATGGGGATGGCTGAAACTATGGCGTATAGAATTGCCATTGTCAGCGTGGCGTTTATTACGGCGATAGGGTATTTAATATTGAGGAGTTTGCATGTGGGGGAGGCGAGGGTGCCAGATAAAAGATAAAAAGGGTATACTGGAAATGACATCTCCTAACCATGCAAATCACCCACTTCAGCGCTCTACCGTATTTCCTCATCATGCTCGCCGTGATTGCCCTAGCATGGCTAATCGTCAAGCGAAGTGATTTTTATAAAAAACTGATCGATAAAGAATTAGGCAAGGATATCGCTGCGCCATTGGCCGAATCCAAGAGCCGATATGAGGCCCTGGATGGTTTGCGTGGGATCCTCGCACTCGGTGTACTCTTTCAGCATGCTGTCACAAACTATGCGTATTTTTCGACTGGTGTCTGGCAGATAACCGATATCAGATTTTACCGACACCTAGGAGGGGAGTCGGTAATTCTTTTTTTCATGATCACCAGCTTTTTATATTGGTCCAAAGCCATCGCTTCGCGCGGCCATCTCGATATCCATGCATTGTACCGCAGTCGATTCTTGAGGCTCGCTCCCATGTATTTATTCTCGGCATTTCTAGTCACATTTTTCGCATTAGCCCAGATGAATTTTGCAATATATTCACCAATCACATTCCTCAGGGATATATTGTCTTGGCTATCGCTCGGAATCATTACAACGACAACGGTGAATGGTATTAGCATCATCCCGATCAATGCGGGTATCCATTGGACATTACATTTCGAATGGATTTTCTATCTCCTCCTTCCAATAACTGCACTGGTCTTGCGGCATCGAATTACAACTTGGTTGGCATTACCTGCATTCATGGCATTTCTGGTTTTCTTTGCTCCTGATTGGGGGTATTGGGTAATCTTCCTTTTTGGCATGGCCGCAGCGCATTTGATCAATATCGCTCCAGTATCATCGCAAAAGACTTCATGGATCAAAAGCAAATGGATGACGCTTGCACCAGTTATCGGTGCGATGGCGGTATATATGATGCAACACGAGCCATATTCATTCGCGCAATATTGCGTGACCTTCCTAGTATTACTGGTCTTTATATATGGAAATACGTTATGTGGATTATTGCGAACACGTGCTCTAGTTTTTCTAGGTACGGTGAGCTATAGCGTATATTTGATGCATGGCATCGTCCTTTTCATGGTGCTAAATCTTGCGAATCTTTTTGTAAAAATATCTGCACTGAGTGCAATATCGTTTTGGATGCTCATACTGGTGGCTGCACTGCTAACAGTGGTTATATCTTCAGTGACATATAGGTATATAGAGCATGAGTTTTTGGTCAAAATAAAAAGGCCGAGTAAGGTGGTAGATCCTGAGGTGGAGAGGGTGATGTAGGGCCAAGGTTGATGCTAACCCACAATAACCAAAACCACCCCGCATACAACCGCCAGACATGCAATACCACGCTTCAGCATATGCTTTTCTTTGAAAATTCTGCCACCGAGTACGGTGGTGAATACAGCCGAACTTTGCTTGATAGCGTTTAGAATACTAATCTGCATCATTTGCACTGCAAACATATGGGAGACTCGATGGGCGAGGATAAATATGACATTAGTCCAGAAGGATTTTCTGAGGAATAATTTAGGATTGATTACTTTGCGTTTCATTTTTTTACTGACAAATAAGTCGATTAAAGCAAAATTGAATAGGATAAAAAACTGAATGATAATGAGGTACAGTATCGGATCAACTCCCATATCGTAGATGACAAACCTATCTGCAATTGCTCCTAATGAGAAGCAAATGAGTGAAATTAATAGTATGAAGTATAAAACCATCTTTTTCTCCGGGGCTGGAATTCCATGAGGGGCAGGGAAGGTGAGGTTATGTTTTTCTGATTTTGGATTATGGTATTCGAGAATGAAGATTCCGAGACATGATACCAAGATGCCGGTGATGATCATGGGTGTCAATTTCTCCTGAAGCAAGATACCGGCAGTGATGGCAATAATAATCGGACTTGCTGCGAATAGGATGGCTGATTCACTGAGGTCCATTTTCTTTATGATCCAAACAGAAGTGAGGGCGGCAACGATCGAGCAGAAAGAAGTACCGAATATGATGAGAAGTGCCGAAGTGGAGATATCGAAGCTTTTGACAAAAAATAGCAGTGGTAGGGAAATGAAGGCTAAAACGAACGATAGCTGAGAGGAATAGATTTCTACATCCTCGTCAGTTAGGACCTGTTTTTCGGCTATATTGGCAATTGATTTGAAAAAGGATGCCAGGAGGGCTAGGAATACCATGGTGATAGTATAACGCACAATATAATGATCGACTTGATGAAATTGTTCACACCTTTTTCAAAAAATACTTCCCCTCTACAGAAGCGATGATATAATGTTGGCATTACATTTAATTATAAATAATAATATGCCAAAAGGAGTACAACGAGGAAAAGAAAAAAAGAAGCCGAAGAAGGCTAAGAAATAAATTCTCGGCCTGATTCAAAAGCAAAATCCCGATCGTACTGACATCGGGATTTTGCTTTTTTGTAATCAGTGTGTTGTTCTAGGGTATGACCTTGACGCAATGGCAATTTCGATGCAGTTCACAGGGTAATTTCACGCCGGCTGGGTAATCCTTTATAATGAATAAACATGAAATCCCCAAAACCGAGACGAAAGGTAAATCAGACTAAAACCAAATCGATGGGATCGAAAACAACGAAATCTAAACATAAATATATTTTTGTTGTCGGAGGAGTTATGTCTGGAGTTGGAAAAGGAATCACTACATCATCATTGGGCACTATTCTCCAGGCAAAAGGATACAAAGTAAATATCGCAAAAGTAGATCCGTATCTAAATGTAGATGCAGGTACAATGAACCCCACCGAGCATGGTGAGGTTTTTGTTATGAATAGTGGACTCGAGACAGATCAAGATATGGGTAATTATGAGAGATTCATGAATCGCGATTTGACCAACGCTGACTATATGACTGGAGGTATGGTATATCTCGAGGTAATCATGAGAGAACGCGCTCTCAAGTACAGGGGCAAGTGTGTGGATGCAGTACCCCATATTCGTGATGAGATAGTCGATAGAATTCGAAAGTCTGGCGAAGTAGCAGGATCTGACATCACCATCATCGAGATCGGAGGTACAGTAGGAGATTATCAAAGCGCAATGTTCTATGAAGCCGCGAGATATCTCAAAATTTCTAGCCATGCAAGTGGTCAGTCCAATAATGTCCTTTTTGTCATGGTTACATACCTACCAGTTCCAAACAAGATCGGAGAAATGAAATCAAAGCCCACCCAAAATGCTGTACGCGAATTGCAGTCATACGGTATCCAGCCAGATTTTATTATCGGACGTAGCGAGATGCCTATCGACAATAGGCGAAAGGAAAAAATTGCAATAGCCTGCAATGTCCCTATGGAAAATGTAATCTCGGCACCAGATATTGATAGTGTCTATGATGTTCCAAGCAATTTCGAGAGGGATAAGTTCGGAGAGCAGGTGGAAAAAGCTCTAGGGTTAAAGAACCGACCTGTTGATTTGAGTGGATGGAAAAAATTTGTTCAGAAGACTCGCTCTGCTCGGTCAGGAGGAAAAAAAGTTAATATTGCGATTGTTGGTAAATATTTTGATTCAGGGGATTTTGTCCTTTCGGATGCCTATGTATCGGTGATTGAGGCTTTGAAGTTTTCCGCATATTCATTAGGCTTAAAACCCGAGCTCCATTGGATTAGTGCTAGACAATTCGAAGTAGATCAGAAAACAGGTAAGTCACTGACGCCCTCTGGAGTGGCTGCAGAACTGAAAAAAGTATTTTCTGGGAAAGTGCCAATGGATGGCATCCTGGTTCCAGGCGGATTCGGAGAGACAGGTATCGAAGGCAAAATATCTGTCATACAGTATGCAAGGGAAAACAAAATTCCATATTTCGGAATCTGCTACGGTATGCAATTGATGGTTATCGAGCATGCTAGGCATCAAGCTGGACTGGTCGGAGCGCAGACTAGTGAAATTGATCCCACTGCACCGCATGTAGTGGTCGACATTATGGAGCATCAGAAAAAGCTTTTGAATGAAGGTAGATATGGCGCCTCCATGCGATTGGGTGGATATATTTGTACCCTAAAGCCTGGTACGATTGCATTTGAAGCTTACAAAAAATCAGGATGGATTGGCAGGCGATTGGACAAAGCTGTGCATTGGATTGGAGTTAGTGTGTCCAAGTTATCAAAGGATAGTATCTTGGAACGCCATAGACATAGATATGAAGTCAATCCTGCATACGTGGAGCAACTTGCAAGGACTGGTCTTATTTTTTCTGGAACATCACCAGATGGTAGATTGATGGAAATTGCCGAGTTGCCACGCTCTATACACCCATTCTTTTTAGGGGTTCAATTTCATCCAGAATTCTTAGCGCGACCCTTGGATCCTCATCCAATATTCACAGAATTTGTTAAGTCAGCAGCATCAAATAAAAAAAGTAACCTGAAATAACCTCGATGTTATCCACCGTACAACTCCGACTAGATGTTTCCAGGCTATTTTTGATGTATAATTTTAGAGTGAGGTCGTAATGGTCATAATTGGCCAATAATAGTTTTTATTATAAAAGTAATTTTTAACCCAATGAAAAACACGAACGGTCTAGGAAAGCTAGCTTTCATTCTCCTCATAATTGGAGGCTTGAACTGGGGTCTAGTCGGCGCATTGAACTTTGATCTTGTAGCGATGCTTCTCGGGGATATGACAGTTGCAGCCAAAGTTGTATATGTTCTAGTCGGACTTTCAGCTCTATTTGTCGCATTTGGCGGCGGACAGAAGAAGTCTATGATGTAATTTTAAAACTTCTACATAGTCTCGCGATAACTCCACTCCTCCCGGGATGGAGTTTCGTTTTTCCAATGGCATTAACTTTTTATTTTTTTTGGTATACTGTTCGAATTATATGAATATTTTGCTAGATTTTTTGGAAAAAAGAATACGGGCGCGAATCCGGAGTGTGCGAAGACCCGGTCGGAGACGAAAAAATTCAAAATCCAGTCATGCACATTATCTGGAGCATAAGGAAAAAACGAGATCCCTGGTCACCGCACGGTTACATGCAATCATCGCCAAATATTCTGCGATTGGCATCGACTTCAAGCCGGTAGGCAGAATAGCGATCAGGAATACTCGAAGTAGATGGGGTAGTTGTTCGAGCAAAGGAAATCTGAATTTCAGCTACCGGCTATCGCTTCTGCCTGCGCATCTCTCGGACTATGTCATTATCCACGAGGTCTGTCATCTTCGAGAATTCAACCATTCGTCTAGATTTTGGGATTTAGTTGCGCTCATTTCCCCAGATTTTGACAAACAGAGAGAAGAATTGAAGAAATATTCATTGAGAAAGCCCAATACCTCACAGAGGTC
>JACCDV010656526.1_pt1 | contig 11742 bp, 12 predicted proteins | sample 7446131 | NCBI WGS metagenome assembly JACCDV01 (sample SAMN15323448, study PRJNA562643) | freshwater metagenome | isolation source: river surface water | place: USA:Blue River Watershed | collected 2017-08-17
AAAGGGGATAGATGGGTTGATTATTTATTCAAAAAATATTTAAATATGATGAGTTTCCCCATCCTCACCTAATACCAATAGAAGTTCCCCGCACTCGGCCCCCTCCTCGCCACCCTCCCCAACCTCTACTTCAAAAAGTACACACCCTCTCATCTAGATTATGGAACGAACTTACCATCTCAGTCCTCGAATTCATCTATCATCCAGAAGTCAAGGGAAATGTCACCTTCAGATTCTATTCCGATTTTGTCAAGAGATTCCAGAATAACATTAACCAAATTAACCTACTCAAGATCATTAGGGAAAGCTTAGCATCTCTATCAAGTAAAGCATCATTAACGTAGACAAAGAAATCCTTGATTTTCTAACTGAATTCGGATAGAAATAGGCCAACACTGACTAGAAGAAGACTCTAGTGACTGCCTTCAAAGGATTCTACTCCATCCCCGATCACCTCTAGGCCGCAAGTAGATACTTAGGGTAGGTAAAAACATATATCGACACCCATAAGGATGTTGATACTTACATTTACTCCAGCTATTACAGACTGGCCTTTACCTACTATTCCTCAAAAAGAAAATATAAGCAGTTCTATACAAGTGCACTTCAATATCTTGCATACACTCAATCACAGGAAATCGAGGAGAATGAGAAACTTAGACTTCTTTTCCATATGGCAGTTGCTGTGTTGATTTCAGAGGAAATCTATAATTTCTCAGAGTTACTTGAGCAACCTTTACTTGTGTCGCTTAAGAATAGCTCATATGCTTGGATGTATGAACTCATTGAGATCTTCAATAGAGGAGATATCAATCGTTTTAATTAGTTTGCACTTTCAGATGTATCATTTATGCTATTAAGGAAAACCTAATAAGTAACAAAGACAAATTGGATCAGAAAATACGACTGATGGCATTTTTAGAGCTTGCATTCAACCTACCCAAAAGCAATAGAGTCATTTCCTTTGAAGTCCTTTAAAGGAAGTGCTCTATTCCCGCCAAGCATGTTGAATTTATGGTCATGAAAGCCATGGCCCTTGGACTTGTCAAGGGATCTATTAATCAAATCCGAAGTGAGGTGACCATTACATGGGTTGCTCCCAAGGTCTTGGAGGCTCAAAGGATTTCAACAATGCTTGGGAAATTTGAATAGTGGGAGAGCGGTATAAAAGGAGTTGAATAACTAGTGAAAAAAGTAAAGACAAGAGAATGATGTGATTAACTCAATACAATTTAATAATTATATGCATAGACTGATCATTCATCTTTTTGCAAACACTGAATAATGTTTACATTTAGATGGATTAGTGGAAGTTGCAATCATATGACAACTGAGTTATTATTCAATATTGCAGCTATTACTCCGAAGAAAGCAAGCAATATGGTTCCCAAAGTATCAATCGACATTACTTTATTTGAAATCTATAAATAAAACAGTAATAATAGATTTTTTCAAGGCTCAATAAATATAATAAACCATCAATAAAAGTGCGTTTAAATCCTCTCAAAGCACTTGACGTTGATTCCTTTTTCTACGTTTAATTTTTATAACTAAAAAGATAATAACTATGTTTCCTCTTTTGCCTTTCTTATCTCCTAGTTAACCACTTAATTCTCTATCTACAAGGTATGCAGTTTTTTGCTTAATTTATCTTGCTCATTTAGGACATTAGCACTACAATTATAGAGATTACTGATTTTAGACTCCACCTATTTTATATTTCTACTATTTGTAGGGAGTTTCAGTAAGGCTAATTTCAATCGCTGGCTCAGATGGTTTAGTTATTCATACTTATCTTTGTTCACCTTATAGACCTGATTCTTATCATTAAACACATTCTTCTTTAGTATGGTTTTTTATAAGCGGTTTAGCTTCTCAGTTATTTCCCTCATCTGGTGCTGGCCCTGTTCTCCCATCTCCTTCTCCTTACTACTCCCCCGCCCCCTTAGCTTCCTTTTCTCCTCGAGCTACCTATTTTCTTCATGTTCTTGGATGAGCACCCTGATAAGCTAATCCTCGTTGGATTGCCTCATGCTATAATAAATCTAACGGAATGAAGCGTGGAATTAATAATTTATTGGATATAAAGTTCGTTAGATTATAATTTATTTATGTAGCTTGCCAGACTGCTTTACGACCAGTATCGACTCGAGCGCGACAACTTCAAGGACGACCCTCAATTCGACATGATCAAAAGGATCGAGGACTACCGCAGAAACATCGACCTCTATAATTCATTCGGAATCACCCCCAAATCCAACCCATCCTCACAGACCTAAATCCCCCTACGTCCCACGTGATCAGACTAGCTTTGTGTTTTAACTCTTAGTGAATGATTAAGGCTTAAGAAATATCAAATGCTCTTATTTTTGTTCTTCTTTTATTACCACTCCTTCCTCTCCTCCTGGATCCTACGGATGAACTAAGACAGCTCCTTTCTCTAGTGCTAGAGTCGCAAGCGTTACTATGAGAGCTACTTACGCATCTTTCGCAATTCGCTTCGTTATTCTCGAAGATCTTTTCTCTCCTATCTTATGTCTTTCTTCTACTATGCAATTTACTTCCTCAGCTATGATAATTCTCTCCTCTATTATGTGAGCTCTCTTAGTAGGGTTGCGACTTCCTTTGAATTCTCAGCAACTACCTTACGAGGTTATTATAGATTATCTTGAACCTATATTTGATGAGTGTTTCTGAGCTGATGGCGAATCGCAGGTTACTATTTGGGTTTGTTTGTCGAAGGTTATTCTGGAACTTGGTTGATTGTATCACTTGCTGGTTGCACCTATTAAACTTGTTTGTTAGGGATGGCTTAAGATAGAACCTCCTTTGTTGGAGCCTCCTTATTTACCACTTATTAAAGAGTAGTCTTACTTTGATCTTTGTTCTACTCGATCAATACTTTTTATTACGATCTTACCCCATTCTATTTTATTTATTTTTTATCCAATTACTTAGCTGTCTATCTGACCAGTGCGCTCTATTACTGTACTTTATTTGTCTCTTGAGGGTGAGCTGCCTTGGGTGCTTCTGCCTCTTTGCTTGCCTGGATTTATTGTTTGATTTGCCTGATGGCTTTTTCTCGATTGGGGATTTGTACTGCGATTTGTTCTATCTTTAGATCGCATATCTTTTGATAGAGGGATAGGCCTATATGGGGGGAGAGTTACATGGGAGGTCAGTCTTGGGTTTGAAATTCCTGCCTACCAGCCTAGGCTTGTATAATTTGACATCAGAGACGAGTTCGATTTTATCCTTGCGGATGGCCTTGTTGAGCTCGTCGATGGCGAAGAGCAGGGCGTCTTCTGTGAGCATCCTGGCTTCTAGGTAGACATCTATTTTGGTGGGGGGGTTGTTGGGGGCGAGGTCAAAATAGAAGGTGTATCTCTGTTTATCGTTGGTGAAGAAGGATTTCAAGGTTGGGTACTATCTCTTGGGTTCGGCCTCTAAATTAGCAAAGATCTACCCATTAGCATAAACTACTTTATTTATTTAATAAAATGAATAGCCCACCCTACATTTAAATAGGCATCATTTCACAGAACCCTTCCGCTTCTTCCCTCCCTTCTTCTACTTCTTCGAGGACTGCCTCAACTACCCTCCGCCCTCACTTGTCTCCTCCTTCATTTACTCGCTGTATAGGTGTTACTTGAACTATGCCTGTTCCTTCATGATCTCCGTCTTCTGCTGCATGGGCAGATTGATCTTGCCCTAGAGCTCGTCTACTATGATCTTATCCTCTTAGAACTCGCTATGATGATATCTTTTGTTGCGTATTCTGTGGTGTTTGTTGGATGCACCCAGGTTGGGGGAAAGCTTGTAAACTTTCTTTAAAGGCAGCTTCTGTGTTATCTTCATAGCGTTCTATTATTCCCCCCACTACTCATCATCTAACTCGATTATTCCCAAATCTTAGAATTAGAGCTGCTCGTCCTCACTCCCACTTTTCTCCTTCTCACTGTGCTTTTCGTCGTTGGGGTCAAAGTACTGCTGCTCTTCCTCGGCAAAAGAATCCTTCTAAGCCATGCTTTCAACATTAAAGTAACCTATCTTATGCAGCGCCTTTGAAAATTTCTTTATCTCCTCGCATAGTTACTATGTAAGGTCGGGCAGGCGATGCTCCTCAAGAAAGGACTCCTCCTCATTGAGCTTCAAAATTGCTTCAATCTGCTCCATATGGTTAAAGTAAGGATTCTTCTTTTCTGCCTCGTTGAGCTAATCCTCCAAAGAAAGGGAGGAAACTGAGTTATCAATCATAATGCTATTGATGTATTTCTTTTCGAAGTTGAGTTTTCGGGAGTAGGTCTGCTTTATCTCTGGGGATAGGCATATTTTGGATATTAATGAACTAATGGTCCGGATTTCATCATTCCAGTCGTACTAAAGGGCTATTGTCAGTTACATGAATTGCTTGAGGAAAGACCAGTTGCTACTGATCTACCTCAATAGCTATTCCTTCTATCTTACTTCCCTGCCAAGTCCCAAGAGAACAGCTAGAAGCTTTATCCCGATGAGCCTTTCACTAAAATCATTAGATTGCAAGAAACTAGAGAGAAGTTGTTTCAGTAGTTCATAGGATTTGCATTTTAGTCCTGCACTCAAGTAATAGAAGCCATGCTTGAAACAGTTCAGAATAACCAACATAAGAATTTCCCTCACGTTTTCCCAAGGAGAATTGAAGAGAGAGATGAGATTGGCCCACATGTCCAGCACCTCACTCACGCTTAGTTGCTGTGTATAGACCTCAATGTTATTGGGCACATCAAAAGCAATAGAGACCTATTGATTCATAAAGTTGAATGCGATCTGTTAGTTGCATTGTTTTTAAGAGATATTTTGAGCCATTTCGATAGCCAGGCCAATATTTAAGACACTGTAGTAATGAAGTTTACTCTCCTTGTAAAGACAGATGAAATTTTTGAGATTTTACATGATTATTTTAAAGAGAAACACCTTCTTCTTACTCACTTCAGGGTTTCCCTTAAGGTTGGTAACAATTAGGATGAGCTACTTGATCAAAACTAGTATTTTAGATTTGACTTTAAAGCTCGCGCTCTTAAGCAGTAACTGCTTGAGGCAATGATGTATCTTCACCAAAGTCTATGAAGTAAAGATGAGGCTGAATTTATTCATAATTAGCTGGTTTTTACTTAGGATTAAAAGCAATAGATTCATCTTCTCAAGAAAAAGCTCACTGTCCAACTTGAAGAGCTTGGTGTCGAACCTATGCTCACCCTTTGTGCAGTTCTTACTGTAGTATTGTTCAGCATGGGCCTCACTGTTTTAAAAAAGGCAGATTTAGAAGAATAGATTGAGGGATATCTTTGGTTCTTAGATCAAATGGGTGATGAATTGCTCCTTGGAGTGTTGGTGGGCCTTTCCTTTTACAGTATATTGATTGAAGAGGGTGTCAATTATGAGGGAGATGATCCTCTTGTCTAGGGACTTAACGCATTTTAAGACTAGCAGGTCGAAAACTGAGTATATCTCATCAAAATTGGAATGAGGAATGCAGTCTAGAAACTATTATAGCCATTTTACACTTACATTCTTCTCTACTTCAAGGACCTTCTCAAGGATTTTGAGCTCCTTAAGAGAAAGCGTACTGATTTTAGACCGAGTCATAATCCTTTAAATAATTTAGCTGCCAAGCGCAAATGAATTTTCGGAAAGATCTCCATATCTAATGAGAACAATGAAGGCTTCTAGTATCTTATCAAATGGCATTTTGGATTGATGAAGACTGGTATTAAGAAGATAGATGATGGGTTAAACTGGGTAGATGAGATTGAACTTGGTATGGCCATAGATGGAGATAATCATATCGAGGATGTGGGTGAGCTGTGAGTTGGCAGGAATGGCCTCATTCTCGCAGAAATATATCAGGATCTCGTGGATCCAGTTGCAGATGCCTTTGAGGGAGTTCACCTTGTGATAGTTTTTAAGGATCCTCAGCTTTAGCATTTCGATTATTCGGAGGGCGAAGTACGTTAGATTATGGTTGATATGTTTGTTGTTTAGCTAAGATTTGAAGTTGAATTTGCCCTCGCTGATAGCCAGGACGTGCTTTATGTAAGTTATGGGAATCTATAGGTCAGGGCCGCATATTTGGAGAATCCTTTAGGCGAATCTTAACAAATATAGTCTGAGTTCATTTCTATACTAATCAGAAACACTGTTGATGATGATTTCTTCGAAGATTGTTTTGAGGTACTTCTTATTCATGGCTGTGAGCAAGGCCAAAAGACTCTCAAGTAAGTGGTTTATATGGTCTAAGATAAGTTTGGCTCTATTGCTCAACTGGTTGCGCTCGCCTTGGTTTTCCTATGTCTTGTATTGGCTTTACTCTCGCTCCTTCTGAAGGGGATAAATGGCGATGAGATTCTTTAAAATGACTGGCATAAGGTTACTCAGAGTGCACCCTAGATTTTAATAGAAAAACTATATTGATTTTAGGCTGCTTATTTTGAGGATTTAGGATTTGTCGTGAAGCATCTTCACTAAGAAAGGAATAATGCTTCCTCCTATGGTGTATATAGTCTATTAGTAATCCACCCTTGGCTCTATCTTGGATGGACTAATGCTTCCATTAGCATAGGCATTGGCCCTGTTGTATGCCTCTAGTTTCTCGCTCAGCAAAGAAGGCTGGTTTATTGTCTAGGCTAAGAGAAGCTCTATCTTAGCAGCCTTGTAGAGATACTTCCCTCCGTCGAGCACCCTCCCCGCCGCAAAGCTCCTCCCTATCCCTGAGGCATCGAAGGAAGTGTCCTCTTTGATCCAAGAGCGGTCAATCTTTGAAAACTACATTGAGGACTTGCTGCTGATATACTTATCCACATAAAACCTGCTCACCTTTTTCAATAGCTAGGAGGCTTGCACAAACCTCCTGGCACTGATGAGGCTGAGAGAGACGAGGAGGTCGACTTAGGCGGCCTCATCGAGTCTTTTGGACTGTTTGAAGGACTGGGAGATATTGAGGAGGGTGACAAGTTCAGAGGCAGATGTATTCATGTTGAGATAGTACCCGCAGATATTGATGCCCTTTATGAGATGCGTGATCACCTTGCTCACGTTTTCCTCAGTGGCTGTTTTGTTCCGCTCCTTTTTGAAGTTGAGCTCGCACATTGATGGGAACTCCTTCTTGAGCAGAAGTGAGAATTTGAGGGTCTGCGTGATGGTGATGGCAGGAACGATCAGGTTCTTGCTTTGGCTGGCCGTCTTACTGCTCGTATTTCTGATGACTGCGGTGAAGATGCCCCGGTTGGTCAGGCAACTAGCCTCGATCTATCCCACCTCGAACAGCTGCGAAAAGCTCTCCTTTGAGTTGAGTTCGAGCTACAGGTGCTGCGTTAGGGAGTGGCTACCGTGATGAGGACATCGAAGTTAAAAGTCATATTGTAAGCGATCTCGAGAGTCTTGCCAAGCTTGCTGGAGTAGCCGACACTCTTGTGCTAGAAATCGTCCAAATGCTTCAGTTCCTTCAACTGGAACCGTCCCAGCTCCACCCGCTACAGCAAATTTGGTATCCTTTCTCCTTCGCCCTCCATCATTTAAATATAATGTCTATTATAACAAAAACATTATCACTTTCGAAACCTTCGCACTAACACAAGCAGAATGCCAATTACTGCCAACAATATAGCAGTCTTACGTACAGTGTGCGATTTCTTCTTCAAAGCGATCTCATAAGCCTGAAGGGTTATCTCGCCTGCCGCCTTGATTTTGTTCTGAGGGATGGATTCAAGGAACTGTAAGCTTTTCTATAGGAGTTCGTCCTTTTACTCATCATGCTGTAGCTCATGGTACCCGTTTTCGAAGAGGTGGATTTGCCTTAGTGGCTCCTTCTTTGCATCTGTGAATTTCTTGGAACCTTCGCAATCAACCACAGAATCCTTCTTTCCGTGAAAGATAATAATAGGGAATTTAAATCCAGTCCAATGCTTCTGGACCCACTAGATCGAAACGAACAAAGACTTGGCCATTTTCACACTGAGGAAGGGGATCCTGAGTGTATACTCAACGATATTATGCATAAACTTATTGTTTTTGGTGAGGGCTGTGGGGTTGACCATAGAGTTGATGATGAGATCCTCCAGCTCATCCCCAATCTGCTTAACGATGAACAGCTTAATCCAAGGAATGTTCCTGTCTTTGGGCAAGCATAGAAGGGGAGACGTTATGACACATCCACTGACCTTAATCTATGGTCGTTCTAATAACAGCTTAATGGTCACTAGTCCTCCCATACTGTGGGCATACAGATAAAGAGGTAACTCAGGGCGGGCCTGGGTGAGAAGTGTGATGACGTCATTCTCAAGAATCTCAACAGTCGCACACCCTCTTGGTCCTCCTGAGTAACCAAACCCTGTGAGGTCAATCAGCAAAACCTCGAACTAGTGTATGGCATAGAAATGGGCAATTTAATGGAACCTGCCGGAGTGTTCACCAAAGCCATGGATAACTGCGATGGTCCTCTGCGGGTTGGGGGGCGTAAACTTGGTATGGTAGAGGCGAATATTGTTGACCTTGGACTGTAGGTACTGTTTCTTGATGACGTAGTTCTCCTCCTTGAATTGTCCCAAAAAGCAATCCTTCTGCATCGCTCACCACTACAAATAAGATATAGACAATAAATTAAAACATCATTCGATATATTCGCCGAAGGTCGACGGCCCTCGCTTCATAAACCCCTTGCTCTTTGGATAGTACCCCTGCTCCGTTATACTATCGTCCTCCCTCCTCGCCGGCTTGTACTCCTACAGGTACAAATCCATCTCCTCATTCTCGCTTGTAACCACAGAGACATCTGTCGAAGGGAAAGGTGTATGCGATTCATAAATTTGGGACTTCTTACCTCTATTCAGGTTAAACAGCTAGATTAACTTCTATTAACGATTGCGGATGGTTTTCATGTCCTAAAGCATGCGTTCGAATTTTTAATTGAGGCGGTAAAGGTTTTCAGTTGTGCTGTATTAGGATTTGCATTCGATCTATATGGCGGCTGTTTTGGGCTTAAGGCGTTCCTTGAGGATGGCCCTGAGCTCTGCCTCCTTTTTTTCTTCCTTTTCCTACAGTTAGAAGTAGTGCTGCATGTTGAGTTTCGAAGATTTAGAGCTGTTGGTGAGGCTGCTAACGCTGAAGCTCTGAGGAGTGGCCACTTAATGTCTGAAGGGGCGCCTCTCTACTTCCTTCTGCATCTTCACTCCGAAGTACTCCTTCTTGAACTCCAGCTCGCACTCGATGAAGTCCTTGAGGATGTCGCCCATCTTCTGCATGAGCTGGTTGAAGGAGGTCTCGTACTTGAGCTTACTCTTGCTCTTGGGGTCATTTGATCGATTGGCTGTTTAGCTGAGTTTTCCCTTGAAGATGTTTTCGATGGCGAGAATGTTGGTGAGGAGAGAGGGCATGTTGAGGTTGGCCCCAAAGTTGTTGTAGGCCACGAACCGCTGCACACTCTGCTTGATCTAGATCATGGAGGGGTTACTTAATCCAGGAAACGCTAGACCTGCCCAACGATCATGCTGTACTCCCGGTTGTACTGGTTTATCATTTCGTTTGATGGCACCACCATAAGGTCCTCCCCCTACTCCTCGCTTGAAGAAAAAGAAGGGTTCTACAGTCTAAAGTTCATCCCAATTATATTGTTATAAGCAAAAACTCTACCAACATTTACTCAACCCCCTAACCCTAACCTTAAACCAATCCTCAAAAAGAAGGTTGAAAAAATCACAAAAGCATGGTCAAGATCGGCATAATTACACTCTTATTCTGCTTATATGCTATATTTTTTATCACCCGTATAAAGGCTATTCTTTTTGCTATTACTCTTTTTAAGATAAGCTATTTTCTTTTCTATTTGCCATAAATATCCTATTACTCAAGCATGCGTATGTTCTTTCTCTATTTAGATTGTCTCTCCCCTCGGCTTAGCTTGAAAGAAACAAGGAACCTTAGCCCTAGTAGTTGATCGTAGTTGATTATGGCAGGAGAATCTATGGATTCCGGCAAACTTATCTAAATCTTTTGGACATTACTCCCCAAGTGTTATACTAATTTTGTATAGAAGTCGAGAGGCAAATTGAGATTATTCTTACTGAACATATGTTTGGTGATGTTTAGTTTGATCTCCTTCTTGGGAGTGATCGCTGTGCAAAAGGCAATTAAATCATCGAAAATCTTCATATTCTCTATAGTGATGTCTAGCTTTTAGATCGAGCTCATGGGAGCAATGAACTTGAGGAAGGGGAAAGTCTCAGCCGAAATATGGGAGTGCACCTTGTGGTTGTAATTAAAGGAGAGCGAATGGATCTGGGCTGGGAAGTTAGTGAAGAGGAGGTTGAGCTCCCTCATGGTCTTCTTGTTCTGGAACTACAAATGAAGATGGCCAATATCCTCGAAGACGGGGAGACTGTATGATCCATCCACTACAAATACAGCTGAGTCAATCTTCTTGATGGGGAATTTGATGTGCTCGCTGATCGATATCTTCACTGCTTGCTCCTTCTCGTAGTTGAGCACTTTATGCAGGTTGCTCATGAACTTGTTCCCCATCTCCTCCTGCAAGTGGATCGGCATTATCTTGTAGATCTGCCCCAATGAACCCTATATAAAGGACCTGTAGGTGGCCTTGATTTACCCCCATAGCTCCATTTGTTACAGGTACTCCTTGGGGATTAGTCTTTGTAGCTCCATTAGATGCCTCTATTGCAGGCACTACACGTTCTTCTTCAGATAAAATTTGGATTAATTGATTTACTTGTATCTTTTGCGATTGAGGTTCTTCAAAGTTCCCAACCTCTCCTTCAAGTTCTCTAAGGACACTATCTACTGCCTGAGGTTGTTGATTTGTTGGGTCAATTTGTCGAGTACTGTCTGGTAGGCTGCTACTTCTTCCTAAAACCTCGATTTATTCTACAGGTCATAAAGTATGCCTATAAGCGGATGCCTTATTACCTTGCTATTGCACTCCTTGCATTGGAGGGAAACTTCATGTTGTTCCCTCACAAGGTAAGTCTTATACATGTGGCAGGTACCACACATCGGCAGCTCCTTCATTATGAAGCTGTACAGTCGAATAACCTTGCTCTCATTGTACTGCTCCTCTAGCTTTGCGAATATCTCATCCACCTTCCCCGGACTATGCATCTCTTTGTATTATTTATTATTATTCCCCTAGCTTGCCTTTGGAGTTGTGATGTACTGCTTATCTTTGCTGAGAGTTGCGCTGAGGCGAGGAGAAATGGTTTTAGCAAGATGGTTTTTATTGTTGTTCAGCCTTTGCTCAAGGAGTTGGTTTTCTTGTATTATTTACTCGCGTATTGATTTTACGTTATTGATTTTCCCTTTGCTTTGGATCTCCTCCTTCTTCCTTTTAGAGGATCGCTCAAAGGGGTTGTAATGCTCAATTGGAGGAATGACATTGCCTAAATGGTCATGCAGAAATGATTACTGCAAATGCTTGTAAGGAGTATCTGGTAGTTTGTCTTCTTGAGTATAGATGAATGAGTCGATTTTGATGACTCTGGAGTGGTCTGATGAGAGGAGGTTGAGCTAGTTGATGATGGAGTCGTTGAGGTTGGGGTTGTCTACTGCGGAGATGCTGGAAAGTTATTATTCCATACTATTATTACACAATTCAAATTATTGTAATCCATCATTCAGACCAGTCGCCTTTCTCTTATTCAATTCTTAATATTTGTCAGTAAAACATGAGGCCAGTATCATATTTGTTCAACATTCATC
>JACCDV010067781.1_pt1 | contig 11741 bp, 12 predicted proteins | sample 7446131 | NCBI WGS metagenome assembly JACCDV01 (sample SAMN15323448, study PRJNA562643) | freshwater metagenome | isolation source: river surface water | place: USA:Blue River Watershed | collected 2017-08-17
CTACTCCGCACCACCGCTTCGCTTCAAAGCGCGCAAGTACCTGGACGCCCTCTCCAACACCGACTACGCATTCCCTTTGGCATTTGTCCCGCTGGCACTTGGGGTTGAGCCAAACTGGTGGCTGGTTGCAGGTCTAATGGCTTGGAGCATCGCGAAGCACGCCTATGACGCAATTCAAGACATTCCGCAGGATAGTGACACCGGCATCATCACAACCGCAGTTCACCTTGGGCCTAGAAACACAGCTATTTGGTCGGCATTTTGGTGGGCTATTTCAACTGCACTCTTTGCCGTGGTGAACTGGCCGGTGGCGATCGCCAATGCGATCATCGCCTACCTCTTGGTTGCAGGGGTCATCAAGGACCCAACTCCTAAAAAGGCCCACGACCTCTATAAGTACTCAATCGCCTTCCCTTATGTTGCGGGTGCGGTAGGTGGCTTCCAGCTGGTGGTTGGCCTCACCTTCGGCATGTACCCATGAAGCATGTAGTTGTTCTGGGAGCAGGCATCTCTGGACTTGCCTCTGCAGCATTGTTAGCAAGGGCTGGCCACAAGGTCACTGTCCTAGAGCGCCACGACTGGGTGGGAGGGAAGTCCCGCAGGGTTGAGGTTTTGGGTCAACGCATGGACACCGGACCAGCCCTTGTCACTTTCCCCGGAGTGCTAGAAGAGTTCTATCTCCGCTATAACCAAATGGGTAAAGACAAAGCTCAGGACATCGCACCTCTCAAGCTGGAAAAACTCAACGAGGTTGGCGAGTACTTTTTCAAAGACCACAAAGTAGTTCTTCCGGTCCCAGAGGGTCACCCCTGGTATGAGCAGTGGCAGAGGTTTGAGGCAGAGCACGCAGGTTTAGCTGAGCCAATCACCAAGCTTCTCACCGCACCTCCAACGGACACCAAAACCCTGCCATCGGTGGCGAAGATCTTTTCTCGCTATGGGAAAAACATCACTACTGAGAAATACCTTGCAGCGCTGGACTGGATGGATGAGGACCTCAAAGAGGTAGTAGCCATCCACACTCTCAATGCCGGCATTGCCCCCAAGGACACCATCGCACTCTATGCATCTATAACTGCGGTGATGTCATCCCAGGGAATCTCGGTTCCCAAGGGCGGGGTGAACGAGATTCCTCAGATGCTCAAAAAGCTTGCCGAGCACGCCGGCGCCGAGATTCGTCTCAATGAAAAAGTCCTATCGGTGAAGAAGCGTTTTGTGAAGACTGAGACAAGCGAGTATCGACCCGACTACATAGTGAGTTCGCTGGATCCCCAAGTGCTCAAGACCTTGATGGGCAAAAAACCAGGTGCTTGGCCCAAGCGCTCTTGCTCCGGGGTTGCTATTTACGCTGTATTGAAAAAGCCACTGCCTGAGCACTTTGTCACCCACTCGGTTGTGATGCCGGATAAACCTGCCGAGCTGCACGATGCCTTGGCGAAGGCAGTGCCTCCAACCCAGACCATGGCTTTTTTGAACTACTACAAACCAGGTGAGATTTATCCAAACCAAAAGGCGACGGTTGCGGTTTTGCTCACCGCGCCGGCTGATGGCAAACACTACGACCTAAACAGCGAGTGGGTCAGGGCAGAGCTAGATCGCATCAGCGATGTGGTTGGACTTGCAGAGCCGATAGATGAGCTTTTTGAGGACTATGTGGTTTTAGATCCGAGCTATTTCGGAGCCTGGGGTGGCCCTGGTGGGGCGCTATACGGGGCAACCAGAAAGCTCTGGCAGGCAGGACCATTCCACCTTCCCGCCTATAACAACATCTTTAGACCCTGGCTCTGGCGGGTCGGGGCATCGGTGCACCCAGGTGGTGGAATCCCAGCGGTTTTGGGTGGGGCAATTAACTCAACAACCTCTCTGATTGAGAAACTGTAAGCGTTAACAGTTTTAGCACTATTCTTTCCTTATCAGTTTGTCGCCAGCTTCTCTGGCGCGCATCGGGAGGGCATCGTGGCAGGCACCAGCATCTTGGTCTACGCCGAAAGAGTTGGCGGCAACCTTGGGGAGATTGAGAAGCTTCTGGCCGGTCCACTAAAAGACTTTGACGGTGTTCACGTTCTGCCGTTTTTCCACCCATATGACGGTGATGACGCGGGTTTTGACCCCATCGACCACACCATTGTTGATCCAAGACTTGGCTCTTGGGCAGACTTCAAGAGAATCTCAAACACTCACGAGCTAACCGCCGACCTGATTGTCAATCATGCGTCAAACCTCTCTCCAGAGTTTTTGGACTGGCAGGAAAAGGGCGATGCAAGCGCATACAACGGACTGTTCCTAACCTTCGACACCGTATTTCCAAATGGTGGTTCTGAAGCAGACATCACCTCCTTCTACAGACCTCGCCCTGGCTTCCCATTTACTGCCTACGAGGTTGCCGGTAAGCGCAGGCTGGTTTGGACCACCTTCATGCCCTCCCAGGTTGATGTCGACATCAAGCACGAGCAGGGCAAGGCCTACCTGGTTCGCATTCTCGAGGCACTCAAGTCAGGTGGCGTAAAGGTTGTTCGCCTGGATGCGGTTGGCTATGCGGTTAAGACCCCGGGCACTGACTCGTTCATGACCAAAGAGACCCTGGAGTTTGTGAAGGAAATCACAGACCTGATCCACTCCTACGACATGCGAGTTTTGGTCGAGGTGCACGCTCATTACACCCAGCAGCTTGATATTGCTCCACTGGTTGATTTGATCTATGACTTCCAAACAGCACCGCTACTACTGCACTCATTCTTCACCGGCACAGTTGACCGCCTGGACAAGTGGTTCTCGCTCAGACCAAACAACTGCCTAAATGTTCTAGACACCCACGATGGCTACGGCGTGATCGATGGCGGTCCAATTGGCGGTCGACCTGGACTGATCACTCAGGACGAGATGGCTCACATCTTCAAGGTTGCGGAGAAGAACACCGCTGGTCACTCAGCGGTCGCGAGCGTTGTCCCACAGTGGTTCTCACTCCCACACCAGATCAACGCGACTCTGCCAAACATCGTTGCTAATGACACCGCCTACGTGATCATGCGTGCGGTGCAGTTCTTCCTCCCTGGCGAGCCTCAGGTCTACTACGTGGGCCTGTTCAACGGCATGGACGACAAAGAGCTCTTTGAAAAGACTGGCCAGGGTAGAGATGTGAATCGTCACAACTACACCCCTGCCGAAATCAGCAAAGCGCTTGAGTCGGAAGTTACCCAAGCCATCATCGCCCTGGCAAGAGTGCGCAAGCACCCTGCATTCCAGGGAGATTTCAGCTGGCAGGTGCTAGGAGCTGACAGCATAAAACTGCAGTGGCAGAGCGGTACCGAGTCACTAAGCCTTGAGTTCAATACCGCCAACCCTGCGTTCAAGATTGAAGCAAGCGGCGCCTCTGGAAACAGGGTGTTCCGTTCTGTGGCAGAGCTAGCAAACTACTAAATCTCAGCTCACTAGTATTGAGCGGTGGCATAAGCCTCCTCAGTAGAAGTAGGTAGCGGGAATGAGTGGTTCCGAACCAGTGAAGTTCGGTTCGGCATTCAAAAAACTCTGGTCCGCGAGCGCCGCAAGCAATGCCGCAGATGGCCTCTTGAGAACAGCAGCTCCACTTCTTGCTGTGACTCTTACCAAAGACCCGTTTCTAATCTCGGCACTTGGCGCGCTCATCATGCTGCCCTGGTTGTTCTTTGCAATCCCAATTGGCGGCCTGGTTGACCGCTTCAATCGTCGACAGCTTTTAGCAATTGCAAACACTGTCAGGCTTAGTGCCGCAGCCCTGTTGGCTGTCACTGTTGGGTTCGACCTAATCACCCTGCCGATTCTGTTTCTCGCTACCTTCCTCTTTGGTGTTGGTGAGGTTCTGTATGACACAACCATCCAGTCGATGATCCCGCAGGTTTTGGAAAAGTCTCAGCTTGATAAGGGCAATGCTCAGCTGCAGGTGACCTCCGTGACTCTTGGCGAAATGATTGGTGCACCGCTGAGCGGTCTGCTGTTTGCAGCATCAATCGGCTTGCCATTTCTCTTTGGTTCAGTTGGAGTCCTCCTGGCAGGAGTTCTGATTCTCACTATCCCCAAGAGCTACTCGATTCACGAGGTTGATGCCGAGACGAAGAAGGCTCAAACTGGCTTCTGGTCAGACATTCGCTTTGGCATCAAGTACCTCTACGAACACAAGTTGCTGCTGAACCTCGTGCTACTGACTACCACCCTGGGTTTTCTCTACTCCGCTGCAACATCAACGCTCGTGCTATTTATGACCGAAACCTTGCAGGCGCCGGTCGCAATCTTCGGTTTCTTCTTTGCGGCTGGGGCGACGGGAGCACTATTGGGCGCTCTGCTTGCCCCCAAGATTTCGGCGAAGCTTGGTCGCAGTGAAACCTTGGCGATCTCCATTGTTCTGACCGGCCTGCTAATTGTTTTGCAAGGTCTATCCCCCAACTACTTAGTTCTGGCAGTCATTTCTGTCTTCTCTTCAGTTCTGATAACCATTTGGAACATTCTGTTGATGTCTATCTACCACCAGGTGATACCGACTGAGCTGTTTGGCAGAATCCACGGCACCAGAAGAACCTTGGTTTGGGGACTGATGCCAATTGGCTCATTGGTTGGTGGACTAATCGCAACGGTTGACCTAAGACTCCCGTTTTTTATTGCCGGTGGGCTTAGCTTCCTAGTTGCACTTTTTGGCTACAAGTTCGTTAGAGGCTTGTCAAAGGCAACCGCCGAAGACTAGCGACGGGAAGAAATTCAGCCAATTCACAGTTCACACGTGAATGGGACTGAAACTAAAAGCTGGCACAGACTGGAACACCGTATTCCAAAAGGCGAGATCCATTGCGCCTGAAGCCTTCGACGAACAATCCATTCGCAACCTCATCAATGGTGAGTGGGTAGTTCTGGGTAAGAGCACCCAACACAAAAACCCAGTCGATCAATCACTGATTGTTGGACCGTCGATGCTGTCTCTATCGCAGGCCGAGAAGGCTGTTGAGCAGGCAGCGAAGCAAGATGCTCAATGGAGCAAGGTCCCGCTCGATGAGCGCAAGGTTCGTGTCAGCAAAGCTGTGGAGCTACTAAAGGAGCACCGCGATACCATCGCACTTTTGTTGGTTTGGGAGATTGGTAAGCCCTGGAAGATCGCCTGCGCCGATGTCGATCGATGCGTCGAAGGTGTCGAGTGGTACCTGGGTGAAATTGATCGCCAGATGGCTGGAAGAACTCCACTGGTAGGGCCAGTTTCGAACATTGCCTCCTGGAACTACCCGCTGAGTGTTTTGGTGCATGCCGAACTAGTGCAGCTTCTTGCTGGAAATGCAGTTATCGCAAAGACCCCCTCCCAGGGTGGCTTTCACGCACTGACCCTCTCTCATGCCCTGATGGCAAGAGCAGGTCTGCCTGTGACATTGCTTTCGGGTTCAGGTGCTGAGCTTGCGCCAGCCCTGGTCTCATCGCCATCAATCGGTGCTCTGGCATTTGTTGGTGGTCGAAACAACGGCCGTGCGGCGGCAAGCTCACTGACATCACTTGCCAAGCGTCACATTTTGGAGCAAGAGGGTTTGAACTCTTGGGGAGTTTGGAACTACTCGAACTGGGATGAGCTTGCAGCTCACCTAACCAAGGGCTTTGAATACGCGAAGCAGCGTTGCACGGCATACCCAAGATACGTAGTTCAAAGAGAGCTCTTCCCGCAGTTTTTGGAGATGTACTTGAGCGTTGTGAAAAACCTAAAGTTCGGTCACCCGCTAGCGGTGACTGACCCAAGCGATGACTTCCCAGAACTTCACTTTGGTCCACTGATTTCCGCTAAAAAGGCACTTGAGCTCGATGAAGCTTTTGCTGAAGCAGTCCACCGCAACGGTGTTCCTCTGTATCGAGGAACCCTTGACACCGGTAGCTTCCTAGATGGTCAGGATCGCTCAGCCTATGTTGCTCCAAGAACTGTGTTAGAGCCACCAAAGAGCTGGTCTATTCACCACTCTGAGCCCTTTGGGCCACTTGACTCAGTTGTCCTTGCAGATACCGAAGCTGAACTAATCGCTGCTATGAACGTTTCCAACGGGAACCTGGTTTCATCGGTGGCAACCGATGACAACGCTTTTGCTGAGAGGGTGCGCGAAGAGTCTCAGGCCTTCAAGTTTGGAATTAACAAGCCCCGCAGCCGAGGAGACAAGGCCGAGGTGTTTGGCGGCAAGGGTGCTAGCTGGCGAGGCTGCTTTGTTGGAGGAGATCTTTTGGTTGAGTCGGTAACCACCGGCGAAGGCCAACTCTTTGGTAACTTCGCCGATGGATCGCGCTATCCGATTAACCCTTAGGTTTTGAAACCAGTTCGTGAATCTCCTGGGTCAGCTTGTCGATTTTGGTTGCAAGTTCATGAACTTGTCTTGTGAGCTCAAGATTCTCTCGGTCAATTTGGAACGTGTGAACAGCAAGCTCTGAGTTGATCTGATCTTCTCGTCTTGCAGCGATCAGCAGAATCGCTCCCTGCAGCGCAGCAACGCAGGAGAGCACAAGGTTTAGCAGGATGAATGGGTAGGGGTCAAAGCCATCGTTGCCATTGAAAATCATCCAGATTGCAAGCAGCACCAGTGAAATAAAAACAAAGGCCCACGAACCCATCCCATTTCGCAGGGCATCGGCCGACCTTTGACCAAATGTGAGCCGGTCTTTGCCGAAAAGTTCTGTTGCTGGGTGTTCATGCCAACGCGCCACTTGCGTTCTCCTTTGTGCTGCCTAAAGAGTTGCTACCGAATCTCTAATCACTAAGTCTGTTGGTAAAACTAAATTCTCGCCGGAGCGCCCGCCGTTAATCTGATCAAGGAGCAGACGAACCGCTGCACCCCCAAGCTCATCCACTGGCCTTGCGACAACCGTGATTGCTGGAGACATGGCTGCAGCCCAGGGAGAATCATCAAAGCTAATGACCGAGAGTTGCTTACCTACCGAAACACCCGTCTTACCTGCAACTCGTAAAACCGCCAGCAGCATGTCATTGTTTGAGGTGTAGATGATGCTGGGAGGGTTGCTCCCTTTGAGCAGGGCATCAACCGCTTCCTCGGCCACCATTTGACTGTCTTCACAGAACAGCATGTTTGGTTTTAGCTTCAATTTTTTGACTGCCTGCTCGAATCCGTTGGTTCGGTCGACAACCGTTGAAATTGGGATGTGGGGCTTCCTTGCTGTGTAGCCCTTCAAACCGGGCACGGCAATTAGGAAGGCCATGTTTCGATGCCCGCGCGAGTAACCAAACTCAACGGCTTCAATGGCCCCCTCTAGGTCACCGGTGGTAACGGAGGGAAAATCGATTCTTGGCAACCTGCGGTCAATTAGAACCAATGGGGTGTTTCCCAACTTTGCAGACTTAAGGTGATCGTGGTCCTGATCTGTGGAGGGGACCAGAATCAAACCATCGACTCTCTTCTCGATTAGGTTCTGAACAGCCTGCCGCTCGTTCTCGATGTTTTCATCAGTGTGAGACACGACAGTTTGATAACCGCTCTGCTTCGCGGCATCGATGATTGCCTTGGTTGCCCGGTCAAAGAAGGCGTTTGTGAAATCAGAAATCACAACGAGGCCGATGGTTTTGGTGGTGCCAGCGCGCATAGCCCTGGCAACCTGGTTAGGCCGATAGCCCAGCTTTGATGCGGCTTTCTGGACCAAAGAGACCGTGTCATCACTGATCCGACCATAGCCTGCAAGTGCCCGCGAGGCAGTTGCACGGCTGACGCCTGCGAGCTCTGCAACATCGTTGAGAGTCGGAGCCTTGTTACTGCCAGTCAAAATCAAGCCTTTCAAAAAACGTGACACAACCGTTATCACAAAAACTTGTTGGTTGTGAATCTCATTTGGAATCATAGTCTCAAGAAATGCGAGAACGTTCTCGCATTTCTCACAAAAATCCAACAAGGAGAAAAATTGAGAAAGAGCTACTTGAAGAAAGCTGCAGCACTAGCTGGCGCAGCAGCACTAGCACTTGGTATCGCTGGTTGTGCAACCACCGAGGCTGAGGTTTCACCTAGCGCCACCGAGACTTCCGCTACAACTGAAGAGCTAACCATTGCATTCGTTATGGGTGCTGAGAGCGACCCATTCTTCCAGGCAATGAAGCTTGGTGCTGAGGAAGAGGCTGCAGCACTTGGCGTCAACCTAATCTGGCAGGGAGACCCTGCTAACTACTCCCCAGAGACTCAGATCCCAATCGTGGACGCAGTCTTGGCACAGCAGCCTGACGGCCTAGTGCTAATCCCAACCGACCCAACCGCTCTGCAGGCATCTGTTTCAAAGGCAGTAGCTGCTGGCATCGTTGTTGCAAACGTTGACACCCGCGTTGGTGACCTAAGTGATGTTCTAATCTTCATCACCGGTGACAACGTTGACGGTGGCGCAAAGGCTGCGGATGCAATTGCTAACGCAATCGGCTACACCGATGGCGAGACCTACGAGGTTGTTATTGGTCTAACCAGCCCAACCGCAACCACCAACGTTGCTCGTAAGGAAGGCTTCGAGGCGACCATCGCAGCGAAGTACCCAGGCATCACCGTGGTTGACGTTGCTTACTCAGAGTCAAACCCTGAGAAGGCTGCAACCAACGTAAACAACTGGCTAACCAAGTACCCAAACCTCGCAGGTATCTTCGCGATTGACGGAACCAACGCATCAGGTGCTGCTGCAGCACTAGAGGCTAAGGGTCTAGTTGGTCAGGTTGCACTTGTTGGTTACGACGCTTACCCAGACAACGTTGCAAAGATCAAGACCGGTGTATTCACCGCTCTGATTGCACAGGACCCAGCCGCTGAGGCACGTCTAGCAATTCAGACCTTGGTTGAGTACCTTCGTAATGGAACCGCTCCAGCCGCTGCTGAGGTCGTAATTCCTAACGTAACTCTGGACGCTAACACTTCAGAGGCCGACCTAGCGAAGTACACCTACGTAGCCAAGTAAGGCGCGTAAAAACTAGATACAAAGGGGTATTACATGTCCAGCAGCCAACAAACATTGCGACTTGAGAAATTCAAGGCAGTCGCAGGTAACCAGAACTCGATTCTGCTCTCGGTGCTGATTGCGCTCGCAATCATCTTCACCCTGGCAGAGCCGAAATTCTTCTCGGTCGCCACAGCCGGAAATATTTTGACCGACTGGGGATCGATCGTGTTGTTGGCTGCTGGGCAAACCCTGGTAATCATCTCGGGAGGCATCGACCTATCGGTCGGTGGCGTCCTGGCGATTAGCGGAGTGACCTCAGCCTGGATCATGTCGGTGGTGTTGGGATTTGATATCACCACCACCGGTCCAGATGCTCACGGACCGCTGCTGATTGGAGCACTCACCGCAGTCACAACCGGATTGGTTGTCGGACTGGTGAACGCCTTCCTAATCACCAAACTAAAGATCGTGCCATTCGTGGCAACACTTTCCACCATGGGTGCAACCCTTGGATTTGCAATCATCATCTCCAATGGCATGCCAATTGGTGGCCCAAATGACTTCTCACTGATCAGCCCGATCAACCCAGAGTGGATGCCACTTAGCTGGGCTGTTATCGGTGTGATTATCGTCGTTACGATTGTCGGGCTCTTCCTGCACAAGTCACGCTTTGGTCTTCACACCTATGCGATTGGTTCAAACACCTTCGCTGCCAGAGCTGCCGGAATCAACGTTGAGCGCCACCTAACCAAGGTCTACGCGCTTGCTGGAGCGCTTGCTGGGCTTGCTGGATTCTATGTTTACATCCGACTCGGAGCAGGCTCACCATCCTCCGGTGTGATGCGCGAGCTTGATGCCATTGCTGCCGTTGTTATCGGTGGGGCATCGCTCATGGGTGGTGTTGGTCGCATGATCGGCACCGTAATCGGAGCGCTAATTCTTTTCACCGTCCAGTCTGGATTGATCATGGCTGGTGTAGCGCCTGACTGGAAGAAGGTTGTGGTTGCAGTTCTAATTGCTGCAGCAGTAGCCGCCCAAACACTTAGACCTGAGAACAGGCGGAGGTAGTAACGATGTCTGAAGTTATCTACGAGGTAAAGGGCGTTTCAAAGCGCTACGGATCTGTTGTAGCTCTCGATGGCGCAAGCCTGAAGCTGCACGCCGGAGAAGTTATTGGCCTAGTCGGGGACAACGGTGCAGGTAAGTCCACCCTGGTGAAGGTTCTCTCCGGTGCTCACATGCCGGACGAGGGAGAGATCTTTCTTGATGGCAAGAAGGTCTCCTGGGAGAACCCACGCCAGGCTCTTGAGTCTGGCATCGAAACCCTCTACCAAGACAGTGGTCTCGCACCTCACCTAACCGTAAGCAAGAACGTCTTTCTCGGCCGAGAGATTCTCAAGCCTGGCATCTTGGGAAAGATGGGCTTTTTGGACTCCAAGGCAATGGAGAAAAAGGCTCACGACGAATTGGAAAGAGTTGGCATTGCGGTGCCAGCATCAAACCGTTCGGTCAGCCAGCTCTCCGGTGGTCAGCGTCAAGCAGTTGCAATCGGCCGAGCAGTCGCTTGGGCGCGCAAGGTGATCATCCTGGACGAGCCAACCAACCACCTTGGTGCTCGCCAGGCTGGAGAAGTTTTGCAGGTTATCAAGGAGGCCAAGAAGAAGGGCCTTGGGGTTATCTTTATCTCCCACACCCTCCCTCACGTGCTTGAGGTAACCGACCGCATTATTGTTCTGAGGCTTGGAAGAGTCGTAAGAGATGCACCAACCAGTGAGTTCACCGGCGACACCTTGGTTGGCACAATCACCGGCACTATCCAAACCATCCCAGAAGACAAAGAATGACCCCCCTATACCTAATTGCAGAGATCTACCCTCACCCAGAAAAACTCAACGAAGCCCGAGAGGCGTTCGACGAGTTAATCGAAAAAACTCTTCTAGAGCCGGGTTGTGTTCTCTACGACCTGGTCATTGAAGAGGGTAGTGATCACTGGTTGATGATTGAAAAGTGGGCTTCTGTCGAGGCTTGGCAACAGCACATGGAAACTCAACACGTGAAGCACATCCAAGTTGTCACCCCGACTGTCACCGCCAAAGAGACTGTGCTGCGCTTTCTTCACCCAGTGACTCAAACAGTTCAGAGCTAACCCCTAAACGCTCTGACTAGGCTGGCCGCATGAAGTTCATCATGTTTGTGATTGACGATCGCTCTAGATCGGGCAATGCCCAAGAGATGGCAGCAATCGATGAGTTCAACGACTACCTCAAAGCCAACAATCACTGGATTATGGCTGCGGGACTTGGTGCTCCTGACTCGGCTCAGGTCTATGACAATCGAGCTTCGGCCGAGGTGGTTGCCGAGGGTTCTTTCTTTGACTCCCCCGACTTCTACAGCGGTTTCTGGATCGTTGAGGCAGAGAGCCTAGAGGCTGGCAAGATACTGGCAACCAAAGGATCTAAGGCCTGCAATCGCAGAGTTGAACTTAGGCCCTTCCTCTAGTTTTAGCTAAGCAACATAGGATGAGTCCTATGTCTGAAAAGCCAAAGCCCGCTAGAGCGCTGAAACGAATCAAGGCAACCTCAGACCCCTACGAAGCTCTCGATTCTGAGTGGCGAAAGATTGGTCTTGCCGCTCCTGCGAGACAAGCTCTAGTGGACGCAAAGCTATACAAGGTGAGCGATCTGAGAAGAATCACCTTGGCAGAGCTTCAAAGTCTTCACGGCATGGGCAAGTCGGCGGTGGCGAGAATCAAAGTGCTTATGGAAGCGAAGCAGATTCGCTTTATGTAAAAACCCGAGAAGTTGTGAAGGCTTCTCGGGTTTTGTGCGCTTGGAGGGACTCGA
>JACCDV011214364.1_pt1 | contig 11740 bp, 14 predicted proteins | sample 7446131 | NCBI WGS metagenome assembly JACCDV01 (sample SAMN15323448, study PRJNA562643) | freshwater metagenome | isolation source: river surface water | place: USA:Blue River Watershed | collected 2017-08-17
CGAGGCCGAATACCTGCGCACCAACGAAGACGTCAAGGAGTTCTACCTGGGCGTGGGCGGCGGCGAGCGCAAGAGCTTCAAGGACGTCAAGAGCTACAAGCGCCGCAAGCGCTGGCTGGCCTGACCCTGGGTGGGAGCGCGCCCCTGCGCGCGAATGCCCCACCCCATTTTTTCGCGAACAGGGGCTCGCCCCTCCCCCATTGATTGCAGACCTTTCGAGCCTCCATGAAGCATTACGACGCCCTGGAAACCCGCAGCCCGCAAGCGCGTGAAGCCGCCCTGATGGCCGCTTTGCCAGCACAAATTGCCAACGCGCAAAACAACAGCGCCGCCTTTGCCGAAATCCTCAAAGGGGTGGATGCCGCGTCCATCACCAGCCGCGCCGCGCTGGCCCAGTTGCCCGTCACGCGCAAATACGAGCTGCTCGAACGCCAGCAGGCCCAACGTGCCACCGATCCGTTTGGCGGCTTTGCCACCATTGGCTGGAAAGGGCTTGTTCGCACCAGCGGTGCGCGCCGTGTTTACCAGTCCCCTGGTCCCATCTACGAACCAGAAGGCTCGGCCACCGACTATTGGCGCGCCGCGCGTGCCATGGCGGCGGCGGGTTTTGAAGCGGGCGATCTGGTGCACAACTGTTTCTCCTACCACCTCACGCCCGGTGCGTGGATCATGGAAAGCGGCGCGCACGCGCTGGGCTGTACCGTGATCCCGGGCGGCGTGGGCAACACCGAACAGCAACTGGCCGCGGTGGCCGACCTGCGGCCTGTGGGCTACAGCGGCACACCCAGTTTCCTCAAGATCCTGATCGAAAAGGCCGCCGAGGCAGGTCAGAAACTCTCCATCACCAAAGCCCTGGTGTCGGGCGAAGCGTGCCCCCCATCGCTGCGCGACTGGTTCACTGCGCAGGGTGTGGCCGCCTACCAGTGCTACGCCACGGCCGACGTGGGCCTGATCGCCTACGAAACCCCGGCCCGTGAGGGCCTGGTGCTGGACGAAGGCGTGATCGTGGAGATCGTGCGCCCCGGCACCGGTGATCCGGTCGCTGAAGGCGAAGTTGGCGAAGTGGTGGTCACCGTGCTCAACCCCGACTACCCGCTGATCCGCTTTGGCACCGGCGACCTCTCGGCCGTGCTGCCCGGCACCTGCCCTACAGGCCGCACCAACACCCGCATCAAGGGCTGGATGGGCCGCGCCGACCAGACCACCAAGGTTCGCGGCATGTTCGTGCACCCGGGTCAGATTGCCGAAATCGTCAAACGCTTCCCCGAAGTGATCAAGGCAAGGCTGGTCGTCACAGGCGAAATGGCCAACGACCAGATGGACCTGCACATCGAGACCACCGCAGCCTCCGAAGCCTTGTCGCTGAAAGTGGCTGAGGCCGTGCGGGACGTCACCAAGCTGCGCGGCAACGTCCAGTGTGTGGCGGCTGGCAGCCTGCCCAACGACGGCAAGGTCATCGAAGACGCGCGCAGCTACAAATAACAGCGCGAACAAGCCCTTAAAGACCGTGCCGAATCAGGGACTTATAAGGGCTTACCGCTAAGTACTTCCCGCGATTACAAAATCACGTTCGGCGTCATAAACTGATGCTTTTATTGGATTTCGCAGGAGTTACACAAATGAAAAACTGGATTGCCTTCGCGGCCCTCAGCGCTGTCGCTGTGACAGGCGTACATGCACAGAATTTCCCGGGTTCCAAGCCGGTGACCTTTGTGGTGCCTTTCGCCGCCGGCGGCCCCACCGACCGGGTGGCTCGCGATTTGGCCGAGGCCATGCGCAAGGCCATCCCGGGCGGCAACTTCGTGGTCGAAAACACCGCGGGTGCAGGCGGCACGATTGCCGCCACCAAAGTGGCCAAAGCCAACCCCGACGGTCATACCCTGTTGGTGTGGCACATCGGCATGGCGGCCACGCCTGCCCTCTACCGCAAGCTGGGCTACAAGGCGCTGGATGACTTCGAATACCTGGGCATGATCAACGAAGTGCCCATGACTCTGGTCGGCAAGCCGCAGCTGCAAGCCAACACCTACCGCGACTTCGAAAACTACATCCGGGCCAATGCAGGCAAGCTCAACATCGCGCACGCGGGTCTGGGATCGGCCTCGCACATCTGTGGCCTGCTGTGGCAATCGACGCTGCAGACCAAGGATGCCATGACCACCATTCCGTTCGGCGGCACGGCCCCGGCCATGACGGCCCTGATGGGCGGGCAGGTGGATGTGATGTGTGACCAGACCACCAACACCACCAGCCAGATCGAGTCCGGTCGCATCAAGGCCTTTGCCGTCACAACAGCCAAGCCCCTGAGCAACCATCCGGTGCTCAAGCACTACCCATCCTTGCAGGAGATGGGTCTCAAGAATTTCAACCTGACCATCTGGCACGGCATGTACGCCCCCAAAGGCACGCCGCCTGAAGTGCTGAAGATGCTCAACGATGGCTTGAAGAAAGCCCTCAAGGACCCCGAGTTCATCAAGCGACAGGAAGGCCTCGGCGCCATTGTCGTGACCGACAAGCGGGTCGAGCCTGCCGAGCACAAGAAATTTGTAGCGGCAGAAATGGAAAAAATCAAAACAGCCGTGGATGCTGCAGGCAAATACGCAGATTGATCCTCTGCGCCTCTGCCCAGGCCGCCTTCGGGCGGCCTTTTTCATGGTCGCATGCATGTCGCGCACGAAACCTCGGTGGGCGAATCACTGGGCGTAAACTGCCATCATGCTTTGAGCCATTGGAACAGGAACACCCCATGAACCTCCACGACCTTCCCATGGACAACCAGTGGTTGCCCTTCACACCCAACCGCCACTTCAAGAAAGACCCCCGCGTGTTCGTGGCGGCCGAGGGCATGCACTTCACCACCCACGACGGTCGTCAGGTGATCGATGGCATTTCCAGCCTGTGGTGCGTGGGTGCGGGCCACAACCGCAAGCCCATCAATGAGGCCATCAAGCGGCAACTCGACACGTTGGACTACGCCACCGCATTCCAGGCCAGCAACGACCAGGCCTTCAAAGCGGCGCAGATGATTGCCGAGATGGCACCGGGTGACCTGAACAAGGTGCTGTTCTGCAACTCCGGTTCCGAAGCAGCCGACACGGCCCTGAAGGTCGCACTCGCCTACCACCGTGCCCGCGGTGAAGGTCACCGCAACGTCTTCATCGGTCGCGAGAAGGGTTACCACGGCGTGAACTTCGGCGGCATGAGCGTGGGCGGCCTGCCGGCCAACCGCAAGGTCTATGGCGCGCAGCTGCTGCCGCGGGTGGACCACATGCGCTTCATCCACGACCCGGTGAACCACGCCTACATCCACCACGAGGAACCGGTCTGGACCGAAGACCCGCTGGTCGAGCTGGAAACCCGCATCCTCGCCTTGCACGACCCGAGCAATGTGGCGGCCATCATCGTTGAGCCGATCGCGGGCAGCGCGGGCTGGTACATCCCGCCCAAGGGCTACCTGCAGCGTCTGCGCCAGATCTGCGACAAGCACGGCATCCTGCTGATCTTTGACGAGGTCATCACCGGTGTTGGCCGCCTGGGCGGGAATTTCGGAGCCGACTTTGACAGTGTGGTGCCAAACATGCTCAACTTCGTCAGCCGTCACCAACGGCGTGATCCCGCTGGGCGGGGTGATCTGCCGCGACTTCATCTACGACACCATGATGAACGCCAGCGCCCCTGAGCACGTGATCGAGTTCTTCCACGGCTACACCTATTCCGGCCATCCGGTGGCCTGCGCGGCGGCTGTGGCCACGCTGCAGCTGATGAAGGACGAGGACCTGTTTGCCCGTGCGGGCCAGCATGGTCGTGTGCTGGGCGATGCCATGCACAGCGCACTCAAGGGACTGCCCAACGTCATCAGCATCCGCACGCTCGGTCTGGCCGGCGCGGTGGAACTCTCGGCTGCAGCAGCAGGCCCCGGCAAGCGCGCCTACGACATCATGCTCGACTGCTTCCACCGCGGGGTGTGGCTGCGTGCAGCGGGAGACAACATCGTGATCTGCCCGCCCTACATCGTGGACAACGCCCAGATCGACCAGATGGTGCAGACGCTGGCCGACAGCATCCGACGCCACGCCTGACGCGACCCACCTGTTGCCACGCCCGGGTCTTGCCCGGGCGAATTTTTTGCCTGCATGAATCCTCCCTTGATCCTGCGCACCGGCCTGACGCTGCTGGGCGCCTGGCTGGCCGCCGAGCTGTGCGTCTGGCTCCACACACCCATCCCCTGGATGCTGGGCCCGCTCTTGCTCACGGCCTTCGCCTCCATGGCCGGGTTGCCCACGCGCAGCTCGGGGCGGCTGCGCAACCTGGGGCAATGGATCATTGGCGCGGCACTGGGTCTGTATTTCACGCCGCAGGTCGGTGCTCTGGTGCTCCAGCTGTGGTGGGCCATTGCACTGGGCATCGTCTGGGCGCTGGCCATGGGCTGGGCCTTCGGACTCTGGTTGCAGCACCGGCACCTGGATGATCTGGGACATCTGGGCGTTCGCCGCCTGCGCGCCACCAGCTACTTTGCAGGCGCCATTGGCGGCGCCTCCGAGATGACCTTGTTGTCCGAACGCATCGGCGCGCGCACCGACCTGGTGGCGGCCGCCCACAGCCTGCGGCTGGTGATGGTGGTGATTTCGGTGCCGTTCGCCATGCAATGGGCGCAAAGCCATTGGGCACTTCAGGTCGACCCCAGCTTGCGCAGTGTGAGCCGTGCGGCGCAATGGCCCGGCCTGCTCTGGCTCGCAGGCATCACCTTGCTGGGGGCGCTGCTCATGGTCAGGCTTCGGCGCGCCAATCCCTGGTTCATGGGGGCCCTGGTGGCAACCATGGCACTGAGCCTCTCAGGCACATGGTGGTCAGCCATTCCCACCTCCTTGAGCAACGCCGCACAGCTGTTCATCGGTGTCAGCCTGGGGGTGCGTTTTCGCCGCGAGTTCCTGCACACGGCACCGCGCTGGCTGGTATCGGTCGCCATGGGCACGGCGACCATGCTGGTCGTGTCTGCACTGTTTGGCTGGGTCATGGCCACCGTGGTGGGACAACACCCGGCCACGCTGATTCTGGGAACGTCACCTGGCGGCATTGCCGAAATGGCCATCACGGCCAAAGTGCTGCAGCTCGGTGTGCCGGTGGTCACGGCGTTTCAGGTCTGCCGTCTGGTGGCCGTGTTGATCCTGGTGGCCCCGCTGTTTGACTGGCTGGAAAGAAAAGGGCACCTGGCCTGATCCCAGGCCGGTGCCCTGCAGGGTGTTGCAAGTCTCAGTGGACGACGACGGGTTGCTGCGCCAGACCGGCGTAGCCCTCGAGCGTGTCCTCGACCTCTTCCTGGGTCGGGCTGTGCTGTTGCCAGGCCTGCAACTGCCTCTGAAAGAGTTCAGCCCAGGAGCCGTCAAGGTAGACCTCTTTGCCCGAACGCTTGTCCACGATCTCGAAACCGTGGCGCTCAAGCACCGGATGGCTTGGCTTGACACCACCCGCCTGGGCCTCGTTGGCCAGCACGTGGGTCACGGCAAAAGCTTCGGATTCGTACAGCAAATTCATGGTTTCCCTTCCTCTCTACAGTGACACCATGTGTGCCCAGTATGCACCTTTTTCAAGAGGGTGTGCGCTCCCCAGTGGCATCCCCTTGTACAGGCAAGGGGGGTAGAGGGTCGGCACTGCGAAACGCCAGATCAATGAAACTGCCGCTGGCCTGGGTGATGCGGATGCGCAGGGGCAGCCAGGCCTGTTCGGCGGCCACCCAGAATTCAACGCGCGCATCAAAGCGGTTACGGGGCTGGCAGGACCATTTCAGCACCTTCAGGCTCTGTCCATCCAGCGCCATTGTCTCCATGCCTTCCAGCACCAGTGACCAAGGCTGCGCATCGCGCACCGTTGCCGTCTGGATCTGCAAGCGGGCGCCGGGCATGAAGCGCTCGGAATCTCCCGCCATGGCCGCAGCCAGTTGCACATAAAGGCTGACCTGGTCCTGCGCACCAGGCTCCAGCACGGCAGGCGTGCTGTTGCTGCTGAAGACAATCCGTTTTTGCGCACGGTCAAAGTGGGCCGCGCGTTCGTTGCGCCAACTGTCCGAAAAGCGAATCGGCGCCAAACCGGTGGCTTCGATGCGCCCCACACTGCGCCACTGCCGACGACCGATCAGAAATGCGCGCACGGCCAAGGTCAACTCGTACTCGGTGTCGTTGTGCTGCCAGCGCAACTCCCCACTGGCATGGTAGGTCAACCCCTTGTCCATGCCGGTCAACTGGTATTGGATTTGCCGCGGCGGGGGCAACGCACCAAGGGGTATGAGAGGCCATGCGCTGGCCCCCTCAGCGGGCTTCTGTACGGTTGACACGGGGGGCGGCATCGGCGCTGGCGCCTCCATGGCTGTCTGCGCTGGCGTGTCGGCCGCCCGCTGCGGCAGGGGTGCCGATGCTTCAAGGGCAGGCTCCTGCACAGGCGCAGCATCCTCGACCGCAGCGCGCACAAGCGCTTGCGCATTTTCAGCAGGTGGCGGTGCTGTGGCGCGGGGCTTGCGCGCAACCCCGGTCGCGGCCGTCGTCACTGGCAAGGGTGCGGGCGCAGGCACCACACGCATCTGCAAGGGCGTGCCCTGCGGCCCCCGACCCAACTGCACAGACAGCGGAGAGCCCACCCCCAGCAAAAAAACCGCGTGCACGAGCAACACGAGCAGCGCCAGCGCCAGCAGCACCTTGCGCGTGGGACCCGAGGAAGCCATCCAGGGCATACGACCCCGCCCGTTCAGACGCGGGTAAAGCCCAGGTCGGCCGAGAGCTGTCGCGTCATGCGCAGCAGGGCCTGCGCCAGCGGGCCATTCCAGTCGGCGTTGAACGTCGCGGAAGACCCCAAAGCGACCACCCCCAGGGCCAGGTGCCCATCGGCATCGAACACCGGCGCGCAAAAACCGGAAATGCCAGGCAAGAGCACATTCTTGACCCGGCCCAGACCATGCTCGCGGGACTCGCGTACCAGGGCCTGCAACTCCGGGGCATTTGTCGGCACGTCCTTGCGCCCGCTTTCGCGGGCCTGCACCATTTCACGTTCGATCAGCGCCTGCGCCTGGTCTGACCCGACCCCGTGCCCCAGAAAGGCGGCAAAGCAACGCCCGGTGGCCGAGGAGAGCATGGGCATCACATCGCCCAGGCGCAGATTGACGGGGACCGCCTGGGGCAATTCCTGCCAGTGCACCAGTGTGGGGCCGTGGTTGCCCCAGACGGCCAGCGCCAGGGTCTGCCGGGTCTGATCGCCCAAGGCAGGCAAGCGCTCGCGGGCCATCTTGACGGCATCCAGACGCGAGAGCGTGGCCAGGCCCAGGCGCAAGGTGGCGGGTCCCAGCTCATAGCGCGTGCTGGCAGCGTCCTGCACGACCAGGCCCAGCCGCTGAAAACTGACCAGGTAACGGTGGGCTTTGGCCGCACTCATGCCCGCCTCGGACGCCAGGTCGCGCAGCATGAGGGGACCCGGCCCGCGCGCCAGGACGTCGAGCAGGACAAAGCCGACCTCGACCGACTGGATGCCTGCTCGGGCCTTGTCCATGTGCGGATCGTCTTGCGTGTTGTTTGCCTGTACTGCCATGTTTTGCCTGTGATGGCCTAGAATGTCGTTTCGTTTAGTTAAACGAGTTTACCAATTCGTAATTTGCTCGGCCAGCCCCTGGGGCCCCGCAGCCACACAACCGACGGCAAAGACCATGAAACTTGCAACCTACAAAGACGGCTCCCGCGATGGCCAACTGGTGGTGGTGTCTCGCGACCTGAGCACTGCCCATTATGCGACCGGCATCGCCGACAAGATGCAACAGCTGCTGGACGACTGGAACTTCATCGCGCCGCAGCTCGAGGACCTGTACCAGACGCTCAACAGCGGCAAGGCGCGACACGCTTTTCCCTTCGACCCCAAGATGTGCATGGCGCCGCTGCCACGCGCCTATCAGTGGGCCGACGGCTCGGCCTACATCAACCACGTGGAGCTGGTGCGCGCCGCGCGCAACAGCGAAGTACCTGCAACTTTCTACACCGACCCGCTGATGTACCAGGGCGGCAGCGACGACTTCATCGGCCCCTGCGACCCGGTGGTCTGCGCCGACGAAGCCTACGGCATCGACTTCGAAGCCGAGATTGCCGTCATCACCGGTGACGTGCCCATGCGCGCCACACCCGATGAGGCGATTGAAGGCATCCGCCTGCTCATGCTGGCCAACGATGTGAGCCTGCGCAACCTGATTCCCGACGAACTGGCCAAGGGTTTTGGCTTCTTCCAGAGCAAGCCCGCCACCGCCTTCAGCCCCGTGGCCATCACGCCCGATGAGCTGGGTGATGCCTGGCAAGGGGGCCGCGTGCACCTGACGCTGCAGTCCACCTGGAACGGCCGCAAGGTCGGCATGTGCGACGCCGGTCCGGACATGACCTTCCACTTCGGCCAGCTGATCGCCCACATCTGCAAGACGCGCAATGTGCGTGCGGGTTCCATCGTGGGCAGCGGCACCGTGAGTAACCGCGGCGTGGAAGAAAACGGCAAAAAAGACTGGCCCAAGGGCTACAGCTGCATCGCCGAAAAGCGCGCCATCGAAACCATTCTGGACGGCAAGCCCAGCACCGCCTTCATGAAGTTCGGCGACACCATCCGTATCGAGATGAAGGACAAGAACGGGCAGAGCCTGTTTGGCGCCATCGACCAGCAGATCACTCAACTGGCGTAAACCGTCTCCAGCGACTCGAAACCCTTGACCTCGATCGGGTTGCCGAAGGGGTCCAGGAAGAACATGGTCCACTGCTCGCCGGGTTGCCCGGCAAACCGCAGATGCGGCTCAATGACGAACGCCATGCCTGCTGCCTTCAGACGATCGGCCATGGCCTGCCAGTCGGCGCGTTGCAAAATCAATCCGAAGTGCGGCATGGGCACAAGGTGGTCGCCCACATGCCCAGTGGGTGCCGTCTTGAGGGGTTCACCCAGGTGCAATGAAATCTGGTGCCCGAAGAAATCAAAGTCCACCCAGGTGTCGGTAGAGCGGCCCTCCTGGCACCCCAGCACCTCGCCATAGAAGCGGCGGGCCTGGTTGAGGTCCGTGACATTGAAAGCAAAATGAAACAGGCTGCGCATGCCTTGCAGCATAGCAGCCTGTTTTCTTCCCGGCTGTCGCCAGCCGAGGCAAGCGTCAAGCCTGGGTGGGGTCTGCCGCCATGGCGTCAAACTTCTTGAAATACTGCTTGGCCAGCGCCACCAGCTGCTTGTCTGTGGGGTGGTCGGTGGCGATGCTGTCCACGATCACGCCCGCTGTGGCCTTGGCGTGGCTGGCGCACCAGTCGCGAAACTCGTTGCGGGCAGCGCTGGGGCCGGTCAACAGCACTTCATGCGTGCCATTGAGGGCCTTGGCCACATCGCCAAAGAAAGCGGCCGCATCGCCGGTCTTGCCCTGGTGCTTGTGGTGGCTGCGCGACTTGACGCGCTGGCTCTCGACGTGCTCGCGGTCAAACATCAGGACGTGGGCTTCGTTGTGGTCCATCCAGACGACGGCGTGGAATGTGCTCATGAAATGGCTCCTTGTGATTCAACGGGATTTTTCTGCGACGGTCTGGCAGCTCAGGCAACGCAGCGCCATCGGGTAGGCATGCAGACGGGCCTCGGGAATCGTGACGCCGCAATCCTGGCATTCACCATATTGGCCTTGGGCAATCCTCTCCAGCGCAGCATCGATCGCGGCCAGCTCGGCCGTCTCGTGCTCGTTCATCGCAAACTCTTCGTTGATCTCGGTGGTGGCTTGCGCACGCGCATCCGAGGCACGCACATCGTGCTCGGCCGCCATGTCAACACGAGACACCTGGCCGCCGCGTTGGATGGCAATGCGTTGCAGGAGCTGCTGGCGCTCGGCAAGCAGCCAGTCCTTGAATGGGGTTTGAAGTGTGTTCATGGCCCCATGCTAGGCCGATGAACACAGGATTCGTTGACACGCGTCAAACGCCTGCGTGCCGCGGCTTGCGTGGCACCTGGCGCTTGACGTGCATCAAAAAGTCAGGCCTTGGCCTTGACGCGGGACAGCATCAGCTCGGTGTTGGTCTTGCGATCCGCGTTCACTCTCTGCAGGGTAGGACGCTCGCCCATGCGCTTGAGGTAATCGCGCACCGGCAGATCGGCCAGCACATCGCGGCCATAGATGATCTTGCTGGCCCCGCTGATCAGGGGCAAATGAACCACGGCCGCACAGTCGGCCAGGGTCAATGTGGCCCCGGCCACATAGGGATCAAAACGCGCCAGTCGACCGAAAGCCGCGGCATTTTTTTCCAGCTGCGCCAGGGTTTTTTCCTTGGCACTGTCGCTGACCTTTCCTCCGAAAAAAGCCTCGGGGTAGAGGTTGCGCGCCACCAGTTCCAGGTGCAGTTCCAGAAAAGTCACCAGCTCACGGACCTTGGCGGCTGCATACGGATCGGCCGGGCGCAAGGGGTTCTGCGGGTAACGGTCCTCGATGTATTCCATCATCACCTGCGACTCGCACAGCGGACCGTCTTCGGTCTTGAGGTAAGGCACCTTGCCCAGCGGACTGCAAGCGGGGTCGGTCTGCCCGACCCAGGCCAGCTCCTCTTCGAAAGGCACATTTTTTTCGAGCAAGGCAAATTTCACCTTGTTGTAGTAATTGCTGGCTGCAAAGCCGCACAGGGTAAGCACAGGCCGTCTCCGTGAAGGGAAAGACTGGCAGCGTAAAGCATGCGTGTGCCCTGCAGGGTCACCGAGTTGACGCCGGCAGGCACAGACCAGCCTGACCAGCCTGGCGGCCAGCTTCGCTGCCAATCTGCAAAAGATCGGTAAGCCTGCGAAACCACACCGACCAACCCATGCCGCTGTCGTTTGCGGACACCAACAGCTTGTACGCTCAGATCCGTACCGGGTCCCGTTTGCCATCATTGAAGTGTCGGCGACCCTCATGACAGCGCCTTGGTGCGACGTGCATAATCCGGGTCATGCAAACCCTGCGCCGCGCCCACTGGATCACCCGCCTTGTGCTGGTGTGGTTTGCGCTGTTCATTGGCGCCGCGGTCGCATCCCCCCTGGTCCAGCAGGACCCAACCCAAATGGTGTGCAGCGCCATGGGTGGCATGAAGCTGGTCAACCCAGACACCGGGGATGACGCTTCTGCTGCCGTCAAAGTGGGCATGGACTGCCCCTTGTGCATGCCCATGGCAGCACCTGCGCCCGCGCTTTTGGCCCTGCCTGCCCCTGGCGGACTGGCTTACGCCCTGCATCCGCTTGAATCGGCCCGGCTGGCGAGCCTGATCGGCCCGCCCTGGCAGGCCCGCGCCCCCCCTCAAATCTGATTGGCCCTCTCAGGCCCAGGCCTGATGACGCCCAACCGTCTTTCGCACCGCCCAAGGTGCGCTCTGCTTTCATTCATCCTCAGGAGTTATTCCATGAAACGTTCCGCCATTGTTTTGTCGGCCGCGCTGCTTGCTGGGGCCGCCATGGCCCAGGTCACCGTCAAGGACGCCTGGGTGCGCGCCACCGTGGCCCAGCAAAAAGCCACGGGCGCCTTCATGCAGCTGCAGTCGGCGCAAGACGCGAAACTGGTGGCGGCACAGTCACCGGTGGCCGGCGTGGTCGAAGTGCACGAAATGGCCATGGACGGCGGCATCATGAAAATGCGCGCCGTGCCCGCCGTGGCCTTGCCTGCAGGCAAAGCTGTCGAGCTCAAGCCGGGCGGCTACCACGTCATGCTGATGGACCTCAAGGGCCAGGTGAAAGACGGTGACACCGTGCC
>JACCDV010979734.1_pt1 | contig 11739 bp, 7 predicted proteins | sample 7446131 | NCBI WGS metagenome assembly JACCDV01 (sample SAMN15323448, study PRJNA562643) | freshwater metagenome | isolation source: river surface water | place: USA:Blue River Watershed | collected 2017-08-17
ATTGCTACCCGCGCATATATTCAAAACTGTATTATTCTAAGAGCGCACTTAACCAATCAAAAAAGGATCAGTCTTAAATATTATTCCTTAAAAGAAAATATTCAAATAGTTGAACGACATTCGGGGCTATTTCAAATTGGCAAAAGATAATAAAGACATCAAGGTGATTTTGTTCCATTAACACACGCATTTAACTGCATTTTTAGATGTTGTATATACAGGAGAAGGCTTGAAGCTTACCTATGAGCACAGAGAAGGCAACAGTAAAGTGACATAATACTTTATGAAGACTCTTGCATTTTTATTAAGCAAATGATAAAACATTATTTTATTTATTAATTATGAATGATATAGATAAAGGCTTCACAATCACTTCTTGATGAAATCTGGGAAATCAGCTAAATCAGTAATTTTATCGATTATATTCTTCGTATCGTAGGGCTTAATGTCCTAAATCAGCATATTTGTACATTTTCAGTTTGGAAGTTATTACCAAGGCTAATATTAGCGAAATTATTGCTTTGGTAGGGATTATTCACTCCAAAGTTGATGGATGAGTTCGGATATGAATTGACTGATTGATTGAAGCCACTATTGCTGGTGAAACTGCCGTTATTGCTGGTAAAGTTGTTATTGAAAGTAGGCGGTGCTTCTTTAGCTTATTGATTGTTACCCAACAAATCGAAAATATTAACATTTGAGTTGTTTGGTTGGACACTTGTTGTTGTTTGCTTGCTCTACATGTTGAAATCGACCAGAGTTACCTATGTTTTCTCTGTCTTCTTGGGCTAGGAGATCATGTCAAAAATATCAATATTGCTTTGCTTCTTTGGCTAGACTAAACTTTGAGTTGGCTTTTATTCAAAATTGTCAAAGATATCTTTCGGAAGAGATGGCTTTTATGCTGGCTTCTCAACTTTCTTCTACTGCTTCTTTTCTTATCTTTTGACTTGCGACTAATTTGTACGGTCACTTTCCAATTCAGTTAAGATGAATGGCTCCGGCTTTCGATTCTTTTGCAGATCTTTAAACCTTCTGTAGGTCTAAATATATTCATAGCTTACAATATAGATATCGTCGTTAACAGCAAGAGCTAGTTCCATAATTTTCTCATTGGGGTTTTCGTTGATAGTTCTATATAGACCTCAACTTACTGATTTATTCTCTTTTCACAGGTTTTTACTTCCTACATCATCTACAGTAACAATTCGTTTCCTTTTACTCCCTATGCAGGGTTAGCGTTATCAATAATTTACTGTATAGCTAGAGTGATACATTTGTTAGAATAAGCTTCTGTCTTATCTACTCGAATGTTTTTTGTTAGGTTTTGGTTGGCTGCACCTTCGGCTTGGAAGGTTTATCAGTAGTTTCTTATTTTTTCTTAGCCTATGTCTTTTTGTATATTTTGAAATCCTTAGGCCGATAGACTGAAACATAGTTAGCCTGGATGGGGAAATCTTTCCTTAATAATCCAGCATAGAACTGAAAGAACATAGGCAGCAAATCTTCATGAGGCCTAAAGAGTTCTTCCCAACACCTAATAGTCTGTAGTATTTTGGCATGGACAGCTGGATCGATATCTTGACTCATCAGCAATCCTGATATTTTGAGTAGAAATTCTTTGGAAGAGATCTGGCTATAGAGTGCAAGTTCGCACCTATAGGAAAGATACTCCAAAAGATCAAAGCAAAAGAATAACACTTTCTTGTTCTTTATACTGAGTCTCTTCGATACGCCATTTATCGTATGCTTAGGCCTACATGGCATCAAAAGTACATATCGACTCTGGAGTTAATGAGATCTAGAATTTTCTAGTATTGAGGGAGAGGCGGTTCTGGATTTGCGTCATTGGTTGCTTGCTCAATGAGTGTTCCAAGCTGCTTTACCATCTACATGTTTGAATATATCAAATGATTAAACAAATCTCATTTAGAAAATATGTCTAGAAAGGCTTAGCAAAATATATACAGAAGTATAAATCATTTACTTGCCCGATCGCTCATCTACATTGATTAGTTAGGGATTTGCCGCTGGTAGAGCAGGTTGGTCTGGAATTAGGTCACCTTCTAACGTTTCTTACTATCGTACTTGCTCGTTATTAAGCTCTACTCCTAACTATTATCACATTTAATAAATCTATAATAAAAAGACTTGATATCTTTTGTTATTATCTATTTCTTAATGATGATCTCACTCATCGTGGCAAAGAAGAACACTGCAACCAGCGCCAAGCAAAGAGACAAATATGCAAAGCTTTGCTTGTCCCATGAATTACCACCAATTGTAGACACACCTCCCATGTAAATAACCAGCATTATACCAATACTTAAGACATTGCCCGTCACAATAAATACATAATACCTGATCTTCGTAAACCTGAGGAAGAAGATAACATAGAGAGTATATAGAAATTGAGTAATCACCATGATGATCCCTGCAAATGAAGGACTATCAAACAGAACTATAAATGCAAGGATAATTATACCTCTTGCTGTTAGAGATATCACCACACTATTTTTAGCATACCATTTCTTTATGGTCATCTGCTAGAGAAGCACATAGTAGTGTGGATCATCAACCTGAAACCTCTTCCAGTTACTACTCACCAGCAATCCAACCAACACCACCACTAACTTCACAAGAGCTAGAATAGCCAAGACATATGCGAATACTTTTAATTTAGGCTCTGTACTAATCGTTGCAACCTGCATCAAACTCGAGTATAGCAGCATGTTGAAGATGAACGTGTATATTCTTGTGGGGAAGATGATGCTCTTTCTTCGGACTAAGACTGCAGCTGGGTTGTGAGGGTATCGAAATGCAACAATCAGCATGATCCAGTATACCCCTATGAAGATCATGACGACTATAAACTGGCCCCCAAAAGTATCAGGAAAACTATTATGTCTCACCATTCCCAAATTAGTCAATTGGATAGCGTATATTCCTTTTTAGAATCCGTATCTCCAAGTCACCAGTGATGCAAGCTGGATATTCTAGAATATGTCCCGATAGATTCCATGTCCCATCACCAGCATGAAGATATGAAGGACTGTGATAACGGCTGCAATGATGTAGAATATGGTCAATTATCCCCCTGGCTAGGGACAGCTAAACAGATAGATTTGTTTATTATCAGGGGAGCAAGAAAGACAGGAGTAGGAATTATTCTGTTCTTTGCAGGTGGCGCAGAGGGTGGAGCAATCTGCCAGTGCGAGTGTAAGTAGGAGAGATAGGAATATGATCTTAATCATTATTAATAATCATATACAACCCTAACACAGAGATAAATATAATACATGTACAGATAGATAAGAGAAGCACGCTCCCAATAAATAAATCCACTCCCCAAACCATAGTCCAAGTACTATATCAATAACTCCTTCCATTGCTCACTACAACCCAAGAGAATATCGATCGATATCAAGCTTTACCTACAGCTGCATAAGAAGCTATTGAGAAAAGCAATCATTGAGCAGAAGTTCGAGCAGAATCTGAACGATGGTAAACTTCAACACCAACAACAAAGAATAGGTTTCGTAGGGAATGCCAAGCATTAGCCTATCTACCGCAGGAAATTAACTACTTCCAGATAAAAAAGAATTTTCTCAGATAAGAAGCATCAAATTCCCAACCACCTCCAATCATATAATTAGAGATATGTAACAGAACCATCAATACAGTAAATTTGCCAAAGACCACTAACTGGAACTCTCAAACCCAAAACATACTGCAATAGGAAGTTCAAAAAACGGTAGAATTTCAATCGCACAGACAACTAGTTCTTAAAAAGCAGGTCCATTAGCAAAAAGATAGATAACCATTCGACTGTCAAGACACATATTTGATTTTTTACAATATTACAATCAATTTGATATTTATAAACGCATGAGCATTACTTAGTTGATGTAGCACTAAGGCGCTATCCTCGCAGTTACTGAAGGAGGGAATCTGATTCTATGGGATTTGAACGATATAAAGAAGATACAGGGAACCTATGTCTTCAAGGACAATCTATCACTTCTACCATCCAAAGGGTCAATAAAGATCGATGCTGCTTCTCTGAAAGGAATAAAAGCATTTAACAAAATAATTGTTATGTACTTACCCAATAACTTAGATACAGCAAATAAACAATCTATATCACGAACTATCATCTTGTACTCACCAGCATCAATTAAGAGAGATTCAAAGGCATTCATACGATCAACTGTGCGAACTTTCTAATAAAGAAAGAGGCCATCAACTGCTTAGCTACAGTAAGTTAAGAAACAGTTATTTTTGGAACCAATAAGGGAAATATCTATAAATACGATTTGGTTCAAAATTTGGTAGTAAATCGGATTGAGATTGGTAGCTAATAAAGAGATTAACAAAGCCAAGCGCCAGTGTTTGCTACTTTGCAAAAATAGCCATTATAAGTCAACTCTATTTAGCCCTATTCCTAATTTGCTTTAGTGGGACTATCCAATGGGAAAGCTTACTCAATTCGCACTTAAAACCTATAAACAGTATTCGAAGTAACAGCCAATCTGAAGACAAAACTATAGTCAGTCTAAAAGATAGTAATATCAGCAGATTAAAATAAGATCTATATCCTACATGAAAACTACATTACTTAGTGGAGTTTAAAATTATGCTCATGCCTATCCTACATCGAGTATCCTCACCCCAAGGATCTACTCATACAGAAAGAATGCATAACCATTATTGGTAGTCACCCCAAACTCATTTGGTATGACACCTCTCAGAAAGAATACACCTTATCGATGAGAAGCGCGCAGACAATAAAAGGATTAACTGATGGCCTAGTAGCAGTGGGAGGGTCAGACCAGATGATCGATATCCTAACAGGTGGGATGAGACTGATGACCCTCTTCTTTCATAAATGATATGTAGTATATTAAATTTCAAAATATGATGATCAATGCAAAACTCAAATAGAACAAGAACAAAGGATACATTATTAGTATTCTACCCTCACTACGATTCAAGGCCAAACTCATCAATGCTCCCGATGTATATGAACTCCACCCAGCCAATATCAGACTGGCAAATATACCAAACCCAGTCTTTAGAGATAAGAATATACCCAATATTGCCAGTATGAGCATAGGCAGCAAGGAGTATCCTAAGTAACTTGTCACTGAGTAGAGAGTAATTTCCACTTGCTGCTCCCCCTTCACCATGAAATTGAACAAGATGTACATTATGATGTTACCAATTATAAACACAGTTTAGATGTCACTGAAATGGATCTTCCCTCCGAGGAGCAGCAAGAACCCCAACAGGAAAGCAATCATGAGTGGTCCTGAAAGATCAGGAGATTGAATAAGTTCTTTATCCACTTCCCCTAGAGTTATGATGGCTGTTATTCGTCTTTTTATTAAGCCCACATCAATACCAATATCTTCATCAATCTATGCATACCTTATAGTAGTGGAATTTATTAGTCTTATGAAAATAGTGTTTAATCTTGAGCTAGGCTTGGATTCAATGGATTGAACATTGAGCCTTCGCTATTGGCAGTGGTGCTGACGGGAGGATTTGCATTGAATGTTTATGGTTTGGATTGTTGATTGGTGTAATTCTGATCTAAGGTTATTATAGTATCTTCCTCGTCGAGTTAGAATGGATTTTTAAAGTTGTTTTACATATTATTATAAGTACTTTACCTATTCAACAAGAATAGAAGAGCATTAAAACTGAACACTTATACTTAATCCAATGTATCTTTACTAATCAACAATCAATACCTTTACCCAAAATTATATCCTATACTTATTTATATACTCTCATCTGTCATTTGTACTTGTAATAAGATAAATATGGAGGCTTAAGAGGTGTTTTTTGAAAAACAAGATAAAGTCTCACTACTTTGTGGAATGCACAGTGTAAACAACATCTTAGGAAATCATCAGTATAACAAGTAGGACATGAACAACATCTGCTATACTCTATCCAATGATTTCATCAACCCTCATAAGCATATCTTCGGTGGAGACTACGATGTTAATGTCCTCATTACGGCCCTATAGCAACAAAACTGCACAACCAAATGGTTCGATCGAAGAAAAGGATAATTACAAATAAAAACCTAGCACTAAGGTGGTGAATTAGTTGGATATTTAATCAATAAATTTCAAGGCCCCAATTTTTTCAACTTCATATTTAGGACCAGTCCAAGGCATTGGATGGTTGTGAGAAAAATAAGATAAAGATATTACTTTTTAGACTCACGCTCAGATGAATACAATTATTTTTAAAAGATTGACGCGCAGAAAAGAATAAATTAAATACTCGAGTAAAATTCAACAGAGGGGAATAGAACCTAAATAATCGAGGTGTACCGTAAGAAACAATGAAATGATGATTAATTTTATTGATAATGTAAAATAGTAAAGTAATATCTAATCAAGAAACGCTTTAAAAGTTTTACTTCTATTCTCCACCCTCACTATCAATCGTCTTTGAACTATTCTTACCCTCATTATACTCAATGTCTATCTTCTTCTGCAATATATCGAATCTAAGCAGAGTATACACGTCTTTTAGTATCTTTTATCGCTTGACCCCCAACACCTAGCACCTTATTTATGGGAACACTTCGTTATAATCCTATAGATCTTGATTTACCATATTCTTTATTATCCTCTACCCGCAAGCCATCGAGAGCTGTGCCAAGTGAAGATCAAGAGCAATTACCAGCAGTTCTTGGCAGCACCCATCATTCACACTTTGGATTAGGTTGGCCTAGCATATTGATAAAAGATGGCTAAGGCTGAAGTATTCTGCCAGCTACGCTAGCTTCACCCAGAAGATATAATCAGCCTCTTTGTGGACAACGACAAAATTGTTTGTCAGATAAAAGAGGAGAGTTTCGAAGATAATTGATCCTGCAATAGGCATAAACAATATCTTATCTGAGCCTTCTGTATAACTTGACGATAGAAGATGATAGAAGTATGGACTTTTGATTGCTATTTTGGCTCTATTGGCTCTTAGGAATTTTTAGTTGTTGACATTAAAGAAGATATCGTTCTAAGTTCCTTAGGATCTATTGTTGTACATAAACTATTCATATGCCTAGTCTTCCAGAAATATGACTGGGTCAACTGCCTTCATTCTTCTCTTACCAATCACCCCCAGTTCTTCCAGGGTTATCAGCCTTCTATCGTCATATTACTTCTACTGTTTTGTTTAGAATATAATAATCTGATACTTTGATATAAGCTCCTCATCCACTGCCCCATACCCTCGATACAATGCCAAGAATAGCTATCGAAGATGCTAATAAGTCTATGATTTTTGCATGGCTGCGAGAAACTATTTGAGTGATGATTTGAACTGGAACTTATCAACAAGCAAAGAGGGATAGACTCTTAATATCTTTTAGTCACTGCTTTAAATCTCCACGAAATCTAACTCTTTAACATTTGAAAGCGCTTAGATATTTTGATTGCTGATGGTAGGCGCATCTAATATTTTCTTCTTGGAGCTATAAATATTTATATAGTGAAGATCGTTAAAATACTCACCATTAAACCCACCAAAGATTAAGAGGCTGCTCCCCAAGAAGCATGCACTATGTCTCCTCCTAGCCTTGGGAGGCTATCCCTGAATCTTCAGCGTCGTAATTTGATTTTTTTCAGGATCTAAGACTAGAATATCACTTAGATCATTACAAAACCTACCACCATACACATATATTTTGTCTTAGTAAACAGACGAAGTATGTCCCCAGCGAGTTAGAAAGGTATTGTCTTTCATTTTTCTCTACTTCCAAGCAAAACCTTTGGTTTCCCCCGTCTCGAAAAATCTACTGAGATCGATAGAGTAGATATCACTAAGACATCTGTACTTACCGTAGCATCCTGCGATAACATAGAATTAATTATCAATTTTGACTGAAGAATGGAATCTCCTTGCACAGGGACGCATAGCTTTCTTTTCAATCTCAATTTATCTCCAGCTCAATGTATTGAAATTAAAGACCCAAAGATCATCGAGGTCACTTACTCCCTCTCCCCCAAAGACAACAAGGTAGGGATAGAAGAGCTATGAAGTATGGTAAGTCCTTTCCCAAGGAGCAGCCTCATTGTGTTTGGGTGTTATTTACATCCACTCCTTACTTGACCAATCCAGAATATTGATACTGTTGAATCTTTTCTTATTTGCGCCTCCCCCTCCAAAGAGAATGATCCTTCGGTTGATCTTGTCATAACTCATGGAGCAGTTGGAGCGATGGGAGGGTACATCGCCTGTTGTTTAGATCTTCCTCCACTCCATAGTGATGGTGTTGAACGACCAGACATCATTCATGTAGTTTGAATCTTGAATAGTGGTGATGAGTACCTGCATAGCCTCCGAAGATTACAACCTAGTCATCGATAACGCAGCAGCTGTGTCCCCAACGTAGGCTTGGAATATTCCCGTTCCGATCGTTCTGCCTCACTGGCTTCCATGATATTTTTTCCATTTTAGATGTATAATGATAATTAAATGTTCCATATTCATCAACTCATATATCATAGTAGATATTGAACATCAACACATTTAAGGGATTGTCATTAATAATGAAAAGGTTACAACGGTATAGATTAGATCTTTTAATGTTATAAATGAGCGGAATAATCAAAAAAGAAATTTTTGATAAACAATCAATACCATAGGGCATTTGAATGAATACTATTAAGTTATTAAAGGAGTTTTTGATAAATTTTATCAACCATAAAATCATATGATGTTCTTTAAGCTATATTCAATCCATCATGCATTTCTTTGTGGATGAGCTTGAGGCTCAGATCATATTGAAAATAGGCATATTTCTTATCGAACAAATCTAAATCCCTGACATAGAAAATACTTTATTAAGGATTTAAGTACCTAACTCATTGTAAGAGATAGGCATTCATTTTTTATTTTGCATTCTCAATGGCAATATGAACACGTGAATAGAGCTATTGATTGTTTCATCTTGATGCTATCAAACAAACGATTAGCTTTGCAAGTTGTTCATCACATATGTTTATTGATGATGTGACAGCGACATCTTAGTGCAACTTCTGTTCTTCCTATAGTATTCCTCCTTCTCAGTCAGCAGTCTTGTGTAGATTGAATCGGCTACGTATTGACTTTTTCTTATCTAATTATCTAATGAATGCTCTTTGTCCCCTTGGACTTATCTCAGACAAAAGAGGCTGGCTTAGAATCGCCTTCTCATTCTTCTTAACTATTTCTGATAAATCTGTTGAATTATGATCTACTGTATGAATTATTCGGGAAAAGATAGTATCTTAGCCTTGAAAAATGATTTGTTAATAGATATTTTTATTTGAGATTATAATATAAGAAAGCATTCGTAATAATCAATTAAGTGCAGTAAGCAATAACCATATAAATTATATATCTTCACAGCAAAATTATTCATCGCCCTATCATTTTATAACCCAAACAATCATTTTTACTTTATTCTCCTCTATTTTGATGTTATTAAAACTCATTTCAAGTCATACAATCAAAATTGATTCGTTTGATAGCCATTTCGAAAAATCATTAGATCTGTTCAATCGATTTTAGCATTAGTCTTTTAAATCGGTAAAATAAATTTAAAATACCAAAGTCCTTTGATTAATAAATTCAAAATAATAATAGTATTAGTATTTAACTCCAGATATAATACGCAATCATAAAAAAGTAACATATCATAGCAAATTATCATGAATTGGAAAGATTCTAGGCTTAGCAGGGGTATTCATAGTTCGAATCTATGCACAGTAGTTTATCCAGCAGGCTTTAAGTATGAAAACTAGGGATCACAAAGTCCTCATAAGCCAGGAATTAGTTGTTTTACATTATTGGGTCAATGAACAACCTTGGAGCAACCATTCTCCTATCCAAAGCAGTTCCATATTGAGTTAGGCGCATTTCTTTCTCCACTTAAACAATAATGGACTCAATGCTCTTGTTATACTTAATCATGAGCTTTTGATGATGGCTTTTTATTTGCCTTGCACTTCGACTTTGAATCGAGGCCTCCATTTTTTTAAAGACCTTACTATTCCTTCTTTCTTCAGCATTCTTAAAAGTTTGCAGATTATCCCTCAAGAATTTTATGTAAAGCTTATTTTCTATTATAGTCCATGGCTGCCTTTAGAACTTCTTAGTTTTATTCTATTTAGGAGTGATGGTGAAGTTTGTTTAAGCGTAAGACTCAATTTGTTCTGTTTTTATTTCCATAAGATATATTAGCTTTGATTTTATTATAAAGAAAACACTCTAATAAAAGTATAAGAAGGGAAATCGATTTTTAAGCAAGGAGATTGTCGAAAACTTATTCTTTTCTATCTTTTCTTAATCTTCAGTTAGCCCTTTAAGCTATGGCTTTTGTATTTATACTGAATCAATTAAAGCGGCATTATCTTTGCAAAGTGATTATAAATCTTAGTGCAAAGACAATATTTATCCTTTGAACATGCATTCTAAAGACAATAAAACAAAGCTTATAAGCTAGAACTATTATTTTATTATTTTTGGGTGGGCTAATGGATTTACTTCAAGGATTTGGATTTAAGAATATTAATTTCTTCACTAAATGCCATCATAGATATTTCAACTAAGACTCTTGTCGATTAAATCCTTTTACGTTTGACTCGATTTAGTGTCTAAGCCATGTTTGATAAATATGAACAGATTTGATGATTGTTCTCGACAAATGCTTCTCGACTACTGAAAAGAATAGATGAATCACTAATTGTAAATGCTTACGATCTATTTATTCAACTTCAGATTCATCGAACCTTCTCCTTATGAGGCAATATTTCTTCTCAAATATTAAAGTATCTTTGGCCTTATGAAAGACTATGGAGGGAAATTCAATATATCTTCCTTCTTGCATGAGACAACTTTGACAAGGGAAGCTATTGAGGTGAACTGTATCAAAAAAGAGTCGAAATAGGCCCGCAGATCTCGATTAATAATTCTATCTTTTCGTTTTCCAGTCAATAAAGAAAAAATCGCAAGGAATAATGTAATAAGTATGTGAGTAATGCTGAAAGAGATAGCTGTATTTGCTTCCCACTGAGTAAAATATATTTAGCCAAATAATTCAGAATAAATCTCTGAAATTATTGAAAAGTTTTTAGTCATCAGGATATCTTGGGCCTTATTATTCAAAACATTGCTACATATTTTAGACAGAAATCAATGAAGAAAACTTGTAAATTGCCTAACTGACAGATATGGGGCAAATATTCGAAAATATATAAAGCATTTCATGTGGCTTATACTGAATTAAAGCTAAATGCTCGCATGCAAATTCGACAACTGACGGTATCAAAACATATTTCTTCTATCATGATGGGAAAATAGGATCTATTGTGATAAAAAATTGCCTCCAACCGTTTGGTTAGCTCATATCATAATGATAGTAAGAGCCTAAGGAAAAAATGCAAGAAGACTTATGTCTGCATTTTTTAGCACTCCGAATAAAGATGCGTGGTTCCTATCTATCTCTCTATAGGAAGCGAATTAATAGCTAATTATTGATGCTTAAAGCAAGGAGAGTCATATAAAAGCAAAAAATAACACATAGACTCTTAGAAATGTTATTTCTCGTTTTATTTGAAGAAAGTGACTGCCGATTTTTTACAACTTATGATATAATTACACTATTCAAATATAGTAATGATTCGATGATATATTTAACTAAGGAGAATATTCTAAGTTTAATAATAAGGG
>JACCDV011225417.1_pt1 | contig 11738 bp, 17 predicted proteins | sample 7446131 | NCBI WGS metagenome assembly JACCDV01 (sample SAMN15323448, study PRJNA562643) | freshwater metagenome | isolation source: river surface water | place: USA:Blue River Watershed | collected 2017-08-17
CCGATGGGTCCGAACTTTCTTCTATCTTGCACAATAGCATGGAAGAAGGCAAACCCGAACAGAAGTTTCTTGTAAGGCTCAGGCTTGGTGCACTCCTCGAAATCTTTATTTTCGAGTGCTTCATAAGTACGAAGCACGTTCTATCTGAGTCCACTGGGAGGCTCAAGGGTCATCTTAACTGAATTCTGCAGGGTGGAAACTGGGAATTGATCAGTCGGCATTGATGTTAGCCAGAGACGGAAATCACGATGGTTGCTATCATCCAAGTTTTCAACAATCTATTCCAGCTTTGGCATGAAAGAGGTGGCCAAATGGCAGTTCATGAGAAGACACCAACCTCCTCTTGAAGCAGCATCGTTAATTAGAGATTCTGCTTTCTTTCCCTGTCCTCTTCCGAGAGAAATACTTTCAAGCTTTTTGCTCATGTTCATCTCTTCAGCAAATCTCATAAAGTCAGCAATGGGATCAGACCCAGCTGACAGCACGAATATCAGAGGAATAGTAATGGAAGAATCCTTGAAGCTCTTCGCCAAGTTGAATGTGGGAGGCTCAATGAATGGTCTTCCAATCTTCTCAACAATGAAGTTTTGAACGGCAAGTGCCATCTTATCAGGTCTTAAACTCTTCAGGATAATTATCTTCTGGAAAGAGTTCAGTTTTTAGTTCCATTCACCTGGAATAGGGGCATTGTGAGGTTCTTCAGAATCGAATATTTCCTGGAATTTCTTGCTGTTCTGGATGAAGAACTGATCGAAACCCTTGAAAGCTGGCAGTTTGGTCATGCCGTAGATTTGCTTATAGCACTCAGCCCATTCAAGATCGCCTAACCAATCGGTGGGATTCTTCACAATATCAATTGCACCTGTTGGTCCAGCAAGATAGTATCTCCATTCATCAGGGTCCATTAAGTTACTTCCGAATAATATCTTGACTGTAAGAATGAATGAGAACAGTAGCTTATGTGCCTCAAACAGACTTCTGCATACATTTTCATATAGATTGAGTGTGAAATGATCGTTCAGATTCTTGATTCTGTGCTCAGGATCGGGATTCTTCTGACTGTTGTCTATGCTTTGTCCGAACAGATTCGCGAACCACTGCAACGAATACTAATACATCGGATCAATAATGGCGAGGTCGATAATTGTGAAGAACAGGATAGAGGCACGGTAGGCAACTGGCCTATAGATCTCACGGGTCTTATCAATTTCCTTCTCCGTGATCTCTGACTCCTTCATGCGCACGTTGATCTCATCGGAGGTCTTCTTGGACTCCTCGAGGACCTTGATCAGTTCATCATCTTCAAGAATGTCTGCGATCTTAGCATTCTTGGTGAGACCAATAAGGATCTTATCTTCAATTTCTCTGAGAGTCTTAGCAGACTGTGCATTTTGCTGGACGATCATATCCTTCTTCTTTTGAAGATCAGGCATTTCCTAAGACACGAACTGATTCAACATTTACTCCTCAAGACCGAAAGGAGTAATGGCGAAGTTTAGAATAGAGACTTTGACAGTTGTCTCAGGAGAGTAGTGAGGATTGGGGATAGTGGTGGTCATGAAGAACTTGAAAGAGTTGTTCCAGGGAATACTCTTATCACCAAGTTTGAGTGAGCCACTCTTATCAACCTGCTTAAGAAGGATAGGCTCAAGAGCGGGATCAAGCTCTTCTCCGACGTTTTCAATGAGGACCCACTTTCCAAATTGGATACCGAGCTCAAGATTTCTCAAGAGTTGCCCGTCACTCATCTTGAAGACATCAAGACCTGACTCTGCCTCATCCTTACCCAAATTCTTAATGAATTTATTTGCCTGATTTTGAGGGTCAATCATAAGAGGCCACCTTCTTGACTTGAACATAATAATAGCATTTTCGATAGATAAGTTGTCGTTAGGGAGAGTAGCAGCTGTCCAAATCTTGGTTCTTACTGGGTCTTCAAGAAGTCCCTTCATGGAAACTTGATCGTAGAAGTCAATACCCAAGTTCTTGATCTTTTCACGCCAGTTGGCTTCCATCTCTGATCTAAATTGAGCAGTAAAAGCGCCTGAATAAGCAACCATTCCTGCTGCAACCAAGGAGTTACCAATGAGAAGACCGAATTCCTTTTCAAGTCTGGCGACAGTCTGAGTCCATCTGGTCTTTTCACCTTCGAGACCGCTGATAATTTTACCAGCACGATCGAGCTTGATCATGCAATCTCCGATTTGTTTCTAGAGTGATGCTTCGAGCTCGACTTTCTCTCTATACATGCGCTCGAGTGCATCAATCTTTTCTTCGACCTCTCTTAGCTTCTTACGCTTTTCAGCAAGTGAGGCTCTCACAACTGCGAGTTTAGCATTCATTTCAGCGACCTTTTCACGCTTAGGTCCCACAATCTTTAGCAATTCGTGATATGAAAGCATAGCTGAGACCCACTTATGGATAGCAACGAGGGCATTTGAAGCAGACTTGACCTTCTCTAAGGTGAAATCTTCTGAGGACATGATAGCGCCGACACGCTTGACTGTAGCTTCAGGGATTTAATCTTTCTTGAAGGTGATCATCTTTTCCATGAAACCACCTGGATTGTTGAGAAGGTTACCTCTGGCAAGATCGAAATAACCATTGGTATCACCATCAACTTTACCAACATTCTACTTGGTTGCCTTGAGTCCCATCATAAGGCAAGAAATTTCCATACCAAGTACGACAGCGGGTGTGGGCTTCTTAATGGATGAGATAACGTAGAAGTCATCTTTCTTAAGTTCTTTAAGCACACGAGTAGCTTCTTCAAGCAGAGGAGTGGCCTTGCTCAATTCAAACTCGGCTTCACCCTTAAGAACTTCTGCCTCAGCTTCCTATTGAGTGGCTTCGGCTTCATCCTTAGCGACAATGATCTTTTCTTGATCTGCATCAGCCTTATCTTTAGACAGAACAATCATAGTCTTTTCGACCTCTTTCTTTGTGACTTCCAGTTCAGGTGTCATCTTATCAATAACGACCTTGAGCTTAGCAATTTCAACAGCTGCTTCCTCAAGCACTTGAAGACCCTTGAGTAGTCTGTTTCTTGAGACCTCATTATCACGACGTTTCTCAAAGAGAATAACCTTGTACATATTGAGCAACTCAAGGAAAGAAGTGGGTGTCACATAGTTGCGACGTCTCAGTTGATCCAAGAATTCTACTGACTTCTTCTCGACCGATTAATGAATGTTCTTAAACATCTCAACACAAGGCTCCAAGAATTTACCCAGGTTAAGATCTGCTGCGGTGACTTAGCCACGTCCGACACCAAGCAGTGCCTCTTCTGGCCACTCACTGAACCAATCAATTGTGCAGCAGTTGACGAGTGAGGGGAACTTTCTTATGCGAGATCTGAAAATCTCACCAAGAGGGCTCATTGCGATGATCATGTGGATGTTCTTCTTAACTCTGCCAACGTAACCTGTGAACATGTTCATCTTGGTAACTTGGATGTTCTTCTCCATGCAGACAATCTTACCTACCTTGAAAATAGGTTCGTAATCTTCAATTTTGTAGAGGTTGGGAACATCACCTGAGTTCAAGATATTGTTGATATCTTCAAGCATCTGCTCATTGATAATTTGAGTATCAACGAACAAGAATGATGTTTGTTTGTTTTCAACACCAGCTTGCATAAGTGCCTTCTTGACATCTTCACGCCAGTTGCTCATACCATAACCCTTGACGACTTCAATTTGGAAGAGTTTGTAGTTGGCAATGAAGGTGGCAAGGCGAGATAGACTCTGACGACCAGAACCACCAACACCGAGCAAGAGGGAGTTACCCAAGGGCTGGCGGATGACACGCTCAATTCTAGACACATGGTCGCAAGCGTCCAAGAACATGACCAGCTTCATCTGAGTCTTCACTGATGAATTGTATTCTTCCAAGTATTCTTCAATCTTTGAGACAAAGTCCTTGAGATTTTCAACCTGAGCATAGATTCTAGTTTCAACATCGATGCCCTGCATGTAATCACCGAAGATAATTCTGCTAGAGTTGAACACCTCTTCCTTCTCAAGTCCAAATGTCTTTTTGCATTCTTCAATTAGGATGTTGTCGAGCCAATCTCTATCGGTGTTATCAATAAGACGATCTCCGAAGACTCTCTTGTTCTCGTGGATCCACATTCTGAAAAGGTGAACTGGCTGGAAGCAAAGTTTGTTGTTTGCATTACACATTCCCTGGAAGATACGAGAAATATCTCTCAGATTGAAAGTGTAATGGGACTTGCTTGGAGTTGGTTTAAGAGGTCCATAAAGCACGTTATTGTATACTCTCAAAGTCATCTGGCACATGCCGTCCAAAGCATTCTTGATGTCAGCAGTAAAGTTGTACATGAATGCATTGATGATAGTGAAGAAGATAGTATGAATTGATTCATCTTGCAAATCGGTGTAGGTCATGATATTCATGTGACGCTGAAGTCTTGGAGTGATGACACTACGACCACCACCTGGGGGTCCCATGGCTGCAATAAAGATGATATCTTCAATCTTCTTGAAGGGCTTTTCCTTATCTTTACGATCGTACCAACCCTTATAGTCCATCCATTGTCTCAAGAGCTCGAGAGGAGGCTGAGCTCCGTACTCTTCTTTCTTGGGCATGTTGAGATCATCAATGAAGATAATGAACTTCTTGCCAATTGGAGGTCCGAACACTCCCTTTCTTCTCTTTTCAAACTTATCATCGAGGTAATCTTGAGTCTGATTAGCAGAGGTTTGAGCAGAAAAAGTAATAGCGAGAGTTTAGAACTCTTCAGGGAGCTCGAATGTCAAAAGCTCAGCAATATTGACTGACTTACCAGTACCAGTGGGGCCTGGTGTAAGAATGTGCTTTCCGTTAGTGGTGAGTGTCTTGATGAAATACTTCATTCTAATTGAGTCAACAGTGGGAACCAGGATTTCATTGTAGCTGCTCTTGATGTCAACTGTGTACTCTGGGACAGTATCTCTCCAGTATTGCCATTCTTTAGTATCAACGTTAAATTTGTAGTCATAAACAAGTTTGTCAGCAGGGAAGTCGAACCCAAGTTTGCTGAGAACATTTTCTCTGATCCACTTATCAAACTTGATTCTTCCTTCGAGTGTGGTAGTGACTCCGACAGCCCACACAAGTCCGAAGAAGAAGAGCTAGTTCATCATGGCGTCGAGAATTTTAAGCTCATCATTTGTAATCTTCTTAATTTCGGTCTCATTATAAGGAGCTAGATAACAATCTATGATTCTGAAGATGCTCTGGCACACATTGTTATCAATAGTCTTAACTGGCTCAAAAAGATTCTTTCTCATGTAGTAGATTGTATCATCAAGATACTTATCAAACAAAGTCTACAACTTTTCAGTCATGCTCTTAGTTTCTCTGATTCTAGGAGGAACTGAATTGATCCAGGATTTAACTAGAGGAGCAAGAGTCAAGCTGCCAGGTTCCATGTAGACCATACCGCAGCGAGACACGGTGGCGGGGGATGCGACTGAAAGATCTTCGACTTCGAACATCATAGTCATTCTGCTGGTAAGGGTGATGATCTGACCTGAGTTAAGGCAAAGTTTTTTGTTATCATCGAGCACTGTATTCATGTTCTCGATCCAAAGGGCGTCGACTGGACCATCGAAATAAACCCAATGAAGGTCAGCAGAACTATCCTTGGTGCATTCAATGACCAACTTAGCTAAGACACCGTCTTGCCATTCAGTCGTTTGGGGATCTACGAAACCGTACATTTGATCCATAGTGATAGACTTGGGGTTCAAGCAATCAACATGCACCTTAGTGAATGCATCTTAGCCTGCAAGAGCTGACATTGCATGTTGGAGCACTCTGTAATTCATGGTCTTTCCACCACCAGTGGGGCCCACTAGCATGAGACCGTGGCGCACTTGAATAGTATCATAAAGCTGAATGATCTTAGTGATGAAAATTTCAACGGGTTGCACATTAAAGTGCTCACAAGAGTTGTTGAGCGATTTGAATAGACCACCATAGTTTGCCTCTGGCTTAGTAATGCCAGGGAAAAGATCGAGCATGATGTTTTCGAAAAGAGGAAGATCATCCTTCAAGAATTTAGGTACATTGACATCTCTCAAGGCTCTCAGTAGCAATTAGCTCTCATCCATATCTGGATAAGCTCTCTTGAGGAGACCTGCAGCGTTGATGACAGAACGCACTGCTCTCATACCATAATCGTAGTGATCTTGAGATGAAAGTTGCTCTGAGCTGAGCTTGAATGTGGTAACCATCTTTCTTGCAAGGTCACGACCAGTCAAGAAACCGAAAGAATAAAGCATGATCTCACCGATAAGGGCATAGTCGGGGACCATCATAGCCACTGGTCTGAAGAGAGCCTTAAGGTTATCGGGAAGCTCAGAACGACCGGCATAACCGGGATTCATTGTGATGAAAACACAGAAAGTTGGCTTCATTTTGATCAAGGAGTCTTCGAAAATAATTTCAGGCTCGTTATTTCCCTTTGCTCTGAACAGAATAAGAAGTTGCTGAGCGATCACAGATAACACTTCAATATTGATTCTGTTGAACTCATCGAAGCAAGCCCAAGCACCAGCTGAAGCGAGACCCTTGAAGAACTTGGCAACCATAAGATGATCCATACCGTCTGAGCAGTTAAACACGACGCACTGTTTGGCAAGAGCCTTAGCAAGATCCTTTGTGGATTCAGTCTTTCCAGTACCGGCAGGGCCTGCTGGAGCACCACCCAAGTTAAGACTGAGGGCACCCATAAGGGTCATGTAGCACTTATCGGTAAGTGGAGTGATCACAAGTCTAAGTGAGTTTCCAAGGTACTCATAACCGTAAGGGTAGTTAGTGGCAACGCATTTAACGTAGCAGTCATCATTCTCCCAATAGTAACGGAGTTGAGAGATCCATTCGAAAGCATTGACATCATCAATACCGAGAGAAGCAAGAGTAGCTACGACGTCCTTAGCGTGCACATCGATAACGATCAGAGCATTGACAGTGATGATCTGATTTTTCGTTAGCTTCTTTCTCACAAGCATGACAGTCTCAATGAGCTGTTTGTTTTGCTCATCAAGGTAATCCTTTACTCCCTAAGCGCCATTAGCCTTGATGGCTGCTTCGACCTCAGCAGTCCAATGCACTTAACTACCATTAAGAACGCATTGACCGGGGTGATTGATGATCCAGTCATTTCTGAGTCTCTCCTTATAGTCAACGACTGAGTGCTCAAGCACATGACGCACCGACATTGTCATCATTTTCTCGACATCTCCCATCCAGAACTCGACGTTTCTGTCTCTTGGGTCGATCTTCTTTACAAAGTCAACCTTTTCACCTTCACCTGAGAACATGGCATGAATAGTATCGTCATCCTCGAATTAAAGATCAGCCATAGCTTCGAACACTTTACGCAAGTGAGGACGCACATTACGAACTTCCTTTGTCTGAGAGAGAATTTCAAGCAACTCATCATTTGACAAGAAATAGAAACGAGCAAAATTAGAACGCTTCTTCTCAAGATAGTCAGCGAGACCCTTCTGCACGATTTCAAGATTCTTGTTAGCCTCTTGGAACTTTTCCTTCAGTCCTTCTTTAGAGCATGTAAGTAATATGTTAGGTGCCTGTTTGGTCTGATTGATGATGTGTCTCCAGGTAGAGTCAACTGATTTGAAGCGCTTGGCCTCTGCGGGCAGTTGCTTCATGATGTCAGGGCTGTCAAAGATGGGTTGTAGATACATCCACTGGCCCTGGCACTTAACCCACTCTTCGAGTGTGTCACTCACAAGCATCAATTTGGCATTCCATTCTTCAATTTCCTTTTCGAAAGGCTTCTTGAAGGGGGAGAAATTCATAGCCTAGGTTGTCACTATATGCTCGTCTAACATGGCCATAGCATCGTCAAAACCTGCAATGAAATTGGTAGTTGTGGTTTTAAACTGGGGTAAGTGGAAATTGCAATCTTTCCAGTCTCCCTGCATCTTAGTCAATGATTTCTCAATATGATATTCTTTGTATGCTCTTTCACCGACCTCCTCGCAGAACTCAGTGAAATTCATCATGCCGGCATCAATGACTGAGGTAAGGTTGAAGCCTTCTTTGGGTCTGATGTCGAAGCCGACCTTCTCGGAGATTTGGTCCCAATGACGGTCCTTCATACCATCCTTCCTAAGGGCAAGAGCGAGAGGCACATAAGGCTTGAACTCATCAATGTTCTTCTTCATTGTGTCTGCAATCTTTGTAATCTTAGGAAATTCCTTATCTTTGAAGAAACGAAGAACACCAGACATGACTTTGTTGCAGTTTTCAAAAGTGGCATCAAGATCAGCAGCATTCAGCTTTTCCCAAGCATCATTCAACCATGAGTTATGAGATTTGTGCCACAGGCGAGTAGTCAACCACAAGTTAGAGTATGGCTGGAAGTCTTTGACCATCTACTGAAGTCTCGAGTAGTCTTTTTGTTCCTTGCCAACAAGGAATTCTCTCTGATTGAACAGACGAGATTATTCGATGCAGTCTTACATGCGCTAGTTAACTGACTCAACATCAACTGAGATCTCCTCGAATTTGTTGAGATCATCAAAGGTATTAAATCCGCCAACTGTGATTTCAAGGTTATTCAAGGTCTCTTCGAACTCCTCTTGTTCGGTTTCCATACCTTTCACAAAGGCCTCTCTTTGCTTTTCAAGAACTTAAGATTGTTACTCAATAACACCTATGATCTTTTGAGGGGCTCCGAATAAGTGCCATTTCTGGTCCATATCGCCACCAGCCAACTCCTGGTTAAAGTCATCTAGAATATTGTAAATATCCATGCATTAGCCAATTTCTTCCTTCAGCTTAGCGATGACAACTGGGATTTCAGAGATATACTTTTTGGTCTCTGTTAGTTCCTCGATATTTTTGGGGACTCTTCTGATGCGCTCGTTAATTTCGTCAAACTTTGTCGACAAGTTATAATTAAGCTCCTTAGCTTTTTGAGCAATCAATTTAACTTCTTTGTCGATGATTTGACTGTGCTTACCAACGTACAAGTTGCGGATGTCTTTACAGTTGATTTGGAAAATAGAAACGTTAACGAACTCAGGGATCTCTCTGCGGAGACGGTCTTCTTCCTTGCGATGCTCATTCATATCATTTTTCAAGCCTTCGGCTGTGATAGGAGTATCACCTTCATCAAGGCTCTTAACAAAGCGATCAGGATTCAACTTGTTCTCACCCTCAAACTTCTAGAAAGTCTTGACATACTCATAGAGAGGCTCAATAGATCTTTCTAGGTTAGTTTTGATTGTGTAGTAGGCATCCCAAAGCCAGATGTTTTCATCTGGAAGGAACTTCTTGTTTCCTGGATCCTCTGGTTTCCTCTTAGGCTCCTCTCTTGGTCTAAGAGGTGCTTTGAGCATCTTTTTACCGTGGGTTTTGAAAAGATGGCGAAGAAGAATGGGCTCAAGTTGAGGGATCTGTTGAAGGCATTCTATACCCTCATCGAAAACTTCTAGAATTTTGGAAACAATGTCGCGTGGCTCTACTGAATAGTTGGGGATCAGTTGATTAGGTTTCAGGATCAAATCAAGAACAAAGAGTGGTTCAGGATCCTTGTCAAGGGAGAACATGGCATCCATTTCCTTTCTAACTTTTTGAACTAAGGTCATTTCACTCTCAGGGATTTCTTTGGCTTGATTTTCGTTTCCTTCCTCTGGACCACCTTCTTCAAGTGGCTTTGCTGGCTTCTCAAAAACGTTTTTAACGCTAGAAGTTGAGTAGATATGGGTTTCCTTTGGGATGTATTGCATCATAAAGCTAACGAATTGGCGTACTGAGTCTTTACCAAGAGATAAAATGGTGTCTTACATCATGAAATTCACCAAAGTTAGGAACTTCTTAAGCTTACCGAATTCGTAGGTCTCCTTTGATGTTTCGTGAATGTTAAACCATCCTTTACCAACCTCAGTGAAGGAATTTTTAATAATTTTTTCGAGGCGGCCTACCCAACCCTGCTCACGGGTGTTGAATTTTATCTGAGCGATGCTTGAACCCTGAATTTATTTGAACTCTTCTACTCTTAGAGTCTTTCCCTTAACGGAAACATCATAAATGCGATTATCTTGTAGTAACTGGTTACATTCAGCTCTAATATCAACCATAGCTTTAATAACTTCCTCCTTAATAAATAAGGAGTTGAAACAAAAGTTCGAGAACTGTTCAGGGAAGTCATGTTAAGGGATGGGAACCATACCGAAATATGGGACCACTCGACCAGGAGGCTTTGGTGGAAGAGTCAAGTTAGCTTGAATCATGTCCTTTAGTTGATCAGCAGGCTTCTCCATTGTTTTATCGATTATAATCCAGTTCATGGTACGGCCAAAGTCCAAGTTGACTTCTTAGAGGATGGTTGTTGTGTCAACTCCACCGCCATTTTTATCATCTTTTCCGCCCTTTATTTTTTCCTTAAGGTAGCGAGCTGATAGAGCCATAGTAATAATACGGTGTTATTGCTCTGAATCCAACTCTGGAAGCTCTAAAGTAGGCATATTATCAATAAAGAAGTTGTAACGGATCTAGCTGTCAGCGAAGATGCGTTCTTAATGAGCTTGAGCAACTCTTTGAGCAAAGATACGAGGGTCTTCGGCATTAAAAAGCAAATTAATGCGAGTTAGTTCACAATATTCATGTGAATCATCGTCCCAGCAGCCAGTATAGACGTTTCGGTCTTGTTCATAACCATTAATTAAGACTGGTCTCCAGAAGCCACTGCCACTCTCATCTCTGTAGAGTCCCTTACCTGGTATAGGATTGAAGGAACCTGTTACTGGATCCACACCGTATTCAATCCATTCCTCTGGGAGACGGCAATCATACTCAGTATCGTCAAATGGCTCAAGTGGGAGCCAATCAGCTTGATGAGCAGTTGGGTTTTTATAGTCGATTCCCTATTTATGAATATAATTTAAATTTATTTGTACTTACTAGCTCGATTAGGAGGTCCTCGATATTCAAGGAAGCGAACAATTTACGCTGACGATCAATCACGACTTGTCTGGGTGGTTTTCCGGGGATTGGAACGAAAGGCTCCATAACCTGCATAAATAAGAAATGGTAAGATGGAAAATTTAAATCTGCTTACCTTGGGGTCAACATCTGCGACTCCCTCTCTCTTCTTAGAATAGAAGCCCTTGTTGACATCCGGATCTCTAAAGTAAGTTTTTCCTAAAATCTTGCCACTCTTGTCCAAGAGCTATTGCTGCACGGGACCTTTGTCTGGAGAAACCACTTGATCACCACGTCGTTTCAGACCTAAGTAAGAGGTCGAACAAAAGGGTAAGAAAAATGATGTTGTTAATAGTTGGTGAATTGTTTGTCTAATATCATACCTAAGGCTCTAGGCATCTTTTATTTAACGTTAGCCCGAATAACGTTATCGGCGGAGGGACCAAAAGTAGAAACAAGCTTTAATAAAAAAACGCAGAAGTTAGGGAAACGAATGACCGGCAAATGAAGGTGCTTACCTTCAGGTTCTCGGTGTCCTCTGTTGTTAGGATTTCAGAATATATACCTCTTTACTTGGGTATGTCACCTGTTTGCATTCCCTTCTCTTTTATTTAGATTCTTCAAAAAATATTTAAATTAAATAAAGTTCAATCAGCCACTATATAATTATTATTGTATATAATAAGCACTGGCCGCTCAATTCTTAACTACCTTTTTTCATAATTATGAAATCTTATATTAATCACATCTTTCCACCAATCATTTCGATATTA
>JACCDV011109630.1_pt1 | contig 11737 bp, 10 predicted proteins | sample 7446131 | NCBI WGS metagenome assembly JACCDV01 (sample SAMN15323448, study PRJNA562643) | freshwater metagenome | isolation source: river surface water | place: USA:Blue River Watershed | collected 2017-08-17
AACCATGCTCTTCATCTAATGCTGTATGAGATAAGTCTAGATAGTTTAAAGTACATGGTAGTTTTTCAATTTTTGTGAGTTTTCTATTGTTGCTTACAGTAAGGTTTTTTAAGGAAGAAAAAGTTTCTAGTGATGACAAGATCTTAAGCCCTGTCTTTTGAAGTTCAAGTGTTTCTATATTTGTAAATTCACGAAGAAGAGATAGAATCTTTTCTCCGTCTTCACTTTCATTGTCATAGTTAAAATCTTTGCTATTTTTGAGATAATCATACACCTCGCTGCATGAAGAGTTTTGTTGTCCACTCGGTAGCATAAGCAGCATTACTGTTGCCTCAGGACCATTGTCTTGACAATACTGAGAAAAGAAAGAGTTTGAAGCAAGAGGTAAAGATGTCTGATAACCCTCATCGTTATTGCAAGATGGGATGGTAAAAGGTGCAAAAAGGATTAAAAAAGATAAATATTTATTCTTAATATTCATAGATATTGCCTCTTAAAAGCCTCTTAAAAAGCGTGTGTTAAACATAATGTTAAACATAATTAGATTAATATGAATGACGATTGTCTCATTTTTTGGCATTTTTAAAAAGCTATATTTTGAAATTGACAAATAATTTTCTGAGTTTTTAGTTTAATTTGTTGATATAAAAGGAGAAAGAGACATAAAGACAAGGTTGCCTCGTTTAAATCCTAACTAATGGTTTTATAGCTTTTGAGGTGTTCTAATGGAAATATGGCGCACCCGAAAGGACTCAAACCTCCGACCCTCGCGTTCGAAGCGCGATGCTCTATTCAACTGAGCTACGGGTGCAAAAAGAAAAGGAAAGAAAATATAAACTGGCCTAGAAGTGCCGTCAAGGAAAAAGCCCCCATTTTCTTAGATTCAAAAAAATGGGGGTTAAAAGTAAGAAGCTTACTTAGAAGAAGAACCTTTTGCTTGTTCTTCTCTAAACTTAGCAGCTAGTTTTTCTTGAATAGAACTTGGTACAGGTCTGTACTTAGCGAATTCCATAGAGAAACCGGCTTTACCTTGACTCATAGAACGAAGCTCAGTCGAATAGCCAAACATCTCGGCAAGAGGGACTTCTGCTTGGATGATAGTGTAGTTATCTCTCATATCACTTCCTGACAGGATACCACGACGAGAAGAAAGATCACCTTGAACAGAACCTTGGAATTCAGAAGGGGTTTCTACTTCTACTTTCATAATAGGTTCTAGGATTACAGGTTTTGCATCCAAGAAAGCTTGCTTGAAAGCTTGTCTAGAAGCAAGTTTGAAGGCCATTTCAGAAGAGTCAACAGGGTGATAAGTTCCTTCCAAGAGAGTCACTTCAACATGGATAACTTGGTAACCTGCGAGAGGGCCTCTGTCCATAGATTCTCTAAAACCTTTTTCACAACCAGGGATATATTCTTTTGGAATTGTACCACCCACAACCTTGTTTGTGAAAAGAAAGTTGTCGCTGCTATCTTCTGGAAGTGGGCTTAGAGTTCCAACAACGTGACCATATTGACCAGAACCACCAGTTTGTTTTTTGTGTTTATAATCAAAACTTGCTGAAACCGTTGGAGCTTCTCTATAGTTTACTTTTGGTTGGCCAACGATAACATTTGCTTTGTACTCACGTCTAATTCTTTCTACATAAACTTCGAGGTGAAGTTCACCCATACCTTTGATGATAGTTTCGTTAGACTCTTCGTCAACAGTTACGCGGAAAGTAGGATCTTCTTTCATGAAACGGTTAAGAGCTTTTGATACTTTAACAAGGTCTTCTTGTTTTTCTGGCTTAAGCGCAAGTTCGATAACTGGTTCTGCGATGAACATACTTTCCATAGTGAGGTTGTCACCGTCATTACAGTAAGTATCACCAGAAGCACAATCCACACCGACCATAGCAATAATATCACCAGCTTCAGCTTTTTCGATTTCTATACGTTCATTTGAGAACATTCTTACAAGACGACCAATACGTTGTCTTTTGCCGATACGAGGGTTATAGAAACTTTCACCTTTTTCGATAGTTCCCTGGTAAACCCTTGTATAAGTGAGCTGACCATAGGTGTCTTCTGTAATTTTAAAAGCCATAGCCACAAGAGGTTTTGTTGGATCTGGGATGATGTCAACAAGAGCTTGTTCGTGTGAACCGTCTTTATTCGTAATGTTGTTGATAGCTTGGTACTGTCTATCAAGAGGGCTTGGAAGATAAGCCGATACAGCATTCAAAAGAAGTTGTACCCCTTTGTTTTTAAAGGCTGAACCAATAAACACAGGAGTTGCTTCTCTAGCAATCACAGCTTTACGAATAGTTTCGTGGAGGAGAGTATCTGGAATTTCTTTTTCTTCAAGCATGAGCTCCATCATCTCATCAGAGAACATAGAGAACCCGTCATACATAATCGCACGATACTCTTCAGCTTTTTCTCTTAGTTCTGCTGGGATTTCTTCTTCACGAATATGTTCACCGTTAGAACCATCAAAGTAGTTTGCCTTCATGGTAATAAGATCGATGATACCTTTGAAGTCATCTTCACGTCCGATAGGAATCTGCATCATGATAGAGTTATGGCCTAGTTTTTCTCTAAGCTGAGTTGTTACATTGTAAGCATCAGCTCCTGCTCTATCCAGCTTGTTGATGAAGGCAAGGCATGGGGTTTTATAACGCTTCATTTGTCTATCTACTGTAATAGACTGAGACTGAACGCCAGAGGCACCGCAAAGAACAAGAATAGCTCCATCAAGAATTCTTAGAGATCTTTCAACTTCTACTGTGAAATCAACGTGACCAGGGGTGTCAATAATTTGAATGAGTTTATCTTTCCATTCTACTGTTACAGCAGCAGAAGTAATGGTGATACCTCTTTCTTTTTCGAGCTCCATATGGTCCATCTTTGCCCCGGAACCATCACCTCTTACTTCTTGAATTTTATGAATCATACCTGTGTAAAACAGAATACGTTCTGTGAGAGTTGTTTTTCCGGAATCAATATGAGCTGAAATTCCGATGTTTCTGTAATGCTCGAGTTCGTGTTTTTTCTGTGCCATGCTGTACCTTACAAAAATTTAACGTTTTTAAATCTATAGCGATCGCCATTTATTTCATATTTTGAGGAAATAGAGTCAAAAGCTTACTTTATACAAGCTCTGACTCTTTCTTCCTAGGTGAAGAGAAGCCTTTCTGTGCGAGTCCTGTCTAGTTGCAGATGGGTTATGCGAGCTAGTCTTTTTGTAAGCGGAAGTCGCGGCTTGCCTTTGTCGCCTATGAGCACCTGAACACGGAAGATTCCTGAAAAGTTCTTCACTTTATAAAACTAAGTGTTTTTCTTAAAGAAGAGACTTTGTGTGCAAGTGCTCGCGAGTATATATTAGATTTTGGCTAAAACGTAGAAAAAAGTAAGAAAACTCGAGGAGGTTTTCAAAAAAAGCGTTTTAATCTTTTGAAATTATTTATGTTTTTGTGTTTTAAGCCTATCAAAAGAGTCTTAAGTCCCCGAGAAGACAGGTTGTGTGGCATGAAATCAAGGTGTTTGAAAGAGAAGGTTTTGTAAATCGCGGATCCCATCTTTTTTGAGAGTTGAGGAAAAGACAAGAGGAATACTATCTAAGGAAATTTCTTTGAAAAGTTGTTTCAAATTTTTTTGGAGTTTACTTTTTTCTGACTGGTTGAGTTTGTCAGTTTTTGTTATGACCACGATAATTTCTTTGCCAATAGATCTTAACTCGCTCAGATAGGATAGCTCATAGGGTTCAATTTCTCTTCTTGCATCGAATAAAAAAAGAATTTTTGCTAAACTTCTTGTTTCTAAATACTCTCCAATAAGCTCATCCCAAGAAGCTTTAAGAGATTTAGACGTTTTCGAGAAACCATACCCTGGTAGGTCAGCAAAAATATAGGTTTTTTCTGGTGTAAGTTTGAGAGAAAAAAAGTTTATCATCTGGGTTCTGCCAGGAGTCGCGCTTTGTCTCGCTAGGTTTTTTCTTTCAAAGAGCGCATTCAAAAGCGAAGATTTTCCACAGTTTGATTTTCCAACAAAGGCAAACTCTGGGTGATTGTGTTCTGGAAACTGTTGAGGTTTATCAGCGCTTACGATATAGTTTGAGTCCATATTTCATATCCATTTTTTACAAAAAGTTACCCTTGCCCTATGATAAATTCTACAGAAAGAAAAATCAAAGTCCTGAAAGACGAGGTAATCAACAAGATTGCTGCTGGAGAAGTTGTAGAAAGACCGGCCAGTATTGTCAAGGAACTTGTTGAAAATGCTATTGATGCAGGCGCTACTCGCATTAAGATTGATTTAGAAGAAGGTGGCAAAAAATCCATTGTCATCACAGACAATGGAGCGGGAATACCTTATGATGATCTTCCTTTAACGGTTGTGAGACATGCAACGAGTAAGATTATAAGTGTAGAAGATCTTTTCTCTGTTGGGAGTATGGGTTTTCGAGGTGAAGCTTTAGCTTCTATATCTTCTGTGAGTGATTTTTCACTTCTGAGTAAAAAAGTTGGAGAAAAAAAAGCTTATAAGCTAAGCTTTGATGAAACGAAAGAAATTCCAACGATAGAAGAGTGGGCTCATCCCGAAGGGACAAGTATTTCTGTCAAAGATTTATTTTATAATGTTCCTGTTCGTCTAAAGTTTTTGCGATCAGCTCAGACGGAGTTTTCTCAGTGTTTAGAAGCTGTTCAAGCTCTTTGTTTAGCTAACCCAGAGCAAACTTTTATTTTGACACATAATGGACAAGAAAAATTTTTAGCTTCTTCAGATGGGAGAGATAGCAATAAAAAAAATTTCCCTTTTCTTGGTGAAGAAACTCTTCGTACTCGTGTGGCTTATCTTTATGGAGCGGAAGTGAGTGAGAATCTTCTTTATGTCACTTCAGTTTCTGACTATCTCAAAATTGAAGCTTTAATTGCCCCACCTGGTCTTGACAAAGCTATTTCAAAAGTAATGTACACTTTTGTTAATGGCCGTTGGGTTGTTGATAAAGTTTTGCGCTACGGAATTCTTAGGGGTTATCATAGCCATCTTTTAAAAGGCCGCTATCCTTATGTTTTTTGTTACATCACTATGAGTCCTGAGCTTGTAGATGTAAATGCTCATCCATCTAAGACTGAGCTTCGTTTTCAATATGCAGATGAAGTACAAGGACAAATTGCTCGTACAATACGTGATGCTTTGAGACGTGAATCTTGGGCAAGTGGAGAAGAAATCAAAACTTCTCCTGAGAATAAATCTTCTCTTCCTTCTGAAAAATCAGGAGTTCTGAAGAGTTCTCTTTTATCTTTTTCTTCATCTTCGCGCCCTAAAAGTGTCTTATTTTCAAAATCTGAACCAATTGCCTCAAGAAAACCTATTTTTTCTGGAGGTAGTTCATATGTAAAAACTCATGAGACAGCATCTCTTTCTTCTTATGGCTCTCAGGAAGCTACATTTTTTTTGGAAAATGCAAGAGAAGAAAAAAGTTCCTGGATAAACTGGGATCATGTTCAGTATGTTGGAACAATTCAGAAATGTTACTTAATTTTTGAAGTGGAAGAAAAGCTTCTTTTTGTAGATCAACATGCTTTTCACGAAAGAATTCTTTATGAGAAACTGTGCCTTGATGAAAAACTTACTATTACCTCAGAGAGTCTTCTTATTCCAGAAACTCTGAGTTTAGGGCCGACTGTAGTCGCATCTCTTCTTGAGAAGAAAAGCGCTTTAGAAAAGCTTTCTTTTTCTTTTGAAAAGATTAGCGAAGAAGAAATCGAAGTTTTAAGAATTCCTAGTTTGTTAACAAAAAGAAACTTATCAGAAGTTTTCTTTGAACTCTCAGAAAATAATAATAATTCTTTTACAGCAGACGAGATTCATCATCAGCTCTTAGCGACAATAGCTTGTCACAGTGCTGTAAGGTCGGGTGAAATTTTAACTCCAGGAAAAATAGAACTCCTAAAAGAAGAAGCAAAGAGTGTCGACTTTTCTGCAAACTGTCCCCATGGAAGGAGAGTGTTTAAATGGTTTTCTGGGAGTGAGATGAAAGGGTGGTTTGATCGAACATGAGTTATGATGAAAAAATTCCTTATATCTCTATTTTGGGGCCAACAGCTAGTGGAAAGTCTTCTTTTGCTTTAAGGCTTGCAAAAGAGTTAAACGGAGAAATTATCTCTTGCGATTCTGTTCAATTGTATAAAGGCTTTGATATTGGATCAGCTAAAGCAACAAAAGAAGAGCAAAGAGAAGTAAAGCATCATATGATTGATCTCCTTGGTTCAGATGAAGAGTATGATGCTGCTCAGTATGCTAAAGAAGCAAGAGAAGTTATAAACGATATTCTAGCAAGAAAAAAAACACCTATCGTTGTGGGTGGAACTGGTCTTTATTACCGTTTTCTTGTGGGAGATAAAATTCACGCTCTCCCAAGTGACGAGGCTATAAAAAAAGAGTTAGAAAAACTAAGCGACGGAGATCTTTATAAGAAACTTTTAGAATTAGATCCGAAAAGAGCAGAAAAGCTTCATAAAAATGATCGCTATAGACTAGTGAGAGCTCTAGAAATCATTTTAAGTTCTGAGGAAGAGTTTTCAGAGCAAATAAAAACAGAAGGCCTTTCTCCTTTTATTCCAAAACGGTGTATTTTGCTAAATCCACCAAGAAAGATTCTTCATGAAAGAATCGAGTTTCGTACTCGTTCTATGTTGAAAACAGGTCTTATAGAAGAAGTGAAATTTCTTCGTTCTCAGTTTAAGATCACATCAAAAGCCATGCAAACAATTGGTTACAAACAAGTAAATCAATTTTTAGATGGAGAAATCAGAGACGAAGAAGAACTATTTTTACGTATTCTCTATGCGACAAGGCAATACGCAAAGAGACAAACCACTTTTTTCAAGAAAATGATAGCAGACGAGGTTCTTTCTGACTCAGTTTTTTAAAACGGGTTAAGAGGTTCGTAGATATCTGCTCCTTTGTAGGGAGTAATATCTGCATTTTCCTTCAGTGTGCGGAACCATTCGGGTTTCTCTTCCTTGTTAAAATCACTCTGATGGATATTGTCTCTTTGTTCAATGAAATTGCGAATAATTTTCCAATTTATAAAAGCGGTTTGAAGCTCACTTGGGCTTGGGTTTAGATGAATCAGTTCTTGATTCATCTTTTTATATTGAGTGACGTGAGTCTGTATTTTTTTAAAGAATGCTAAAAACTCTGTTTCTTCAAGGTCTATTTTTTCATAAAAAGCGACTTCTCTTGCTGTTTGATGAATCAAAAATTCATTAGAAAAGTCATTAAAAAAAAATGGCCAATTTTCTTGAGTGATATGAGTTCTTATTGTGTTTTCTTCTAATATATTTTTTACAAAGAAGTAAATCTCAAGATCTCTTTGTGTATAGTGAGTTTTATTAATGCTCACAATGAGCCTGTCTAGAAGAGGCAGTTTTTTTTGTTCATCATTAGCTACAAGTGGAAGTTTTTGGCATAAAAAAAACATAATAATGACGTAGCAGCAGCTGTTATTTTTTATCATAAATTTTAAAACCTATAGATATATGATCTCCACACTTTATTTTACAGGATTTTGCAGTTTGTTTCTACCTCTTGGGTGATTATTTCTTTTCATAAAGGAGGCTAAGTTTTAGGTTTTCATCTGTTTTTAATATGAAAGGAAAAGAGTGAGCGCAGAAGAGAAAGGAGTCTCCTATAGTTAGCAAAATTTTTTCATGATCTCTTGTTTCTAGTGTGCCACCTCCTTCTAAAATAAGAAGATGAAAGTAAGAAGCCTTTTTCAAGTCAATTTTTTTTTCATATCTTCTTTTGAAGTGAAGTACTTGAAGCTCATAGTATGGGTTTTCTCGAAAGATTTGTTGGATGAAAAAGTCTGTGTTTTCAATAAGTTCAGAGTATTTTTTTAGGGAAAGTGGGTCTCTTTTTGTTTTGAGTGAAAGGAGTTGTAGACTTTCTTTGATGTGTAAGTCTCGTTTCTTGCCTTGAGCTTTTTCTTGACCCTGTTCATCATATGCTCTGTTCCAGTCCCAGAAACGATAGGTGACTCCTGATTTTCCAAAAAGTATTCGCTGAGGTTCAAGAAGTGTGATCCCAGCTCCAATAGCGTGGGCTGTTCCAGGAGGGATATCGAAGTAGTCTCCTTTTTCAACGGGTATAAAGTTAAGAAGTTGACTTAGATCGCTATTTTTTTTGAGACAGTCTTGAATTTCTGTTTCAGTAACTCCTGTTTTGAAGTCAAGATAGATCCCCGCTCCTTTTTCTGCTTCTAGAATCCACCAGGATTCGTATTTCCCGCATTCATTTTGCTTGAGATTTTCATCATCATAGTCAGGGTGAATTTGGACAGAAAGGTTTTTGCCAGCTGAAAGTAGCTTTACAAGGAGATTAAAATTTTCTTTTTCACTCATGCCGAATTTTTTTTTCAGGAGATGTGCCGTATGGAATACTTTCTCTCCTGTTGACTCAAGGGATGAAGACATCGCTGGGTCAAAAGACAACTCCCAAGATTCTCCAATATTTTCTTTTGGACTTAAGTGATTCTTGTAAATTTTTTTAATAGTTTTGCCTGCCCAGGGAGTTTTTACAAGAGATGTGAAGTTGTTAGCTGCTAGTTTAAGAGGTTTTCTCGAAAGTTCCTTAGAGAGTGTCATAATCATCTTTCTATAAAAAAGAAGGAATAAGCCTCTAGCCTGGAGGCCATCCGAGTTGTCTTTCACCCAGAATATGAGCGTGAATGTAGTTTACTGTTTGTCCACCGTTTGGGCCATGATTGAACACAATTCGGTAACCTGTTTTTGCTAGGCCTAGATGTTTTGCTATGTAGGAAATTTTTTTGATATAGGTACCGATGAAGAGGTTTTCTGCCTCACTAAAATCATGAAAGCTTTTGATTTTCTGTTTAGGTATTACAAGAACATGGACGGGAGCTTGCGGGTTTACATCGTTAAAGGCAAGAACATCCTCATCTTCATAAACTAAGGAACATGGGATTTCTTTGCGTAATATTTTATCAAAAATAGTATCTTCTTCCAATTTCTCTAGCCTCAAATAGTAAATAAGAAATATTAAAAAATTCGAGCCATTTATGCTATACACAAACAGTAAGTGCTCCTAGCTTGAAACTTTTTTCTTACTCTATAATGGAGGTTTCTAAAACGCAAATGGCTTATAAGAAGTTCCTTCTCGACAACCCTAGTTGCAATCGCCGTTTCCATGTTTCCTATGATGATGAAGCTCTACCGGTGGCAAAGACAAGCGTTAAATGTGACTATTGCGGAATTGCTATTCTTGAAAAAAAAGATCATCCACCGTTGAAGGTTTCTAGGGATGAAATTATTATTAAAACCACAAAACTCAGTCAAAGGCGGACAAAAGATTGCGCTATTAAAGATTTTTTTCCCCCAAAAAATTTTTAGTCTGCAAAAAATAAAAACGATGATTTGATAACAGTTTTATAATGAAGGAGGTTTCTTTGGTCTTACCAAGAGAAGTTTTTTGCATTGATCCTGGAATTGAGAGTGCAGATTATGAGGCTTATGAGGGAATAAAAGAGATGGGAAAATCTTCTTTCCTCTTTAGTCAGCACTTAGTTGGTATGAAAGGAATGGGAAGTGTTTATCAGCGTGAAAAAGAAGTTCAAATAGCTGGGCTTATTGTCTTAGGAAGTCTTGCTAGTGTGAATGATTCTTATCCTTGGCAGGCTCAGCTTAATCCTTGGTTTCTCAAAAAAATGAAAGAAGGTCTTCCGACCTTAGGGATTTGTTATGGCCACCAACTTATAGCAAAGCTTTTTGGTGGAACAGTAAGCTTCTCAAGAAAAGATGAGTCTAAGTACGTTGGTTTTAGAAGTTTTCATATTCTTAAAAACTGTCCTCTCGACGATATTAAAAATAGCGACGTAGAAGTAGTGGCTTCTCACTGTGAAGAAGTAAAAGCAGTTCCAAGTGAGCTAGAAGTTTGTGCAAGTTCAGAGAGTGTCGCTGTCGAAGCGCTTTGTCATAAGACTCTTCCAATTGTTTCTTTTCAAACTCACCCCGAAGGACGCTATGATTTTATAGAAGAAAGAAAGCTTTCTTTGGCGGGTAAGAAAGATCCTTTTAAAGGAGGGAAAGCTATTATGAAAAGCTTTATGTCTTATATGGAGCAGCATAGTAAGGTGTAAGCTCTTTCTATGTTAGAGGCTTATGAAGAAGCCCTTTTTTTCTCGCCTTTTTTTTGTTACACTCCACTCTTATTTTTTTCTTGCACAAAATAAATAGGAGCCCACTTAAAGTGTTTAAACTATTAAAAGAAGATGGAAAAGCAAGGCGTGGTCGTCTTCAACTGAAACATGGGGTGGTTGAAACCCCGATTTTTATGCCTGTGGGAACCCTTGGCTGTGTTAAGTCTCTTTTGCCAGAAGATCTAGAAACTCTCGGGGCTCAGATCATTCTTGGAAATACTTATCATCTCTACTTGAGACCAGGTCTTGATGTGATTCGTCATTTTGGCGGTCTCCATAAGTTTATGGCTTGGGATAAGCCTATTTTGACAGATAGTGGAGGGTTCCAAGTTTTTAGTCTTGCCCAAAAAAGAAAGATAAAAGAAGAGGGTGTGGCATTTTCTAGTCATATCGATGGCAAACGCTTCATGTTAACTCCAGAGCTTGTGGTAGAGATTCAAGAAACTCTTGGCAGTGATATTCAAATGGTGCTTGATGAGTGTGTGCCAGCAACAGTCTCCCATAAAGAAGCTAGCAACTCCCTTGATCTAACTCTTAGATGGGCTGAGCGTGCTAGAGTGGCAAAGCCAAAGAATGATCTTCTTCAGTTTGGGATCGTTCAAGGTGCGGTATATCCTGACCTAAGAGAAAAAAGCGCAAAAGCTCTCATTAGTATAGGGTTTGACGGATACGCTATCGGTGGCCTTTCAGTTGGTGAATCAAAAGAAGATATGAGAGCCATGACAGAGGCTTCTTGTCAGGTGCTTCCTAGGGACAGTGCTCGTTATTTAATGGGGGTAGGGACTCCTCTTGATTTAATTGAGTCTGTTGCTCTTGGTGTTGATATGTTTGATTGTGTTATGCCAACCCGCAATGGCAGAAATGGCTGTTTATTTACAAGTATAGGTACTGTTCATATTAAACAAGCTCGCTATCAGTTTGACGACTCTCCTTTGGATGAAAATTGCTCTTGCTATACTTGCAAGACCTATACAAAAGGCTATTTGCGACATCTTTTTAAATCTGGTGAGTTAAGTGCAATGAGGCTTTTTTCTCTTCATAACCTAACCTTTTATATTAACTTTATGGCACGTATTCGTGAGGCTATTGAAAAAGGTACCTTCCAAACTCTTCTCGAAGAGCAAAGAATAGTACAAAAATAAGATTAGAAATTTGTTTTAAGTTAAAAAATAATCTGAAATGGCTGAGAATAAGATCTATAAAACGTGAAAAGTGACTTTTTAAAAAAGTAGTCTTTTATGGCTTTGTCTTGAGACTCTAAGGAAAGATTAAACCGCCGAAAATAGTTGAAAAAAAAGTGATTTTTTTTACACGAAATGCTTGACTTTAATATGCAATATAAATATAACGATGTCTCTCAAGCAGTGACGCTTCAAAAACGAAGCTAAACAAAAGCTTGAGACAAGCTCTTTGAAAACTGAATAACGAAGTAAAAAACACAAACTTGATCGCAAGGTCAAGGCCACATTTGAGTGCGGACCACCTGAGAGGGTGTGTCAAAAGAATCATTGATTCAAAAACGAAAGAGAC
>JACCDV010502185.1_pt1 | contig 11736 bp, 10 predicted proteins | sample 7446131 | NCBI WGS metagenome assembly JACCDV01 (sample SAMN15323448, study PRJNA562643) | freshwater metagenome | isolation source: river surface water | place: USA:Blue River Watershed | collected 2017-08-17
ATGGGGATAAACATCTCAGGCTTGATCTATTCAGTGGCTTGTTTAGCTTAGGGCAAGACTGGGCTTCCAATTAAGGTCGGAGAGAAGGCCGATGCAGCGAGGAGCTAGTTGGTTACATTGAAGTTGGATTTTATTGTTTCCATAAGGTCCCCAATCGTCATTTCGTTCTTAAAGAAGAACGTGAAGCCTTCTTGAGGACTCCGGGATACCCTAAACTGACTGTAGGGGGTTTGGCTATAGGCTCGCACTATTCGATTCAATGATCTAATCATTAAAAGCACTATGATTTATTATAATGGAGTAACATCCCTCATCTACACCATAGCAAACATTATTCACCAAAAACATACACGTATAGACTTCCCAATACATCTGCCAGGAATTGAGCCAAATACCACAATAGTTGCAAAGTGTGTCCTTGGCCGAAATGAGTAGGAAGGTGGGGACTGAGCTCTAATCCATGTAGGTGCAGGCTTGTGAAGAGTACGTGGGAGTGAAGGAGTAAATAGTTTAGTTAGGGAGTGAACTATCGGTAGCAGACGGTATAATGGGGGAACTTGAACAGGTCCTCTTTACATTTAAAGGCGACCTGGAGACAATAAAGGAAGATATGTCTTCCCTACAATAGAAATCTTCCCGGATGGCAACTTCCCTCACCAACAAAAAGAATGTGCAGCAGTTACTCACCTCATTTGTTTAATCTGCAGTTCTCGACAACTAACTCAAATAGGCAATAACCTCGGCACCTATTGACACTAACTACAGCAAATACATTCGCCAGCTCCTTAAGAAATTTAGTACTCCTTCCTCCATATAGATTACTTCAATAGTAACCTCATCACCCCAGACACAAAAGCCATCAAGTAACTACAGCCTTAACTATAAAAACTCAAAATCAAAGCTTCATTAAGAATACGATAGTTTTTGCTCGAGCAGATTGGACTCCTCAAGAAATCAAAGGCGTCAATCCAAACGTTTCAAAAGAATACATTAAGCAAGTACAATACATTTGGTTAGTTACTAAAAGAACATAACACCCAAGTACCCTTTCCCTTATGTAGGTCTATGCTGAAATATGCAATAGCTACAGGTAGACAATGGCCAAGATCTACATGGACAACTATAAGATATATTTGACTGAAGTTTAGAAGCTTCAAATATAACTTTACCTCAAACCTGATCATCTCCTCCCTTATTAGTCAGCCAATATGCGCTCAGTCCTTATCACTAAGCACACTTCTCTTGCACAGGATGGTAAATCCATTTTTTATTTGATGGACCGAGACCTCATCATCTCACAGCATGAGTAACTCCCTTATTACTAAGTGCAGTGGACATCATTCAATATCAACCTGGACAGAACTCACGCAGATTCACTTTATAGCAAACTTTCAAGGCAGCAAACAGGTGCCTTATTAATGAAGTGGTACATTAAATGATATTTACTGCTGAGTTCTTCAGTCTGCGCTCTTCAGGAGCTATCGAAATATTCGCTCCCTTGTTTGGGCCAACTATTCAGTACTTTTTATAGTTCTTAAAGAGAAGCATTGCCCACACTCATGATTTGTATGCAGTGTTACTAATGCTGGCTATAAACTAGAAGAACAAGTAAGCCATGAGAGAGATCGGATGTAATGCCCTCGACCATTACTTCAGCCAAGTGGGCATCGTGCTTTGGCCCAAATTTTAACATCTATTTGATTACCATCTCAAATCTCTTCACAGCTGCTCAGTCAACCACTTCAGAAAGCTGTAAAAGCACTTTGGGCAGGCCTTGATAGACCGCTTCGTTGACTACTATGTCTCCCTCTTTCGGCTTTACTTACTCTTCTAGAACTTGCCCATTATGTTTGAGACGAGATTATAAGCCCTTCGTCGCGCATTCTTCGAACTCATTAGCAAAGTGGGTGCCCCAAACGAGAAAGAGGGTTAAAACTTAGCTTACTGTTTGAACATTTTGTAGCAAGTATACTCAGCCTGTACTGGGGATAGTAAGATAGCCAATTTCAAATGTTTCCACCCTTACCAACAGTAACTCTAGAGAGAGATAGAGGCTTGCTGCACAAAGATCATAAATGGCTTTGTGAAAAACTTCTTTCCTCACCTCCACTCCTTCCTACAACAATACTACCAACAATCAGATAATGAAGGACCAAATATTACCTAAAAGGTCGATCAAATAGTCCTCTAGGAGATAGTTACATAGATGTGTCCTCCATCTTTGACCAATCGAATCCATAAGATCTTGGAGCAAACTGAGAAGCAGTATGGCGGCTACAGCTTGAAGCTAATAAAGAAGAATGCAATAAGTCTATTCATCAGATACTACAGCGACATCTACAAGTACATAAAGTAAGGCAACAACGATCTCTTGGCCAAAATGCAGCCGACGCACCTCATCATAAAGTAGCTCAAGAACATACCATGATGTATAAGACTTACTTACTATTCATCCGAATATTTATAATTGATGGCCAAGAAACCCAAGAGTACCTCGTGCTCGTCAGGCTGGTGCTCCAACCACCTCCTAGAAATAATACCCTCCAAACATGCAGAGTGTCACTACCGCAAGAAGACCAAACTTAGACTATGTCCCAAATACAATAAGTTCGCATTTTTTTAACCCAGACTACGCGGTTTGTTCCACAGATCCATTCCAATCGTTAATGAGGACCGCAAGCATTACACACCATGTTTTATCTTAGAAGAGGAAAAGGTACATCCATTGGCAACACAGACATATTACATATAAAATGACCATCAACTCATTAGCACGCATAAGCATAAACTGTAGTCTGCGGACACCCACACAATCGTAATTTTTCTTTCACCATTCTCAGGAATGCTTCTTTGATTAGTTGTCTTTATTTAGATGGTCGCCAAGCATGGACGCAAACAAAGCTACTGCTCAGTCTGTAGGGTTGACTATGAGGACTACCTTATTGTTAGTATTCATTTATATAAGCATATTGAAGAAATTTCGCATCGCTCACAGCTCAGGTCCAATAAATTCACGAAATATATTCTTTAATGGCAATAGGAAATAAGAAGAAATCAAATAGTGGAGATGAAGGCAATAGAGGAAACAAATGAGGTCGAGAGGATAAGAAGGATGCAGCAGAATGCAATAAAAGAATGATTTTTATCCCCTTTTGTTTGTTATTTAATACTATCAATGAATAAAATGAATGCATGATGATTAGTATGTATGATCAGAATATGCTGCGCTATTTTATCTGTTCTTCCGAAGACTGGATTTTATTGGCAAGGATGAGAGTATCGAAAGACCTCTTCCTCAGCAGCAACTATGTCCTCTTTATAACCTCACTATTACATCTTTGGCGAGGAATTAGCTTTGACAGAACTAAGTAAAAGTCCAGTGCGCGTATACTACATAGAGAACGGAAAATGCTGCTCCTACCCAGAAAACGTTCCACAAGTTGTAGGAGAGTGGTCGTCTAAAGGGAAAAGCCTTAAGGTTGCCTTGCTCGTTGAACACTCTGGGGTACCAATTGCGGTAAGTTGGGGCCATCTTATATAAATAAGGTTAATATTCATATATATTTTGACTAATAATTGGAAACAAATGAGGTTGACATAGGGTCAAATTGTGTGGGCGATGCATCCTTAGCATTACATCAAATGGCCAGCAAAGGTATACAACTCTAAATGCAGGTAACGAAAGTTCTTCCCAACAAGTCTGTGAAAGTTGCCTTCTTCCACTTCAAAAGCTATGAAGAGTCAATTGTGATTCACTAAAGCTAATGCAGAGACTTCAGTTAGTACGAAATCAACTAAAAGGATTCTCCGATTCTGCTTTACCAGGCTTACAAGCTAGCAAAGAAAGAATATGCCAAATCAAAGCAAGGCGGCAATAAGAAAGCACGTAGCGATTGGAGCATTGACGAGCTGAGGAAATAGGTTGACAAGCTCTTAATGCAGCCTCCCTAAGAGGAAGATATAGAAAGGCTAAGAATTGGTTTTTTTAACTTCAAACTCATCCCCAACGAAACCAGAATCTATTTCAAAGAGCGCTTCTGCCAAAAACTAGCCTACTTAGGAAGGGAGGAGTCAACGCTCAACAACGAACTCGTGTACGCAATCAACTACCTTCGACAGTCCATGAAGACCATGCTCTTAGATGCCTTCTCAGAGGGCTAAATTTGATCTGACGTCGAACATTTGATTACATAATCAATGACTGATGATTAAGCACAATGAAGAGTTGATTAATTATTGCTATTTTGGTTGTCCATCAAAATATATTTTTGATTGATATTATTAATTCCAAACAACATGCAAAGTGAAGTTACTACAGTATTCCTAGTGGAACACATGGAACCTTATCTGTTCGAGTGGTGCCTCTCTGAGTATAAGGCCATGAAGGACTACCTAAAAAGTTCATCGGCTCGCCTCATAATAACCAATGCAAAATCGTTCTTGGATTACTAAGGATAGCACAGTGAGGAAAATAAGAAGCACGTTAAATAGCTATAATCTTCATTCTCAGAAGATCAGGAAAAATATAAACTCTAAAGGGAAAGCCTTTAGGCATTAGGGGCTAAGCTTGAAGGAAAAGTTTGCATGCTGGACATGAGAGGGCCAAAGGAGCTTTCTCCAGACTAAGAGTGGAACTACATTGTATTTGGTGGCATACTTGGAGACCATCCTCCTAGAGACAGGCCTGCCCCTTTGAGGAAGCATTTCTGCGAAATCAGGCATTTAGGAGGAGTTCAATTGGCCACTGATACAGCTGTCTTGGTCTCCAAACTAATCCTATGCAACAAACTCAAGCTCAATGCTATCCCTATGATCGAAGCCCCCACGATTAGAGGACTAAACAGCAAAGGATAGAAGACCACAGTGCAGATGTAAGGATTCAGCTACGTGAGCAGATAGCTAGACATTGAAACAGGCCTGCTGCGTGCTAATTTGTAGAAGAAAGAGAAGAAGTAAATCTACATGAGTGAGGGCGTGCGGAATCTGCTTTTACGAGACGACTTAGACCAATAGTCTCTGATGTGACTTATCATTATATTCTTATTAACTGATACTTATGAAATTGCAGATAATCAGCAGACTAAGCAAAAGAGACTCCTGTCCCTTGGACTTGCCCAGGCGCATTGGGCAGTCCAACCAATTCATCAACACGCAGTGCACAGAAATAGGCGATAATATCAATCAATACTACTCAGTTCATACAGAAAGCACAGCTAACCATCCGCAAGCATAACCAGACAATAATTTTCGAGATTTCTTCAACAATTTCAGTGCGAATTGCTCAGTTAACTACAAAGCTGCGGATTTATTGGCAAAGGGTGTAAAGAGGAAGTTATAGCCAATTCTATAATCAATAAAGAACAAGCATTCTTTTGTCGATTTGTAAACAAATAAGCTGGTAAAAGAAATAAGATAGAAGATTGCAACCAACATTAGACCGTGCTCAGTAGAATAATCAAAGCCATCTCACTTGGAATTAGATCCCAAGCAAACCTATTACTTCCAAAAGGTCCACAAGATCAAGAAAGTAAGCAGCCTCATCTCCCTCGACAATCAATAAAATCGAACCCTTAACTCCAATCGTAAGCCTGGCTTCATTCGCATGAACAAATCCATCAATAAAAAATAATCAAGCCTTTCCAATCTCGTTCAAATTCCAACTCAACCAAGCTGTGACTCTTCAAAGATAGTAAATACCACTGTGGCAAGCTCACTCAGTGGAAGCAAAGTTTAAGCATAGATAAACGAATCAAAAGAGCGGATAGCTAAGATCCGAAGAGAATTGAACGAAATATACAATATGCGCAAGGTTGGAGTTGGGCCTCGTCTTCGGTTGGCCAGATGATTTTTATGTTTTAATATTGGTGTATGTTATAAATAAATTAATGATGAATAAGAGCTATGAGTAGGGAGTGTGTATGTTGCTGTAGTCTTTCTTGGTGGGGGAGAGGCAGGCAAAGTAATAGTAGTAGTGCGTGGTGAAGGTAGTGAAGGTGTCATAGATTTACAGTAAGCAGGGCCTGCAGAAGCGACTGATTCAGGCCATGTTTCGCACATTTAAGAAAGTAAGTGTAAAAAAGGAGAGTTTCTATGCGGCATGCAAGAGGTTACTGAAGATTTGGGATATACTCTTAGAGAACTAATTCACCAAGAATCAACATCCTTATTCAACTGCCATCTCAGAAACCATTGTTGAATCCTATACTTTTATTTTCCCACTTATTTTTTAATATCGATTTCACGATTTAATTTTGGATTTTAAACTTTATCGAATGCTCTGGGCCAAATCCATCACTGACACTGCCTTCTTCTCACTCAGGTAATCATCACATAAAAAAGGACAGAAATCAGCAAAAACCATCGCAATTTCGACCTCAGCAAGGGACTCAACTCAGAAATAGACAAAATAAAGAAAAGGTTCGCTCAGAAGGGGCTTACTGAAGAGTAAATAAAAAAATATTTGGATACCAGTCAGTTATAAAGGAGAAGTGATCCCTCCCCGTCGATGGAGAAGAGGCAGCACCAAAGGGGGTCGTCTGAATAGGACTCTGACATGATGAAGAAGCGGCTCAAGCTGGACCAACCCTCCTATCCCAACCCACCAAGGTATCATACTTATAATACAGCAATCAATATAATCCACTATATCCTAGCAATCCTTACCAAAATCCATATCCAATAGAGCAGATTAACCCCTATCAGCCAAGAACCAATCAGCTCAACATTCCTCAGAACTATCCAAGCAACAATAGTAGTATGTACCCTCCTAACATGCAAAGACCATACCCAAATCCTTACAACAACATTCCTCCTCACAATATGCACTCTTTCCCCAACCTTCCAACAAACCAACCTTACTATTCTTAGCCGAAACCTCCAAAGTATCCATATAACGAGTATAACAATAATGCACAAAGCAATTACCCTCCTTACATTCCCCAAGGCAACCCCAATAACTACATCAACCCTCCTATCTACTCCAACCCACCATATCCCCCTGCGCCTTTGCTAAGCATTCCTCCTCAAGCAAACACATACAATAACTATCCAAATTCAAATGCTCCAAACCCCAATGTTGCAAGCATGAGGTACACGATCCCCAAGAACTAACCTTTAGTCTAATTGACTGGGAATCCTCGAGATATAAGGCGTCAGTCTCCATAATTTACAACCAAAATGCATCAAAGCACGATTGAACAGCAATACTTTGTCCCTCCTGAAGCCAGTGATCCAACCTTCAGGAATGAATTTAAGCCAACAAAACCCTCATAACTCACTAATAAGCCTGAGAGATAAAAGTACAGATTACTTCTCAATAAGCTCAAGAAAGGACTCAATGAATGCCGATAGTGTGGTATGAACTTTATCTCTAAATAAAACCTCGATGAGCATAAAAAATAACACTTCCTAGAAGCACACAAAAAATATTTGTCCAAGTAATCGCAAACCTTAGGCAACAGTCTTGGCATCCAAAAACAAAAGTTAAAATCTCAGGACAATTTCGACATGATGTGCAATGTCAGCGTATTATTCTCTTTATTTAGGAGTGGACAATGGGATATTCGTTGCAGGATTAAGATGGAAGCGCAGATTACCAAGTAATCATCAAGTGATATAGGTGTCTATAAAGCGTTTGCCAGCAAGTGAAAGGGTTACTCCTGTATTTTATTGCTACTTCTGCTGCGAGGACTTGGAAATTGTTTGGTGCGAGCAGCTGCAAGAGTGGACATTGAACAAGGGGATTAAAGTAGACGATGGGGATCGCGGACTGAGTGTTGCCCACATTGATTGCTATGAATGCTTCAAAGCTGAGGAAACCTCCTTGAATACAAGCTCTTCTATGTCCAACTGATCAATATACCCAATCATTATAATCAATACAAACATTATATATTTGGATTGTTGATGGCCGAACAAATCGAAAAAATACTGTTGCCCAAAATCAAAAAGATGGAGTTCAAAAGCAAGGTGCTCCTCGATCCTTCTGACTTCCGCAAGGGATTGCCCAAGACCAAAATGCCCGAACTCAATGAGAAAGGACTCATACTCTCCCTCTAAAGCCAAAAGGCAGGACTTGCTCGTATGACTGGCGAAGGCTCACTTAAGCTCAACATTGTTTACACTGCCCAAGTCTTCTGTATTGTTGGGAGATACGTTTAAGTAAAGGTGGTGGACGAGATTGATGATGAGCTTTGGATTGGATTCCTTTTAGGAGTGACAGTGAAGGGCAAAGGAGGGGAAGGCCAGATGAGAGGCTGCAGAATCTTGAAGATAGAAGGAAATGTCCTTGTTGCTTAGTCTGTATCTGCAGCAGGAAACGAGCTTTGGCAAAAGACCTTAAAGAAAGTGGAACGAATCCTTGAATAGCAGAATTGATACTTGTTTAATATGTATTATTTGTTAATCTTTGTTTTTGCTTTACAACGTTGACATAATATAATGAGAAAGCCTTAAATAAATATTGAGAGTCAATGATATATTTTTGCCTACCGTGCCTGCAACTCTAAGGTTTGTTCCTAAAGAAATGAGATCCTTTGTTATAATTGAGTTCTCTTTTTATATAAAAGATAACAAAGACTTCGCACTAAGTTGTTATTCCTACGAAATAATCAGCTAAAATGACATAAACAAGTAGATTACTGTGCCTCAATCAGAATTTTATTTATTTTATTTATAAGCCAAAATAGAGATTATTGTTAAAGTTAAATGCTGTATTCTCCAAAATTCTTAAAATCCATATTTTTGCAGGGCGACAGTAAAGGATGCGATGAGATTATTGAGAGGAGTATTCTTTATTATTTGAAAATAGTTCATTCGCAAAAATGTATATTTCTTGACTTTTTATAAGAGCCATGGACAGTCATGGGAAGTCATTGTTGATACAGCCTAAATGAATACACCACAGCCTACAATCGATCAATATCAACCAAGTATTCGTTTTGGAAGCATAGAAAATAACTTATTCGAACGTCCATTATGGAGCATCAGCAAAGTGGAAAGTAGAATCAAATCAATTATAATAATATACCAACCAAAAACTGATGTCCAATCCACCCAACAAGGACAGCCGTGCCGGAAATTCCAATGAGAATGAAGGCCTTAACGGGGTTAGGGAAATTTACCGCTGCGAATGCGGTAATTCCTATGCCTCATTTTAAGGCCTGAATTCTCATGCCGGAATGAGGCACGGCATCAGTTTGAGCCCTCTGAGGACTGAGACCAACTCCAGCGTGAGAATTTCCCATGGGACCTACATTATCACCTATTTCCTCCGTGAAGCAGTTCGGATTAGAAGGTAATTATAACATCGATAATAAATAAGAGGCCGTCAAAATCATCAGCAATGGGAGTAGACCAAAGCAATACTCCACCGATATACCCACTCTCACAACCTGGAAGATAATTCGCCCAACAACTGCAAGGAGATCATTATGGAGCAGCTGGTGAATTATGTGGAAGGAGAAGTCTTGGGTAGGTAAGAACAATATCCATTGGGTATTGAGGATATTGTTCTCTACTACAATGACTTCGTCCTCCACTACATTCCCGCTGCCCTCCATCGCCGACTCATCTCCCTCCACGCCTCCGGACAGGCAGAGAACTAGCTCATCAAACTTTGGAGATGGCTGAGGAGAGAGGAGTACATCTCCTCAACCCTCCAGCAAAGGGTGCCTTTGCTCCTCCCTTGACCCCATGATCCTCCATCCTTATTATATAGTATTTCGAATCTTATAAATCAAAATACATAGGAAGGACTCAAATCAACCCCATTATCAATATATTCATTTATCAACCTCTGGGATTCAAGAGAAGATTTAAATGCATTAAAACTTTTAATTTCTGACAAATACGTTATTGAGCCGATCAAAATCTAGGAGCAGAAAAAAAGCTTAGTTATGGTTGGAGTGTAAGTGTGGAAACGTTTTCTTCATTCTATAATTTAAACAAGAATATTTATATAATCAATACACATTGGAGAAATTACAGGTAAAAAATTAATACAATATATTTATGCCAAAGTTGACCAATTCAAATTATAGTCCATTCGGTTGCTTTTTAGCCTATTAATCCACTCTCCCCTCCACAATTTCTTAGGCAAAAATATCAGGAAGAATGAGTCCTTGCTATGCTTTGAAATGCGAATGATTAGTAATCGCAAATTATTGTTACTTTATCATCGCCTTACTCAGTGTTCACGTTTTTGGCTTCCCAGAATCCCTCTTTATTTGTGTCACTCCTCTTTATTTTATATAATGTTGCAAAACAGAATAAAATGGCGAAACTCTTCATAATTGCAGCATTGTTTACTAAGGGAGGAGGGATGGCTCTAGAAAATGACGGTGGGACTATAAATGAGGGGTTTTATAACGAAACGGCCTAAATTAGATGATTTTTAAAATGAGTATATCAATTTGAGCAAAAGTCACCATAAAGTTATAGCGAACAGCCAATAAATTCAATAGGCCGTCATATTGAACCTCCTTCTCTCCCTTTATGAACCACAGCTCAAACAATACATATTTTTTACACACAGTTTGTTCTAAATAAAATAGAGAGCCTTTCCAAATAATAAAATAGTCATCCTCTAACATAATTCACAGAGAAAATAGTCTAAAAAGTGATAAACCGCCATTCTTAGTGCAAATATTTGGGGTTTAGTGATTGTTGGTTGATGGTTTATCGCTTTTTATACTTTTTATTGCTGCAGTTTATAAGAAGACGATAATAGTAAAAGCTCACAAAACGTAAGAAATCTAAATAAGAGTGAGCACAGCGCTTAGTGTAGGGCCCATCTGTCGAGATGAGCCCAGTTCCTTTTGGAGAAAGCAGTAACGTCTATGTTTTAATTCTTATTCTGCTGTAGAGTCTATAAATCAAAAGGTGATAAACATGGGTTTATAATTAATTTGTAAGGAGGTATTGATAGCAATGGAGACAACAGTGAAGGAGGAGACAGTAAACAGGAGGGAAGCCTATAAAATCCAAAAATTATAAGAGGCCAACGAAATTTATTATTGTGAGTGTGGCAAAAACTATTTAACTTTCTCGGCCCTATACCTCCACTGCAGGAACAAACACTAGGTGAAACTCACCACAAAGAGGAACTAGTTCAACTGCAAGGTGGAGAAAAAGGAAGACAAGACCATCGTCACTTACTTTATCACCGCCAGCAAAATAGAACAGCAGGAAGAGCCCTAGGAAGAACAGCCTGAACCCTCTTCACAACATTCGCAAGAAAGCCCTAAGATCACTTAGGTGCTGGCCCTCTACCTCCAACAAGACTGCCAGCCCTTCAACCCCTTTGGAAGTTGTAAGAAGATGATCATGGACCAGTTCATAAGCTATTTCGAGCAGGTGGAGCAACTCAAAGGCGAAGAGTACCCACTCTAAGCTTAAAGCCTCACTCTCTACTTCAACGATTTCGTGCTCGGATATCTCCCCCTTGCGCACCAGCAAGGATTGATATCTCTTAATGCTCTCGGCCAGGCCGAGAACTAACTCATACAGCTTTGGAGGTGGCTGAGGGAGTGCAAGTATACATAATCGCAGCTACTACATCGGGCCTATCCCTACTGAGATGATCTTTATTTAATATGTTTTTATATTTATTGTAAACAAAGTTATATGCAGAATTTATAGATTATACAAATCATCAATAATCTTCATTCTTCTCGGCCTACTTTTGCTGGCGGGGTCTCTACTGATGCTCGGGTCGATCTTGCCTCTCAGGTCGCC
>JACCDV011099369.1_pt1 | contig 11735 bp, 4 predicted proteins | sample 7446131 | NCBI WGS metagenome assembly JACCDV01 (sample SAMN15323448, study PRJNA562643) | freshwater metagenome | isolation source: river surface water | place: USA:Blue River Watershed | collected 2017-08-17
GACGCGCACGGTCGTCTATAAAGGGCTGCTGCTCGCAGGGCAGGTCGGCAGCTTTTACGACGATCTGCGCAACCCGCTGTGCCAATCGGCGCTGGCGCTCGTCCACCAGCGATTTTCGACCAACACCTTCCCGAGCTGGAAGCTCGCACACCCCTATCGCTTTGTCGCACATAATGGCGAGATCAATACGGTTCGCGGCAATGTGAACTGGATGAACGCGCGCCGCCGTACGATGGAATCGGACCTGATGGGCCCCGATCTCGACAAAATGTGGCCGATCATCCCGCACGGGCAATCGGATACAGCCTGTCTCGACAATGCGCTCGAACTTCTGCTCGCTGGCGGATATAGCCTCGCCCATGCGGTGATGATGTTGATTCCCGAAGCATGGGCCGGCAATCCGATGATGGATGCCGACCGGCGCGCCTTTTACGAATATCACGCAGCGCTGATGGAACCATGGGACGGCCCGGCCGCGGTTGCCTTTACCGATGGCCGACAGATCGGTGCGACCCTTGATCGCAACGGCCTGCGCCCTGCCCGTTTCTGCGTCACCGACGATGACCATGTCATCATGGCATCGGAAAGCGGCGTGCTTCCGATCAAGGAAGACAATATCGTCCGCAAATGGCGGTTGCAGCCGGGCAAAATGCTGCTGATCGATATGGAACAAGGCCGCATCATCGAGGATGAGGAAATCAAGGCCGAGTTGGCAAGCAAAGAGCCTTACGCCAAATGGCTGGAATCGGCGCAGTACAAGCTGAAGGATTTGGAAGAGGTTGAAGTCGCCGACGGTGCGCTGGCGAACGATCACAGCACGTTGCTCGACCGGCAGCAGGCCTTTGGCTACACGCAAGAGGATATCAGCAAATTCCTGACGCCGATGGCGACCAATGGCGACGATCCGCTGGGCTCGATGGGCACCGACACGCCGATTGCTGTATTGTCGAATAAGCCGCGCTTGCTGTTCGATTATTTCAAACAGAATTTCGCGCAGGTCACCAACCCGCCGATCGACCCGATCCGCGAGGAACTGGTGATGAGCCTGGTTTCAATGATCGGCCCGCGCCCCAATCTGCTCGGCCATGATGCAGGGACGCACAAACGGCTGGAGGTTGCCCAACCCATCCTGACCAATGCCGATCTTGCCAAAATCCGTTCGGTCGAACAGGCCCTGGATGCCGCCTTCCGCGCGGAAACTATCGACATCACTTGGGATGCCGCAAGCGGAGCAGCGGGCCTTGAAATGGCGATCAAGGAAATGTGCTGGGCTGCAACCGAAGCGGTGCTGCAGGACAAAAATATCCTTATCCTCTCGGACCGTGCGCAAGGGCCTGAGCGGATCGCCATGCCCGCATTGCTGGCAACCGCCGCCGTCCACCACCACCTCGTCCGTCAGGGGCTGCGGATGCAGACCGGCCTTGTGGTCGAAACCGGCGAGGCCCGCGAAGTGCATCATTTCTGCGTTCTCGCAGGCTATGGCGCCGAGGCGATCAATCCCTATGTCGCCTTTGAAACATTGGAGGAAATCCGGCTGCGGCAGGGCCTGGCGCTTTCGACCTATGATGTGCAGAAAAACTACACCAAGGCGGTCGGCAAGGGCATTTTGAAAGTCATGTCCAAGATGGGCATTTCGACTTACCAATCCTATTGCGGTGCCCAGATTTTCGACGCGGTTGGGCTGTCATCGGAATTCATCAGCAAATATTTCACCGGCACTGCAACGACAATCGAGGGTGTCGGACTGGCGCAGATCGCTGAAGAGACCGTCCGCCGTCACGCGGCGGGCTATGGCGACAATCCGATCTATCGCAACATGCTCGATGTTGGCGGCATTTATGGCTATCGTATCCGCGGCGAGGACCATGCCTGGACCCCGAACAGCGTGGCGAAGCTGCAGCACGCCGTGCGGGGCAATAACCCCAAGGAATATGAGGAATTCGCCCGTTCGATCAACGAACAGAGCGAGCGCCTGCTGACCATTCGGGGACTGATGGAGCTGAAACCAGCGGACAAGCCGCTCGACATCAGCGAAGTCGAACCCGCGTCCGAAATCGTCAAGCGTTTTGCCACCGGAGCGATGAGTTACGGATCGATCAGTTGGGAAGCGCACACCACGCTGGCACTGGCAATGAACCGGATCGGTGGCAAATCGAACACCGGCGAGGGCGGCGAGGATCCAAAGCGGTTCACGCCGCTGCCTGACGGCTCGTCGATGCGCTCTGCAATCAAGCAGGTCGCGTCGGGCCGTTTTGGCGTCACGGCCGAATATCTTGTCAACGCCGACGATATCCAGATCAAGATGGCACAGGGCGCAAAGCCCGGCGAGGGCGGCCAGTTGCCGGGCGACAAGGTTGACAAGACCATCGGTGCTACGCGCCATTCAACCCCCGGCGTCGGCCTGATCTCGCCTCCGCCGCACCATGACATCTATTCGATCGAGGATCTGGCGCAGCTGATCCACGACCTGAAGAACGTCAATACCGGCGCACGCATATCGGTGAAGCTGGTATCCGAAGTTGGCGTTGGCACAGTTGCTGCTGGCGTGTCGAAGGCGCGCGCTGACCATGTCACCATTTCGGGCTATGAAGGCGGAACCGGCGCTTCGCCGCTGACCTCATTAACCCATGCGGGATCTCCGTGGGAAATCGGCCTTGCCGAAACCCAGCAGACGCTACTGCTTAACAATCTGCGCAGCCGTATCGCCGTGCAGGTTGATGGCGGGCTGCGCACGGGGCGCGACGTTGCGATTGGCGCGCTTCTCGGCGCGGACGAGTTCGGATTTGCAACCGCTCCGTTGATCGCAGCCGGCTGCATCATGATGCGCAAATGCCATTTGAACACCTGCCCGGTCGGCGTCGCGACTCAGGATCCGGTCCTGCGCAAGCGTTTTACCGGCCAGCCGGAACATGTGATCAACTATTTCTTCTTCGTCGCTGAAGAATTGCGGGCGATCATGGCCGAAATGGGCTTCCGTACGATCGATGAGATGGTCGGCCGCGTCGACCGGATCGACATGAAGAAAGCAACCCATCACTGGAAGGCGCAAGGGATCGACCTGTCACGCCTGCTGCATGTTGTTGATAACAAGGGCGCATCGCTGCACCAGACGGAAACGCAGGACCATGGTCTAGACAAAGCGCTTGACCGCGAACTGATCGACGCCGCAGCGCCCGCACTTGAAAAGGGTGATCCCGTACGGATCGAGCGCGAGGTCAAAAGCCTCAACCGAACGGTTGGCGCGATGTTGTCGGGCGAAGTCGCCAAAAAATATGGCCATACGGGCCTTCCCGAAAACACGATCCAGATCGCCTTTACCGGTGTTGCCGGGCAAAGCTTTGGTGCGTTCCTGGCGCATGGCATTACGCTCGACCTCACCGGTGATGCCAATGACTATGTCGGCAAAGGCCTTTCGGGCGGCCGCGTGATCGTGAAGCAGCCGGACCATGTGAAACGCGAACCAACCGAGAATATCATCGTCGGCAACACCGTGCTTTATGGCGCAATTGCGGGCGAAGCCTATTTGAGCGGCGTCGCGGGCGAACGCTTTGCGGTGCGTAACTCGGGCGCACTTGCGGTCGTCGAAGGCACCGGCGACCATGGCTGCGAGTATATGACCGGCGGCGTTGTTGCCGTCCTCGGCAAGACCGGGCGTAACTTTGCTGCAGGCATGTCCGGCGGCGTCGCCTATGTCTATGACGAAGACGGCCGCTTCCGCGAACGGTGCAACATGGCGATGGTCGATGTCGAACCGATCGAGTCCGATGGACCCGAAGCCGAAAATAGCAAGGGCGCGCCAACCCAACGCGCGGTGAGCGTGAATGATTTCGGCATGGGTGACATGCTTTACCATTCCGAAGAGCGGTTGCGCATCCTGCTCGAACGCCACCATCTGTACACAGGCAGCAAGCGGGCGCGTGCGATCCTTGATGATTGGTCCAACGCCCTCGGCAAATTCTTGAAGGTTATGCCAAAGGATTACAAACGGGCATTGAAGCAGATCGAGGCCGAGCGCCTTGCCGCCGCGCATGTCGCAGCTGAATGAATTGACGGAGCATTATCGTGGGTAAGGCAACAGGCTTTCTCGAACTCAACCGGCAGGACCGGATTTACGCCGACGCGAATGAGCGGCTGAAGCACTATAAGGAATTTGTAGTGCCACTGCCCGAAGAGAAGTTGAAGGCACAGGCATCGCGCTGCATGGATTGCGGCATCCCTTATTGCCACAATGGCTGCCCGGTGAACAACATCATCCCCGACTGGAACCATCTGGTCTATGAGGGGGACTGGCAGAATGCACTGGAAGTACTGCATTCAACCAACAACTTCCCCGAATTCACTGGTCGTATCTGCCCCGCCCCGTGCGAGGCGAGTTGCACACTCAATATCGATGACGCACCAGTAACGATCAAGTCGATCGAATGTGCGATCGTCGACCGCGGCTGGCGGGAAGGTTGGATCCAACCACAACCGCCCAAACGCAAGACCGGAAAATCGATTGCAGTTGTGGGGTCAGGCCCGGCGGGCATGGCCTGTGCGCAGCAATTGGCGCGCGCCGGGCATAGTGTAACCCTGTTTGAGAAGAATGACCGGATGGGCGGCCTCCTCCGTTATGGCATCCCCGATTTCAAGATGGAAAAGGATCTGATCAGCCGTCGCCTGATGCAAATGCAGGCAGAGGGCGTTGTCATGCGCGAATCCACCGAAATCGGTGTCCATGTCTCGATGGAAAGCTTGCGTGAAAATTTCGACGCGGTGGTGATGTCGGGCGGGGCAGAGGAGCCGCGCCAACTGAACATTCCGGGTGCGGAAATGGCCGGTGTTCGCTTGGCCATGGAGTTCCTGACCCAACAGAACAAGCGCAATGCCGGCGATGAAGAAACCCGCGCTGCGCCGCGCGGATCGATTATCGCCGCCGGAAAACATGTGATCGTCATTGGCGGCGGCGACACCGGTTCAGATTGTGTCGGCACATCGAACCGGCAAGGCGCAGCTTCGGTAACGCAAATCGAAATCATGCCCAAACCGCCGCAGCGGGAGGACAAGGCGATGGTCTGGCCCGATTGGCCGCTTCGCCTGCGCACTTCGTCAAGCCATGAAGAAGGCTGTGAGCGCGACTGGGCAATCAGTGCGAAGCGAGTTTTGGGCGAAAACGGGCAGGTCACCGGCCTTGAATGCGTGCGCCTTGACTGGTCCAATGGCCGGATGGAAGAAATCCCTGGCAGCGAGTTCGTGCTGAAGGCCGACCTAATCTTCCTCGCTATGGGCTTTGTCGGTCCGCGCCGGGCGGGCCTAGTCGATCAGTCCGAAGTGGAACTGGACGCGCGCGGCAATGTGGCTGCTAATATCGCCGATTATAAAACCAACCAGAACGATGTCTTTGCATGCGGCGATATGCGCCGTGGCCAGAGCCTGGTGGTATGGGCGATCCGCGAGGGTCGGCAATGCGCCCGCGCGGTCGATCTGCACCTTATGGGCGCTACCGAACTGCCGCTATAGTGGGGAACGCCATGACCTGCGGCAGCGCGCAATAGGTTGTCGCAACGATGGCCGCGGCTGCGTTCACTTGTCTTTTGCCAAAACGACGGCGCGGCCAAATGGCCCCAGTTGCCGAAAGCAAGTTATAAAAGGGAAATGGTGCGCATTGCAGTCCTGCGCGAAGCTGTCTCCTTGGAAATTCCCTGCAATTATTGCGTATTCAGTCGGGCAATGCTGCTGCCCGCCCTATCAACGCGCTATTCTCGGCACTTCTGGATGGCCTGACCATTATTGGGCCTACAACGAGCAGGGAATTTGCAGGGAATATAGCAGGGATTTTTTCGGTCCAAGCCAGACCAATATGGGCTGAATCTGGTTCAAAGGGAGGCAACTCCACCTCCGATCCGCTGGACTGATTCGTTTTTGCAGCCCCGTAGGCCACAAAACCGGGCGATCTTTATCCGCCTTGCCCGCTTATTGGGGTCTGGAACGGTATCTCAGTATCAAGCCCATGATAACGAACGCTTTTTTGGATGATACCGCTTGCGCGCGGTTCCTGATCGCGCCAATATAAGGACAAGCGACACCCCAGCGGCACCTTCATATTCAGCCGTGTAGCGGATCGCCTGCTCCGTGAGTTAACAGAGCGCACTCACAGGGCTAGCAAGCCGGGGGTCACGCGCCCTCAAGCTCTCACACTTTGTGAAGAGGCTTGTATGAGTCCTAATATCGACCGTCTGGTCGAGCTGATGACGCTTGACCAACTGCGCCCCATGCAGGGCAACCCACGTACCCACTCCAAACAACAGATCCGGCAGATCGCAGCAAGCATCAAGCGCTTTGGGTTTACCAACCCCTTGCTTGTTAGTGATCACATGGAAGTGATGGCCGGCGCGGCACGGCTATGTGCGGCGCGCGAACTAGGCATGAAGGAAGTGCCGGTCATTCGCCTGTCGCATCTCAATGCAGAAGAAAGGCGGGCCTATGTCATTGCTGACAACCAGCTCGCGCTGAAGGCTGGCTGGGACCAGGAGTTGCTCGCCATTGAACTGCAGGGTCTCATTGATCTCGATTTTGAAGTCGAGGTGCTTGGCTTCGAGGTTCCCGAGATCGACATGATCCTTGAGACGCAGATTGGAAGCACCCCCTCGCCCAAGGACAAAGACGAAGATATTGTTCCCCAGCTGAGCGAAGTCGCGATCACCCGGCATGGCGACATATGGCAGCTTGGACGCCATCGGCTCGTTTGCGGTGATGCGCGCGATCAGGCGGCCTATCAGGCGCTGCTGGGCGAGGAACAGGTTGGGATGATCTTTACAGACCCGCCATACAATCTCCCCATTGAGCGCAATGTCTCAGGCAAAGGCAAGGTGCGCCATGCAAATTTTGCGCTGGCTGCAGGCGAACTGAGCGAGGCTGAGTTTACACAGTTTTTGGAAACAAGTCTGGGCTTGGCTGCGCGGTGCTGCCGTGATGGCGCGATCGCCTATGTCTGCATGGACTGGCGCCATATGGGCGAGCTCTTGGTTGCCGGGCGCGGTGTGTTCAGTGAACTGAAGAATGTATGTGTCTGGAACAAGCAACTAGGATCGAACGGCACCTTTTATCGCTCGAAACATGAACTGGTGTTTGTGTTCAAAGTAGGCAGCGCCCCGCACATCAACAATTTTGGGTTAGGCGCAGGCGGGCGCTACCGCACCAATGTCTGGGACTATGCAGGCGCCAATGGATTTGGGGCCAACCGGGAGGACGATCTGGCCATGCATCCAACGGTCAAGCCGGTGGAGCTCGTCAAGGATGCAATCATTGATTGCTCCAAACGCGGCGACATCATTTTTGATTGCTTCGCAGGATCGGGCAGCGTGCTTGCAGCTGCCCATAAGGTGGGCCGCATTGCGCGCCTCATCGAATATGATCCGCGTTACTGCGATGTCATCATCCAGCGTTTTGAGAAACTCACAGGCCAGCCAGCCATCCTCATTGGCAGCGGACAGACCTCAGAAGAGGTTGCTGAAGAGCGCCTTGCTGTTCTTACGAAGGAGGGCGGCCAATGAGCGAGAAAAAGCCAGGCGACTATGAGGTCGGCTATTGCAAGCCGCCGGTTGCAACGCGGTTCAAGCCCGGCCAATCCGGCAATCCCGCAGGCGCCAAACGCAAGGTCGCGCCAGCCAATCTATCGGAAGCAATCAATCAAGCGCTGATGAAAAAGCAGACCGTGCGGATTAATGGACGCTGCCGCCGTATCCCCCGCATGGAGATCATCGGCGAACAAATAACCGCGCAAGCAACAAGCGGCGATAAATCTGCGATCCGCGACCTCCTTCGCCATGAGCGCGATCGCCTTCGTTATGCGCCGGTGCCAAAGGCCGACCCAGATGCTCCGCGCAAGGTCGTTGTGAGCCTCAACATTGGTGATGAAGAAACGCAGCGCCGCATCGAAGAACGGATGATCGAAGATGGCATCCAAGCCGCTCGGAGGAAAGTGGAGGAACCATCCGAGGACGACTAAGCTTAAGCCGCCATAAGAGCGGCAAAACATGTGCGCAACATCAAGGCAAAAATGACCCCGAGCAGCTGGGTCCACGGGAGTTGCTGCTCGGGGGCACTTTGAGAAACTGGAGGAGCCAGTTCTCAGGGTCGCAGCATCTTACTGCCAACTGTTCGGCAGCATAGCATTGATCTACATCAAGAAGAATCAGTTAGGGTGAATTAGCGCGGCACGTGCCTTCACCAGATAAAAAAAGCCTCAGCGGAGGACCCATCTTCAGAAAATTTGGCGCGGCCACAGCGTAAATTGCGCAAATCGCCCTCTCAAGTTACCCTGCTGCCGTTAAGACAGAACTCGCAACACTCGTTTGTCTTACAACTGCAACAAATGCCGGCCACGAACTCTTATCGGTCAAAGGGGTCAAGCATTGGGTCCATCAAAGCAGATTACAAGCGAAACGCGCTATTTCAACCGCGAGCTGAGCTGGCTCAAATTCAATCGCCGAGTGCTTGAAGAGGCCAGAAACCGGAAGTACCCACTACTGGAGCGGCTGCGCTTTTTGTCGATTTCAGGTAGCAACCTCGATGAATTTTTCATGGTCCGCGTTGCTGGACTGCGTGGTCAGCAAATCCGCAAGATTGACGAATTGTCTATCGACGGGATGACCGCCGGGGAGCAGCTTGAAGCCATCACTCATGACGCCGATGCCTTGATGGCAGAACAACAGAAGCTCTGGCAGCATCTGCGCAAGCAGCTGGCGAACGAGGGAATCTCTGTCATTGAACCCGGTGAGATCGGCAAAAAGGCCGAAACTGCCGTCGAAAAACATTTTCGCGACCAGATCCTCCCGGTGCTTACCCCGCAGGCCCTCGACCCGGCACACCCCTTTCCTTTCATCCCCAATAAGGGGCTCAGCCTGATTTTGGAGATGCGCCGGTTAAGCGATAGGGCCGTCATCCGACAGTTGATCATGATCCCCCCTGCCCTTCCGCGCTTTGTTCGCGTTCCCGGCCCACGCCGCCGTTTCGTGACGATCGAAGAACTGATCAAATTTCACATCGGACTGCTTTTTCCCGACCATAAGCTGCTCAGCGCCGGTGCATTCCGGATTATCCGCGACAGCGATATTGAAATCGAAGAAGAAGCGGAAGATCTGGTCCGCCATTACCGCAGCGCAATCAAAAGGCGCCGACGTGGACGCGTGATCCGATTGAAGATGCAGAAAGGCATATCTGCCAAGTTGCAGAAGCTGGTCCGTGAGGCGCTGGGCGGCGAAAGTTCTATAGTTTCCGAGACGATCGGATTTCTAGGCATTGGCGATCTAGCGCAGCTTGTCGACGAAGATCGCAAAGCACTCAAGTTCAAACCATACACGCCCCGCTTTCCAGAACGGATCCTCGAACAGGGCGGCGATTGCTTTGCCGCAATCCGTCAGAAGGACATTGTAGTCCATCATCCCTATGAAAGCTTCGACGTTGTCCTCGCTTTCCTCGAACAGGCGGCGTCAGACCCGGATGTCATCGCCATCAAGCAGACACTGTATCGCGCCGGCAAGCAATCGGCGGTAATCCGTGCTTTGTGCGACGCTGCCGAGGCAGGCAAATCAGTAACTGCTGTTGTCGAACTAAAGGCGCGGTTCGACGAAGAGCAGAATCTGCTCTGGGCATCGCAGCTCGAACGATCGGGTGTGCAAGTGATCTACGGCTTTGTCGACATGAAGACGCATGCCAAGATCTCGATGGTCGTGCGCAAAGAAGCGGGATCGATCCGCACCTATTGCCACTTTGGCACGGGCAATTACCATCCGCTCACCGCTAAGGTGTATACCGACCTGAGCTTCTTCACAGCCGATCCGCGGCTGGGACGCGACGCGGGACAGATTTTCAACTTTGTCACTGGTTATGTCGAACCGCACGGCCTCGAAATGCTGAGCATGAGCCCACTTGGCATGCGCGAACATATCGCGGAATTGATCGAGGCAGAAATCGCGTTTGCGCGTGAGGGAAAGCCTGCGTCGCTTTGGGCAAAGCTCAACTCTCTCGTTGATCCCAAGATTATCAACAAGCTGTACGAAGCAAGCGAGGCGGGTGTCGAAATTGACCTTGTTGTGCGCGGCATCTGCTGCTTGCGTCCGGGTGTGCCAGGCCTATCGTCGCGCATCCGCGTTAAGTCGATCATCGGCCGCTTTTTGGAGCACAGCAGAATCTGGGCCTTTGGCAATGGCAAGGACATGCCCCACCCGGGCGCATTGGTATTCATTTCTTCGGCCGACTGGATGAGCCGCAATTTCGACCGCAGGGTCGAGTATATGCTGCCGATCGAGAACCCGACCGTGCACGATCAGATCCTAGACCAGGTGATGGTCGCCAATCTGATCGACAACCAGCAAAGCTGGAAACTGCTGCCAAGCGGGGAATATGAGCGGATCAAGGCGAAGGGCCGGAAGTTCAACCTGCACCATTATTTCATGACCAACCCGTCGCTGTCTGGCAGGGGCGGCGCCCTTGCAGAACGTAATGATGTCCCCAAGCTGGACCTTATCCGGCAGTAAGCCTATTCCCCCCGGATGATCCTTTCGCCCCGCGCCGTTATTGACATTGGATCGAACGCAATCCGCCTGGTCGTCTATGGCGGCCCGCCGCGCGCGCCGATGCCGATCTACAATGAAAAAGCGCGTATCGCGCTTGGCGATAGCGTGTCCAGATCGGGGAAAATCGATGCCGAAGTGATGGACGCCGCCATTGCCACGCTTGTTCGTTTCGATGCGCTGACCCGCGCGATGCAGGTCGGCGAAAGGCATATCATAGCCACAGAGGCGACCCGCCGTGCAACAAACGGGGCGGAATTCCTTGCGCGCGCAACAAATGCAGGCGTTACCATTGAGATGATCAGCGGCGAGGCGGAGGCGCGCGCCTCCGCACTGGGCGTTGTGTGCGACATGCCGTGGGCTGAAGGCTATGTCGCCGATCAGGGCGGGGGCAGCCTTGAACTGGCGATGATCGACAATGCCGTCCCGGCCCAGCCAATCTCAATGCCGCTCGGAACGATCCCATTAAGCCAGCGCGGAGACATAAACCCCAAGGCGATAGCAAAGGACATTGAGGCAAGGCTCGACCGGGCAGGCGGTTTTACAATCCGCCATGGACTTCCTTTGCATCTTGTCGGCGGGGCTTGGCGTGCACTGGGCCAACTGCACATGCAGACGGTCGGTTATCCGCTGACCATCCTGTCCAACTATACCTTGCCGCAAACGGCGCTTTCTGACCTCTCCAAAGTCGTCGAGAGTGAAACAACCATGCAGGCATCAGGGGTGGTATCAGCTGCGCGCATTCCTTTCATGCCGGCAGCAATGGCCACACTCGAAGCGCTCAATCGCATCTTCGCACCATCGGAAATTCGTGTCAGCGTCTATGGATTGCGCGAAGGTCTGCTGTTCGACCGGCTCGATCCGGAATTGCGTCGCGAAGACCCGCTGATCGCGGCGGCCCGTCATGAGGGCAGCCGGCTGTCCCGTTTTGCCTATCATGGCGATGGTATTTCAGGCTGGATCGCGCCGCTTTTCGACGACGATCCCCCCCGGCTTGTGCGGTTGCGGCATGCGGCATGTCTGCTTGCCGACAGCGCATGGAATAGCCACCCTGAATATCGCGCAATCCACGCCGCCGGACTGGCGCTAGAGGGTAATTGGCCGGGCGTGACAGCCGAAGATCGAGCGATCCTCTCTGGGGCGCTTTACGCGGCTTATGGAGGTAAGCGCCCCGGACTGCCC
>JACCDV011047545.1_pt1 | contig 11733 bp, 5 predicted proteins | sample 7446131 | NCBI WGS metagenome assembly JACCDV01 (sample SAMN15323448, study PRJNA562643) | freshwater metagenome | isolation source: river surface water | place: USA:Blue River Watershed | collected 2017-08-17
AGATCACTCATCAGGAATAAAATAGAGAGAAGGATAAAGCTTTGGGATTTGCTGCGCATATTTTAACTCCATTCGGCAAAACGGAGTTAAAATTATTTTTAAAAAAAAATCAATTTTTAAATTAAGGTGTCACGAGCTAGAGACTTTGCTGCTTTTTTTTCTTTAGAAAGAATGTTTAAAAATGCATTAGACTCCATGACAACATCTTTCGATAAGAAAAATAATGCAATTAAGTTAGGCAAGGCCATTAAGCCATTCATGATGTCAACAATCGGCCAAACAAGCTCCAAAGAAGCTATAGCGCCTAAATAAACAACCAAACAAAATAAAATGCGATAAAAGATCACGTATTTCGATTGAAAAATATAATTAAAGCATTGCTCGCCATAATAAGCCCAACCTATAATCGTAGAATAACCAAATAAAAGAACCCCAATTGCCACGATGAGATTCCCATGCGGTATCACTTTTTCAAAAGCAACCATCACCAACTTTACACCATTTAAAACTACGCCGTTTTCATCATAACTTCCGAGCTGATTCGATACGCCGATTGTCAAAGCTGTAATTGTACAAACAATCATCGATGAAATAAATGTCCCAGACATTGAAATCAAAGCTTGCCTTCCAGGATGGTCTGTCTTAGCCGCTGCTGCTGCTATCGGAGCACTTCCCAATCCCGCTTCTGAGGATGAAATCCCCCGCGCTATTCCAAATTGAATCGCAGAGGCCACAGTAGAACCCAAAAACCCTCCGATTGCAGCCTGCCCGTTAAAAGCAGCATGAAAAATAGATTGAAATACCGATGGAATCATCTGGATATTACAACCGATGACATATAATCCAAACCCGATGTAAAGAAAAGCCATAAATGGGACTAAATAAGAGGAAACAAGGCCAATACTTTTAATCCCTTTCAAAAGGACGATGAATGTAAGTAAAGCTAAAACCAACCCGATCATCATCGGACTAATCGACACCAAATCTGCAACTGCTATCGCTATAGAATTAGATTGAGTCAAATTCCCGCCTGCAAGAGCTGATAGACATCCAAAAAATGAAAATGCGATCGCTAATTTTTTCCAGCCTAACCCCTGTTCAATATACACCATCGGTCCACCCTGCATGTTGCCAGAAGCATCTATTTGCCGATATTTTACAGCTAAAATCGCTTCCGCATACTTAGTCGACATCCCGACTAAAGCGATGACCCACATCCAAAATATAGATCCCATTCCACCCGATAAAACAGCTGTAGCAACTCCGGCAATATTCGAAATGCCGATAGAGGCTGCAAGTGAAGTCATTAAGGATTGAAACTGGCTAATATCCCCTTGCGCCTTTTCATCTTTGCGCGATAACGCCATTTTAAGAGATGTAATAAGATATCTAAACTGAAGCCCTTTGAGTTGAAAGGTATAAAAAATACCCACCGTGATCAAAAGGTAAATGAGACAATTTCCCCAAAGGATTTCATCAAATCGATTTAATACAAATAAAATTTGTTCACGCATCAGCGCAGACCTCCAAACTAAGGGGAATTATTGATAGCTTTTTTCTTTTTTTAAAAGAAGCTCGAAAACTTTTGTCTCTTTAGCCACTACCGGCGCTAGCAAAAACAAGCCGATCAAATTAGGAAAAGCCATTAGACCATTCATGATATTTGCAAATCCCCAAACGATTTTTAGATTTAAAATTGCCCCAGGGATCACCAAGAAAGAGTAAAGAGCCCTGTAAACTAAAACCGCTTTTGCACCTAGAAGATACTCGATACACTTTTCACCGTAGTAAGCCCAGCCTAAAATAGTCGAATAAGCAAAAGGGATCAAAGCAATTGTCACGATAAGACCACCCCCCGGGAGAACTTTATCAAATGCTCGCAAGGCTAAAGCTGAACCATCCAGCAACATCCCATTCGGTCCTAACTCTCCTAATACCCCTGTTGTTGCGATCACAAGCCCGGTAATTGTGCAAACAACCCCTGTTGTGATAAATACGCTACACATAGAAACTAACGCTTGTCTGCCGGGATGGTCTGTCTTTGCCGCTGCTGCGGCAATCGGAGAACTTCCCAAGCCCGCTTCAGAAGAAAAAATCCCTCTTGAAACACCCATTTGAATGGCATACATCACAGAAGCCCCTAAAAATCCACCAGTAGCCGCTTGACCGTTAAAAGCTGTGTAAAAAATCATTTTTAAAGCGGTAGGAACATATTCAATCCGCATTAAAATGATGATAAGCCCCCCGATGATATAAAATAATGCCATGCTTGGCACCAAAAACCCCGCAATTTTGCTGATACTTTTAATGCCTGAGATAAGGGGAATCCCTGTGATGAGAAATAAAAAAATCCCAACATACAAAGGAGATATTGAAAATAGCTCATAAGCAGCTTCAGCTACAGAGTTGGCTTGAACCATATTCCCAGTCCCTAAAGCTGTAATAGCGCCCAAAATTGCAAAAATGACAGCTAAACTTTTGGAGCCTAACCCTTTTTCAAGATAATACATCGGACCACCCGACATTTCACCTTTTGGATCTACAAGGCGGTACTTCACAGCTAAAATCGCTTCGGCATATTTTGTAGCCATCCCAAAAAAAGCAGCTACCCACATCCAAAATAGAGATCCAAGACCTCCAGCACTGATAGCAGTTGCAACTCCTGCAATACTCCCGATTCCGATTGTAGCAGCCAATGCCGTCATCAACGATTGAAAATGACTGATATCCCCTTCGGCATCATCTTCTTTTTTAAAAAAAGCTAATTGATGGGCATACCAAAGATGTCGAATCTGCAGACCACGCAGCGATATAGTCAAATAAAGCCCTACCACAGTCAACAAAATTAAAAGAGGGGCTCCCCAAACATACGAATTGATAAGATCAAGCCAGTCAGAAATCTTTTTCATAAAAAACCGTTAAGATGAAATGATCATCCCTAAATCAACATAAATTTTGAAATAATAGGACTTGATTCTATCTCAAACAGAAATTTAAATCATGTTATTAATAACGAGTTTTTAAAAATTTAATCCTGATCAAAAATAGCAAATTTAGCTATTTTTGATTTAAAATTTAAAAAAGTGTTTATGTTTGATTTTTTTCCATCCCCCCAAGAAATCATAGAACAGCTCCCTTTGCCAGCTAAAGAAAAACTTTTTAGAGATTCTGTCAAAAGCGAAATTGGAAAAATAGCTTTTAACCAATCTAACAAACTCCTTTTAATTGTAGGCCCTTGCTCAATCCATCATTATCAAGGAGCTTTAGAATATGCTGAAAAATTGGCACAACTGAAAAATCAAGTGGATGATTTATTTACAATCGTCATGCGCGTCCATGTTGAAAAACCACGCACAAAAATTGGATGGCATGGGTACTTATATGACCCAGATCTCAACTATTCCAACAACATCGAAAAAGGGTTGATCTCATCTAGAAAACTGATGATAGAAATTCTTAAGCTCGGATTGCCGATCGCTACAGAAATTTTAGATCCTCTGATGATCCCCTATTTTGAAGATCTCTTATCTTTTGCCACTATCGGAGCCAGAACGATTCATTCAGCACCGCACCGACTGGCATTTTCTGATATCTCGATCCCTGCCGGGTTTAAAAACAGAATTGATGGAGATATCACATCTGCAGTTGCAGCGATCGAATTTGCACAAACAAAACAAACTCTACTCAAATTGCATTCAAGCGGACGGTTGATCAAAAAACAAACACCTGGCAATCCAATTTCTTTTTTAATCTTAAGAGGAAGTGAAAAAAGCCCAAATTACTCTTTAGATTGCATAATGGAATCAAAAAAAATCATGGATCAGGCCAAATTAAACGGACAAATCATCGTCGATTGTTCACATGGGAATAAAAAAGGATCTACCCAAGAATTGGTATTTAAAAAAGTATTGGATGATTTTCTAAATTTTCAATCGCCTATCAAAGGCCTTTCTTTAGAAAGTTATATCCAATCAGGCCGTTTTTCTAATCGGGATTTAAGCCAAGCACCAAAAGATTTATCAATTACAGATGATTGCTTATCATTTGAAAAAACTGAGCTGCTAATTTTAGAAGCTTATTCAAATGTTATGAGTTCAAACCACAGTTTATGTTTGAACGCCGCTATCACCTCTCCATCAAATGTAGTAAGATCAGCGCGATAAGTTAAAATGCCGCCAGTTGATTCATAGGTATCATTTACACAAGAAAATTCAAACGATCCTTTTTCGTTGAATACAGCATGTGAGATCGTCTCTTCCTCTAAATTTTTATAAATCACTTTTAATATCAATAAATAAGGAATCTTTTCTTTTTCCAAATGTTTAACTCGATATCTTACATCTAGAACTTGCCCTATTAACGGATTTTTTAACATCGGATCAGGAGATTCAATATAAGCAGAAGGCAAATCTTGAGGTAAGACAGGATATCGATTTACTGTGACATGAGATGTTGTACAACCGACTAAAATAAGACAAATCAAAATAAAAAAACTGATGTGCATAATCTTCTATCCTGTATTCTAATTGGTATCAATATGGACTATATAACCCGATTTTTTCAAACATGTCATCAGCTGTAGCGATCTTCTTACGATCTGATTGTAAAAAAAAGGTACTGCTTATTAAAAGAAGGGATGTACCAGTTTATGCTTTACCCGGCGGCGGGATCGACTCTAATGAAACTGCTGAAAAGGCTGCTATCCGCGAGATGATGGAAGAAACTGGCCTTCATGTCAAGGTTGTTCGAATCATCGGTTATTATTACCCAATCAGCATTTTAACTTACCCGACAATTCTATTTGAATGTGAAAAAATCGGGGGTCATGAGTCGATATCAAATGAAACTCAAGAAGTTGAATACTTCTTAATCGATAAGCTGCCCAATCCGCTTCCACCACCATATGCTCAATGGATTCAAGATGCGGTTAAGAATACAGCACCTTGCTTTAAGCCCATCGAAGGAGTAACGATAATCCAGCTATTTAAATTTTTATTCTCTCACCCGATTTTAGTGATCCGTTTTCTTCTAGCGCGTTTAAAAATACCGATTAATTCTTAAATAGAATTTTTAAATGAAGGAGGTGCTTTTTTTCAAAGGGTTGTAGATCACTTTTAATGTCGATAAAAACTCAGGGGCCTTAATACCTTTTTCTACCCACCAATTTTCTAAAAATTCAATCACTTCGGATGGCTCAAAATCGCGCCAAGGAGTAAAATCTAATTTGTCGATACTGCTACAACACGTGAATATTCGCCATAGATAAAGCTGTTCTTGAAACTCTTTTCCTTTATAGTAAGACTCAATTACAGGGTCCATCCTATCTCTAAAATATAAGGTGCCTAAACTAAGTGTACAGATCCCGAATAGATAATCTTGGTTAGAAGAAGTCTGACTCAATTGATCTAACCAAAGAATATTTTCTAGATGGCTTAAAGCTATAGTACTAAATTTCTTGCTCTTTTTTTCATACACAATCAATATCGACTCTACAGGCCGTCTGCTTTTACAAAGCTCAATACGATTCAAATTATTTTCAGAAAAGAGGATGATGTTTTTAGAAACTAACATCGAATCTTTGAAAATCGCTTTTGGCAATCCATTTTGATAACCATGCATCTCGTTCATCAACTCAGATAATGATTTCAAAGTGAAGTCTGGAAACGACTTTCTAGGATTTTGTAGATTGATTTTCATTTGTTGAAAAGGAATTAATTTCGTGCGATTTTGAGGGATTACATTTTCAACTTTATTGAACAGTTTTTCTTGTGTTTTTTGCTGTTGCCTTTCAGTTTGATTCAAACGCAATCTAGATTTATTACCAAAAAAATGATCGGCATTTCTTATTTGCTGAGGAAAAACTTTAAACTCTTTAGGAATGTTAGAAAGACTCAAAACAGACATTTTCTGTAAAATTTCTGTTTTTTCATCATCATCAAAAAATGAACTCGATTGAACTCTTTTTTTCCATTTTAATAAGTCATCGCCTAAAACCTCTTCTAACCGCATGAGTTTTTTAGATCGGCCAAACATATTAATTCCACTACTACAAGAGCCTTTGACAAATAAATCCATAAACTCATTTGGAATAAGGGAAGTGTCTGACTGAAAAAGTTTGCTTAAAATTTTTGCTCTGACGATATTTTTTATTTTTTGCTCTCTAGATTGTAAATTCTGAGGCTTGAGCTTCTCCTCTTCTTTTTCGACGAGATAGCGAATAAGCCCTTGGGAATTCAATAGTAAACCTGACTCATCCATTTTTATTTTAGCTTTCGGTAAAATAGAGAAATTTACAGATTGATTCTGAGTTTCTAATCCCCTCAATCTCCAAACAGCTTGCTCAATATCGGCAAGGGAATTATCATCTACCGTAATATTTGATTTTGCCCCTGCTTTTTGCGGGATATCGACACCAAAAGTGTGGATTTGATCTAAATAACAAAACCTCTCTTCTGGTTTGAATGCTTGAGGGTCATACGGCATCAGGTTAAAATTCTTTACATCAAAAAACTGTAATTGATTCTCTTTATTGAAGAATAAAACAGCCTTTATATCTGGACGTCTTGCTTTAAGTTTTTTTCCTATCTTACGCGCGACAGTTTCATTATCAACACCATTGAATAAGGCTCCTGCATCAATGGCCATCTGGCAATCGACGTCAGCTACCAGCTGTTCTAAATACTCTTCTTGGGAATGGATGGCTCTAATTTGTCCGCTTTCTTCCATTTTTTGTGCGATGATATTAATCGTTTTTGCAGTTGTATCTAAACTTCTTACATGCCGGACATCTTGCGGGTATAAAGATTTGTTGTAAATTGTACCTGAGAAATAATCTACTTTCTTGAATAATGAATGGAAATCCATCGCATTTGATTCTACGGCTTCTTCGAAAAAATTGATCTGTTGCGCAGCTAATAAAGTTACAAAAATCACTTTTTTCTCTTGTGATTCTAAGCGCTGCATCTCTTCCAATGATGGGTTATCTGTTCCAAAAATTTGAATATTTAACTTTCCAAACTGAGTCTCTTTTCTGTCGATCGATTGATTTTTGATCTGGTTTTCAATTTCAAGCTCAATTTTTTCATAAAGTAGTTGAACATAAGGAGAAAATACTTCGTTAGGCATGCTGAGAAAGATCAAATAAGTTTTTACTAAACTTTCTAAAGGAGACTCGAAAATTGAATCTTCCATAGGTGTATTATTCCCTGAATAGGGGATTGCAAAGAAGCAAGTTAGATTTTCTTTAGACAATCCATAAGATGAATAAACTTTTTCTTTTAAAGCATCTGGAAGCAAATCATGAAGAACCCCGCGGATTGTTGCAACCGTTTCAAATATTTGAGATTTTTCTAACCATTCTGGGACAGATTTTTCTAAATTTAAAAGGTACTCTCTAAGAGCCTCTTTTTTCTCTCTACCTATTTGAAAAAAATCATCTTCTAGTATAGAAGAGAGCAATCTAGATAGATCCACATCCTGTCGAAGCAAATAAGTATCGAAACTGATGTTATTTTGCTTTAAGAGCAAAATGAGGTGTTTAAAAACTAACTCAACCCCTAGTACAGATAAATGATTTAATTGTTTTTTCTGCCCAATCGGATGCTTTAAAACGATGTCTGATCGCAAAATTTCGTGACACTCATCGGCAATTGCTGTCGTTTCGCTGAATATTTCCAATAGCTCTTTAAGCAAATCTACTTTATCGCTTATCTCTTTTGGGGTTTTAGAAAAAAAGCCTAACTTGGACAAAGCAATCTTATTTTCAATATAAAGTAGTTGTATCGTTTGTAATTCTTCTTTTGTAGCAATCACAACATCGCCTACTTCCTGAGCTATTTTAATTCTTCCCAGTAAAAACTTTAGACTGCTAACGCTCTCTTTCCCTCTTTCTATGTTTAAACAAAAAGCTTTTCTTCCTGTCATGCGGTAAAATCGGTCAGCCAAATCTTTTTTTGTAGAAGTAATTAGCTGCTGTGTAAATATCGCAATCGATAAAGCCCCCTTTTTCCACCGATGATGTAAATCGAGCACTATTCCGAATGCCGTTTTGCCCGATCCTGGAATCATTTCGATCACAAGAGATTCTTCTTCATTTTTACAAGCTTTTTCCATTTGTGCAGCTTGTAGCGGACGCAACCACACTTTATTTTTGGCCTCAAAGATTAAACACCCTAATGTATACCGAAGATTACCCTCTTCTAAAGAGTAATATTTTGGCTCAAAGATTTTAAATGCCACTTTATCTGGATCTTGGGTGGCAATCTCTTCTAGGCATAAATTAATCTTGGTCAAATAAGTTTCGTATAGGGCTAATAAAGTGATCCTTCGAATTATCAAAAGCGCTTCACTTTCAACTAGATTCCCTTGTGATTTTAAAATTTCTACAGCATCTTTTTCTAAAACGATGCTGTATAAAGCTTCCTTACTTTTGAATATAAAAGTTTTGCGATTAGCTATACGCTCAATCTCATTTGTAAAAGCTTCGATTTGCTCTTTGAATGATTTTTGTAAAACTAAAAGCTGCTCTTTCAAACTATCTAAAGTGGCATCTGATTTTAATCGATATTTCACTACTTCGGATAACTCTTTTTCAAGCTGATTTAACGATTTTTGTACTCTGTCTTCGTAATAAGATGAAAAGGAATCAACCTCAAACTTCAATTTTGGAGGATCAACTTTTTCTTCTTTTTCAAAATAAGCCATCCCCAATTGATCAAATTCAAGTTTAAGCGATTTTAATTCTTCTTTTAAGGGATTTTGTGAAACATAATTAGAAAATGATCTAGAGCGATCGAAAAAAACCTCAGCAGTTTTATCTTCTAAAGGAAAAATGTGTTCTACGACTCGACTGCTATAATCTAAAATAGGCAACCCTATACTCAATCCTAAGCTCCGCAGACGTTGGAAATAAGCTGGGCTTGTCATTTTTTTAGGAAAAACTTTAAAAGTCCTTTTAGCATCTTTTAAGAATTCGATTCCTGTCTTTTTTATTATTTTTTTAATAGAAAAAAGGGAATGTTTTTTAGAAATCAAATCATCTATTAAATCTTCTTGATTTCTGAAAACTACAAAGGCAGGTTTTACACTTTCTTCACATAAATGTTTTAATAAATACAACGCTTGATAATGAGAAGTTTCCGGTATGAAGGCTGATGTTAATTTAGCACGTAGCGTTTCGATATACAATTCTGCTTGAGATACGCTGATCCCATAATTTATGGCAATTTTTGATGAAGGAAATGCGAACAAAGAGGCAAAAAACAAAAAGTTTTCTCTTACATCCTGCTCTTGTATTAATTGTATTTTTTCAATGGGATATAGGGTATTGGATGAATGCTTTAAGTCTTTATCTTTGAATTCCGCCCAAGGTAAATTAGATAAGCTGCGATAGGCTAAAGCGGTCATGAAAGAAGAATAAGCGCCTTCAGGAATGAAGTGATCAAAGCGAGGAATCAAAGCATAAGCTCCACTACCCATGAAAGCCCCTAAACGTCCCCCTTCAGCAATAAGAGATAGACGATAGCACATTCTTTGAAACTGGCTAAACTTTCCATGATAAAAATGTTGATCTATTCCCTTTAAACGCTTGCAAAACTCTTCGGAAGCAAAGAGTGTAAAAATTGAAAATAAAATTCCTGGTCCAAAAATTTCAGCGATTTGCTTGACAATTTGGTTAGTCTTCAGATGATCAGAGCTCAAAATACAATCAATAGAAGCCATTAAAAAAAGCGCTTCTAAACCGACTGGAATAGGATTTACCAGGAACTCTTTATTTTGAATATATCGTAAATAAATAGGGTATAAACCTATCAAGATGATGTAGGCATTTTGATTCTTTTTTATAGCGCCGTCGATTTCATTTTTTTGGAGCCAAGTAAGCGCTAAGAACATCAAATCATTTCTTCTATGCACGTCCCCAAAAGCATTTTCTACTACGAGAAGTATCATTAAAATATATTCAAAATGAAATTCATCCCCTTTCATTAATCCTAAATCGATGTGTCGACACAACTCTTTCATCCAAAAAGAAGCTTTTTGAGGATCTTGCAAATAATAGTAAATTAAAAGTTGAGAATATTGTGCATAAGAAGCGGGTAAAATAGAACCATCTTGACCAATTTGAATAATTGAAAACCCAGAATCGAGTTGATTTCCTTCCCACTCTTTTAAAGAGTCTTCATAACTAGGGAATAAACCCGCTAAAAAAGAAAAAGTTTTATCTAAAGATTTGAGTTTACTATTAGAACATCGTCGTATGATGTCCAATCCCCAAGGGCGCGCTTTATAGAGAGCGTAATAATTGCCTGCATTTTCTATGATAATATGGTGGCCTAAAATTTCTTTTTCCCTAACTAGGTTCGCTTTCAAAACTTTACCTCGAATAGGTGCAAGACATTCAATTTTATCTTCTTCTATTATAAATTTACAAAAACCATTCTTATCCGATTTTAGACCAATTTCCAAAATTTTTTTTCCAAACGGTGTTTTATAATAACGCATTTCTCTTTCCCCTATCAGAGGGTAAAAAATTGCGGGAACGTTCTCATCACAAGGGACCTCTTGAATAGAAGGTTGAATCGCTTGTAGAGGAGGTTGAATCTGCTTTAATTCATTAAAAGAAGAAGTTGTTGTTTTTGGAGGAATGAAGAATTTTAATGTTTTAGCATCGAGTAAAAGATACCGTTCTCTTAATTCTAAAGGAAGATCAGTAAATTCATGTCTATTTATAAAATACTCTTTTATCCACAAATTAATTTCTTCTTCAGTTGCAGGAAATTTTTCAGGGAAATAATAGTTGCAAAAAAGGAGGATTACACAATCAAATTGATTTTCTATATTCTTCTTTTTATTCAATAAAACCGAAGCTAAGCTTTTTAAAAATCCATTTGATAAAGCGTCCAATTGATCAATAAGCTCACGATTATATAAAAGTTGATTAGTGAAATAAGGAAAATTTTTTAAGAAAAGTTTCTTAAATACTTCATCACTCTCAGAAGTTTGATATTTTTTTAATTTATAAATGCAGTTTTCAATTAGTCCTTCAGAACCACTCAAAGAGTGAAAAATATAATCTAACCTATATTCAGCCGTATCCGTACCTAGAAGAAAATCACTCATTGGGCGAAATTTAAAAGAATTAGTAATTCGATCTTTTTTTAATAAATCAGCTACTGCAAGCTCTCTATTTTTAAGTAAATATACCAAATCTTTTACTTGTGGAGTTTGGTATTGTCGTTCACGCATAATATATTGGCTGAACATCAAATCTCGTAAAGGTTGTTTCAAAGAAGTAGTTTTTTTACTAGATAGATAGACCCGAAAACAGGAAATCGAAGGATCAGTTTCATTACAAAGATTTTTAATTACAGAAAGTTGGCTACCCAAAATATTTATTTTTAAACCTAAAGGAGTAAAATTCCAATTATATTTATAATCTCGAAAATCAGGATTTTGCCTCACAAACTCTTCTAATAGTCTCTTTAATACTTGAAACTCTTTTTCAACGAAACAACCCCCTATAGAAAAACAATTTCTTAGCCAATAAAATGCTGCTTCATAACATCCAATAAAGCGATATCCTGGTACTTCTTTTTCCAACCGCTTTTCAGCCAAATACTGTAAATTAGCTAAAATTAAAGCCGTTTTAGGTGAAATATTGTCTATTGAGTATTTCACCGAATTAAGCTCTTTCGGAGATTGGTTGATTTGATATCCAGTTGTTACAAAGCCTAA
>JACCDV010013901.1_pt1 | contig 11732 bp, 5 predicted proteins | sample 7446131 | NCBI WGS metagenome assembly JACCDV01 (sample SAMN15323448, study PRJNA562643) | freshwater metagenome | isolation source: river surface water | place: USA:Blue River Watershed | collected 2017-08-17
GTCAACGTTCAAGAATACGGGACAATGATCCTAAGTCCCAATCAGCTAGTCGGAGCACCTCAAGGCTCTACTTATTCAGGCTTGCAGTATCTTTTACATCATAAAAAAATTATTCCGTTTCCACTTCCCCATATTTTTGTTGGAAAACTCATTCTTTATTTTAATGAGCAAGAAAGTTTACGCTATAAGTATTTAACCACTGAAAACGAACTACATACTGAAATTTCAGTTTTTGAAAATTTATATCTCTTTGATTGGCGCACGGGAAAAGCATTTCACCTCACTCAGGACATGAAACAATTCATCGCAAGAATTAGAACCAATCAATATAGCTTAACCATCAATGAGCTCTTGCAATCAATCCTTGAATTAGGTTTGACGGAATATGTATCAATTCATGTTAACGACAAAGATATTTTTGAACTTCCTAAGATTTACCCGAAATATCGCGTCAGCCTCTCTCCGGGAGAAAAGAAATCTCTCTTAGACTTTAATTTAGATTTTTTTGATGAAAATGATCGTTTATTAGAAGCTCCTGAGTTTTTAACTGAACTCACTTTTGGACCAGGAACTCTAACAAGTTTCAAAAAGAAAAATGAAGCTTATGATTTCCTCAATGGCTTAGTTGATTCTTTAAAGAACGGAAATGACTATTACAAAAAATATTTATTAACAACTAGTAAGCGAACCAAGCTCATTCAGTTGATCGATTTTTTCATGCGTAATGAAGAAACGATTATCTATGACCACACTCTTCACACTTTAATTATTTATAACAACTTTTTCTTAAAGAATTTTCTCATTAATCTTTATGAAAAATTTTCAGAACAAGCTTTTCGTTTTGCCTATTACGCAACTGAAGCTAAAGAATTATCCTATAAACTAGCACCTCAGCAACTTTTTGAGGGGCTACAAGAATTTAATCGTTTTGCGGAATTAAATAATCTTCCTATATTTTACGATCGCCAAGAAATCTCTCGCTGGAATTCAAGAATCAAATTTGAACGAAGATCTTCTACGACAAAATGGTTTGACTTAGAATTGTCCATGACAGAAGAAGATTGGACAGTAATTAAAGATGCCAATATTGAAAATGGTTTAGTACTTACTAAAAAAGGTCTCATCCTTTTAACAAACGAACAAAGAGATCTTGTTCGTATGATGCAAAAGTATACTAAATATGAAGGAAAGGCTGAAGATCAAACTGCAGATGACCTTGAATCAAAGTTAAAACGATTTGTTTTACCATTTAATAAAGCTAGAATTTTCGAGCTTTTTGAATTGAAGAAAATGGGAATTGATGGGGCCTTAACAGAAGAAGAAATTAAGCTTTGTGAAAGATTGGCCACACTCACTGAGTTGCCCAAATACCCTTTCCCTGAAAACTTATCTGCAACACTGCGACCTTATCAAGAAACTGGTTATCACTGGCTACGTTTTCTTCACGAATCAAAATTGGGTGCGTGTTTAGCTGACGACATGGGTCTAGGTAAGACTTTGCAAACTATTGCATTCTTGCAAAGTATTTACGATCAAACAAAACGCATTTTAATTGTTTGCCCAGTTACTATTTTATTAAACTGGGAAAATGAAATTAAAAAATTCTCACAGATGAAACATTATATCTATCATGGTGGTGCAAGAGAATTCCCAGAAGATACAAAAATTATTCTGACCAGCTATGGTGTTATGAAAAGAGAAACTGAAGAAGTCTTTTCACAGTTTCATTTTGACGTCTTGATTTTAGATGAAGTTCAACACCTAAAAAACATTCGCTCATTAGGTGCGTTTAGCGCACGTAAAATTAATGCTGATTTTAGAATTTGTTTAACTGGTACACCAGTTGAAAACGACCTATCAGAATTCTATAACATTCTAGATCTTTCTATTCCTGGCATTTGGGGGGATTTACAATTTGTTCGCACCACCTCAAGTACTAAATCTCGAATGATTGCTAGAAAAACAGCGGCGCCTTTTATTTTACGTAGAACCAAAGCTCAAGTCCTTCATGACTTGCCTCCTAAAATTGAAAATAACCATTTTATAGAATTTAGCGATGATGAGAAAAAATTCTATGAAAACAATATGGCCAATATTAAAAAACGTATCTCTCAAGCTCAATCAACGGCTAAATACGGTGAAATTTTAAGAGGGTTATTACAATTGCGCCAAAATTGCTTATGGCAACAGCGATCAGAACAGCTTAACTATAAACAATTGAGTTCATCAAAAATTGAATTTTTACTTGAAACACTTGAGTCTATTTTTGAAGAAGGTCACCAAGCCATTGTGTTTTCACAATTTACAACTTACCTAGATATTATTCAGCACTATGTACGCGAGAGACATTGGAAATTCTCAAGAATTGATGGAACTCAATCCATTAATAAACGTCAAGAACAAGTAGATCTTTTCCAAAAGGGTGACAACCCACTTTTCTTAATCTCTCTAAAAGCTGGTGGTGTGGGTCTTAACTTAACAGCTGCAAGTTTTGTTTTTGTCATGGACCCATGGTGGAATCCAGCTGTTGAACAACAGGCTATTGACCGTGCACACCGCATAGGTCAGAAAAATACATTAACTGTATATCGTCCAATTATTAAAGGTTCAGTGGAAGAAAAAGTACTCTTACTTCAAGAGCAGAAAAAACAATTGTTTCAAGATCTCTTGGCGACAGATACTGATGAAGTCTTCTCTGGTAAGTTAACGATGAAAGATTTCGAAATGATTTTAAGCTAGATTATAAGTTTGTTAAAAGGTTTATTTATGAAAGAAAAACTATTTGGACCAAGACTTTCTACCCTTTATCGCACGATAGGGTTTTATTTAATTACTCTCACATTTTTTAGACTTTTTTTATTAGGCTATTATCGTGCAGACATTGCCGAGGCATCAACTTCAGCGGTATTTAAAGCACTCTATTTAGGTCTAAAATTTGATTTTCGCTTAACTGCATTCTTATTAATACCAATTTTCCTTATACTCCTAGTAAAAAAAATTAAAACTAAATGGAATAACATTCTCACCTATTTGAATGTTTTCTATATGTTCATTTTAACTTCTGTTTACATTACTGATGCTGCTTATTATGGTTATTTAAAATCTAGAGTAAATTCTACTATTCTTCAGTTTTTTAAAAACCCTATTATTTCTATGCAGATGGTGCAAGAGTCTTATCCATGGCCTATGTTTATTATTATCACATTCACCATCTCTGCTTTAACCTATGTGATATTTAAAAAAATCATCTTAACAAAAATCCATGAAGAACCTAGCTCATTCAAAAAATCCATTCCTGGACTTTTTATTTTTACAGCAATTTGGGGATGGTCTATTTACGGAAATTTTTCTGCTTACCCTCTAAGATGGTCAGAAGCTTTTAATTCACCTAATAACTTCACTTCTAACCTAGGTTTAAATCCTGTCTTGTACTTATTTGATACCTATTCATTTCGAAATGCTGATTATAATGAACAAGAAGTAAGAAAAAATTATCATCTCGTTGCCAACTTTTTAGGTGTCAAAGATTTAGATGAAAAAAACTTAAACTTTGTTCGTTCATATCCAGAAAATCCAGAACGCCGTAAACAAAGACCAAATGTCATCATTGTGATCATGGAATCTTTGGCTTTATATAAAACAGGAATTGGTGGATCACAGGTCAATCCTACTCCTTATTTAGATCAACTCGCTAAAGAATCAATGTTCTTTAAAAATTTCTACACACCAACAGTTGCTACCGCACGATCTGTGTTTGCAGCTATCACATCCCTACCTGATGTGAGTAAAGTAAAAACAGGTTCCAGGAACCCTTTTATTGTTAATCAACATACAAATATTGCAGAACTTGTTGATCATGATAAATTTTATTTCCTAGGTGGTTCAGCGAATTGGGGCAATATTCGTGGAGTCTTAAGTCATAATATTCCTGATTTAAAAATCTATGAGGAAGGATCTTATTCATCGCCAAGAGTTGATGTTTGGGGAATTTCAGATCTTGATCTCTTTAAAGAAGCACATAATGTGTTAAAAGAATCTTCAAGTGAAAAACCATTTTTTGCGATTATTCAATCAGCTGGTTTTCACCGTCCCTACACAATTCCTGAAAACTCAGATCAATTTAAGACCTTATCTGAATCAGAAGTTGATATGAATAAAATTAAAGAATATGGTTTTGAATCGTTAGCTGAATACAATGCGATGAGACTGCAAGATTATAGTTTAGGTCGTTTTATCGAAATGGCGAAAAAAGAAAAGTACTACAAGAATACAATTTTTATGATATTTGGGGATCATGGACTACCTCATAACAATGCCCCAAATGTCCCTGATTGGTCACGTGGACAGGCCCATGGCTATCACGTTCCCTTCATCATCCATTCTCCTAAATACATACAACCAAGTGTTGAAGATAGAATTGCTTCCGAAATGGATGTGATGCCTTCAGTTGCGGGTATTGTTGGCGTTCCATTTAAAACACGCTCTTTTGGACGAGATCTATTTAACACTGAAAATGATACTTATCGCGCAGCTTTTAGTTATAACTGGTACGCCCCTTTTCATATTTCTTTAATTGATAAAGATTATTATTTTGAAATGATCCCAAGTAATGATGAAGGAACTTTAAAAAAGTGGAGCGCCGAAAATCCAAATCAAGAAATGAAAGAGATTGAGAAAGAAAAATATCAAGAGATGAAGCGACTGACAAAAGGTCTATATGAAACCTCTAAATATCTTCTCCACCATAATCCTAAAATCAAGTAGCAGAATTGGGGCTTTATAAGCCCCAATTTATTTCTGATAAATTATTCTTTTTTAAAATTTCATTAGTTTTCGAAAAATGTTTGCAACCTAAAAAACCACGATGGGCCGACAATGGTGATGGATGCACTGATTTTAAAATGACGTGCAACGGATTCGTCACCAGAACTTCTTTTTTTTGCGAAGGAGCTCCCCATAATAAAAAAACCACTGGAGTTTCTTTTTCGTTTAATACCTTTAATACACTATCAGTGAATTTTTCCCATCCTGATTTGGAATGGGCCATGGGGCTACTTTCTTTTACTGTTAAAAATGAGTTTAAAAGTAAAACTCCTTCTTTGGCCCAAGTTGTAAGATTTCCAGTTTGATTTTTAATTCCTAAATCTGCTTCAATTTCTTTAAAAATATTTTTTAACGATGGAGGCAATTTCACATTTCCTTCAACAGAAAAAGATAATCCATGAGCCTGACCAGGCTGATGGTAGGGATCTTGCCCTAAAATGACCACTTTAACTTGATCAAAATCTGTCATTTTAAAAGCATTAAAAATATTGTCTTGTAAGGGATAAATGATGTCTTTTTTATAAGCTTCATCTAAAAATGTTGATAACTCTAAAAAATAATCTTTTTGAAATTCGTCATTTAATTTTTTATACCAATTATTTTTTGGGAATTTATTTTCTAAGAATTTTTTTTGCATAAATTAATCTTTAATCTCAAAACGGTAACCAAACATTTTTTCTAATAGCCATTCTGCTTTATCCCAACTTCCGCTACATTCTGGACTTAGAGCAATGGTACAGACTGCAATGATATCTTTTTCTATTCCGATTTTTATACATTCAGCAATTTTATTTATGACTTCATCACTAAAGAGAACTGCCTTCTCTGGCTGTGGTGTAAAAAAATAATCTAAATCAAGATTTACTATCCAGCGATGAGGATTATAAAACAATCGTTCACCGATATAATCATTCATAAACTTTAATAGTTCATGAGGCAAAATATCGTATCGCAATTTTTTAGTAGAGCCCATCTTATGTGTTGCTGAGAATGTATTTTCAAACTTTACTCTTTCTGAAAACTGATCGAGAAAGATCGTCAAATAATTATCCCAGCGAATCAGTGGGATATTATATTCTTGTTGCCAATAATTTTGATACTCTTGAATCGTTAAATTTGCCCAATCAATTTTTTGTTTTTGAATTTCACTAAGTGCAGCATCTGACATATCTGGATGTGCATCTATATGGAGCAAATTAAATTGCTCGGTTGAATGAGATAAATTTAAAGCATCATTCCAAGACCAAAGCGCCAACCGATGGTTATCCATAATATATATTTTATTATCTTTAAATAACAAATGATCAGTATGGGGACCCGAAAAACCTCGGGCTTTGAATGGGATAATATGAGTCATAATTTCTCTCACTATTTTCTATGAAACTAACATGCCCCTTGAAAGGCGTCTAGACTCAATTACAATAGAAGAAAGCGAGGATTCATGAAAACCATTATTACTTTAGTCATGTGTATAATCAGTATTCAAACATTTGCTGCAAAATTTGGCAGTGATGAACGCCCAATTAAAATTGCCCTTGTTCCTGGTCAAGACGTTAAAAAACTCATGCTTAATGGAAGAGTTTTAGAAGAGTATTTAGAACAAAAATTGAATAAACGATTTGAAGTCATCGTCCCTCAAAGCTTTGTAGCAGTTGTTGAATCCATGGGAACAGAAAGAGTCGACATGGCAATCATGAACTCCTTTGGCTATATTCTTGCCCATGAAAAATATCAAGCAAGAGCACGCTTAATGGGAATGTTTAAAAATCGAGCCGAATATTGGGGACAAATCATCGCTAGACACGATGGACCAAAGTCTTTAGAAGAGTTAAATGGTAAAACATTTGCCTTTGTTGATCCTGCATCAACATCTGGCTTCTTATTGGCAAAAAAAGCACTTAACGATAGTAAAATTAAACTCAAAGAACATATTTTCGCAGGCAAACACGATTCCGTTGTTACCATGGTCTACCAAGGAAGAGTTGAAGCAGGTGCCACCTATCACACATTGCCAGACAATGGTGTTCCACAAGATGCTCGAAAATTAGTTAAAACTCAATACCCTGATGTCTTTGATAAAGTTAAAATCTTAAAAATCACAGGCCCAATCCCCAATGATCCGGTTGTCTTTAGAAAAGAATTTCCAAAAGATATTGAAGACCAAATTGTTCAATCAATGAAAGACTTCATTAAAACCCCAAAAGGCCTAGACGCCATGATGAATCTTTATCACATGGACGATTTAAAAGAGGCCACTGATAATGAATGGGATAGTCTAAGAAAAATCTTAAAAGAAATTCAAATGACACCAAATGACTTTTTGAAAAAGTAATCATCTTTTTCATTGGACTGTGATACACTTTGAGACATCCAATATAGGCATGTTTTAAAGTAACAAAGGTATCTTTCAATGAAAGTTATAGAACATCTTCAAAGGGCCAAGAACCCGCTCTTTAGTTATGAGATTGTTCCTCCTCCAAGAGGTAGAACCGTTCAAGATATTATTGATATCGTCTCTGTTCTTAAGCCTTTGAATCCGCCTTGGATTGATGTTACAGCACATGCTTCAGAAGCTTATTATCATGAACGCGAAGATGGCACGATTGAAAGAAAAATTTACAAGAAAAGACCAGGGACAATTGGGATTTGTGGAATTATTCAAAACAGATTTGGAATTGATACAGTTGCCCACTTATTAAGTTTGGGCTTTACTCGTGAAGAAACTGAAGATGCATTGATTGAATTAAATTTCCTAGGTATTCAAAACGTCCTTGCCCTACGTGGTGATGGTTCTAACTATAAAAAAGTTATTGGTAAAGATAGAACTGAAAATCATTACGCCTCGGAATTAGTTGAACAAATATCAGACATGAATAAAGGGAAATTCCTAGATAGTTCATTTCAATGTGAAGCTTTTAATTTTGGCGTTGGTGTTGCGGGTTATCCAGAAAAACATTTTGAGGCACCTAATTTAAAATTAGACATTCAAAATTTAAAAAGAAAAGTTGATGCTGGAGCAGACTATATTGTCACTCAAATGTTTTTTGATAATAAAAAATATTTTGATTTCGTGTCTCAATGCCGAGAAGCTGGAATTACGGTTCCTATCATTCCAGGATTAAAAGTTATTAAATCATTTAATCAATTAACAACACTACCTAAAAATTTTTACATTGATCTTCCTGATGCTTTAGTTGACGCTATTTCAAAAGATCCTAAAAATGCCGCCCATATCGGAAAAGAATGGACTATGAATCAAGTGCAAGGCTTATTAGAAGCAGGTTCTCCTTGTGTGCATTTTTATATTATGAACGACACTTCAACTATTGTTGATATTGTTAAAAAATTCCAAAAATAAAGAAGATCGATATGCAAGAATCAAAAACTCTCATTGAATTAAAACAACGTCTCCAAAATGAAATTTTATTCATTGATGGGGCAATGGGAACGATGATTCAAACATATAAGTTAAAAGAAGAAGATTTTCGAGGAACTAAGTTTTTAAATCCTAAAAAAGATTTGAAAGGTAATAACGACCTACTCGTCTTTACTCGTCCTGAAATCATTAAGGCTATCCACACTCAATACTTAGAAGCTGGAGCCGATATAATTGAGACGAATACTTTTTCGGCCACTAAAATTGCCCAAAAAGATTATGAGTTAGAACATATTGCTTATGAATTAAATGTTCGAGCAGCACAAATTGCCAAAGAAGCCTGTTTAGAATTTTCAGCAAAAACCAATAAACGTGTCTATGTTGCCGGAGCACTCGGCCCTACGAATCGAACAGCTTCCATTTCTCCAGATGTAAATAATCCAGGGTATCGAGCAGTCACTTTTGATGAATTAGCTGAAAACTATTACGAACAAGCAAAAGGATTAATGGAAGGTGGTGCTGATATATTACTGCCTGAAACAACCTTTGATACTCTCAATTTGAAGGCCTGCCTCTTTGCCATTTCTCGTTTAGAAAAAGAACTCAATCAAAAATTGCCATTGATGATATCTGTTACTATTACCGATCAATCAGGCAGAACACTCTCTGGTCAAACCGTAGAAGCTTTTTGGAACTCTGTTCGTCACAGTGAACCTCTGAGTGTAGGAATTAACTGTGCTCTTGGGGCAAAAGAAATGCGCCCATACTTGGCCGAGCTTTCGCGCATGGCCGATTGCTTTATTAGTTGTTATCCCAATGCAGGATTGCCTAACCCTCTAAGTCCAACTGGATATGATGAAACTCCTTTAATGACTTCAAAATTTCTCGCCGAATTTGCTGATGCTGGAATTATTAATCTTGTTGGTGGTTGCTGTGGAACGACACCTGATCACATCAAGGCTATCGCTCAAAAATTAAAAGACCGTCAACCAAGAAAAATTCAAGCCATTAAGAAACAAACTCGACTCTCTGGGCTTGAACCACTTAATTTAGAATTGGCCAATGAAATTAATAAACCTTTTTATATGGTGGGAGAAAGAACCAATGTGACTGGCTCACCTCTTTTTGCCAAACTTATTAAAGCCAATAACTTTGATGAGGCATTAACAGTAGCTCGCCAACAGGTAGAAAATGGCGCCAATATTATCGATATCAATTTTGATGAAGGCCTCTTAGACTCTAAAGCTTGCATGGTTCATTTTTTAAACCTGATTGCTTCAGAGCCAGATATTGCAAAAGTTCCCATTATGATCGACTCCTCTAAATGGGAAGTCATTGAAGCTGGTTTAAAATGTTTACAGGGCAAAGGAATTGTTAATTCTATTTCTTTAAAAGAAGGAGAAGAACAATTTCTCCAACACGCAGAACTATGTAAACGATATGGAGCCGCGGTAGTGGTTATGGCCTTTGACGAAAAAGGGCAAGCCGTCAGTACTGACGAGAAAGTTCGTATCTGTGAGAGAGCTTATAAACTACTCGTTGATAAATTACATTTTGATCCAACGGATATCATCTTTGACTGCAATATTTTGACTGTAGCCACAGGAATGGAAGAGCACGATCGTTATGCTCTAAATTTTATTGAAGCTATTAAAGAAATTAAACACCGTTGCCCCGGAGCGCTCACTTCTGGTGGAGTCTCAAACCTCTCGTTCTCTTTTAGAGGAAATAATATTGTCAGAGAAGCCATGCATTCGGTCTTTTTATACCACGCCATTCAAGCAGGATTAGACATGGGAATTGTTAACGCTGGAATGCTAGCGGTCTACGATGAAATTAATCCTGAATTAAAAAATAAATGTGAAGCAGTTATTTTAAATACTCACCCTCATGCCACAGAAGAACTTATTCAATTGGCCGAATCCCTAAAAGGACAACAGACCGGTAAAGCTACTCTCGTTGAAGAATGGAGAAGTTTTTCATTAGAAGAAAGAGTCAGTTATTCTATGGTTAAAGGGATCGATACCTATATTGAACAAGACACTGAAGAAGCACGCATTAAATATCAACGTCCCCTCAATGTTATTGAAGGTCCATTAATGGAAGGGATGAAAGTTGTTGGAGAATTATTTGGCCAAGGTAAAATGTTTTTACCACAAGTAGTAAAATCTGCTCGAGTGATGAAAAAAGCGGTCGCCTATTTACAACCCTATATGGAAGAAGAAAAACGCAATAATCCAATGGGGGTTAGCAATCAAGGAACGTTTGTTATCGCTACAGTTAAAGGTGATGTCCATGACATCGGCAAAAATATTGTGGCCGTTGTTCTAGGATGTAATGGTTATAAGGTTGTAGATCTAGGTGTTATGGTTCATGTGAGAGACATTATTCATGCAGTAAAAGAACATAATGCTCAATACGTTGGTCTTTCTGGTTTAATCACGCCATCCTTAGATGAAATGATTGCTAACGTTCAAGAATTCACACGGGCCGGAATTAACATTCCCGTACTAATTGGTGGAGCGACAACTTCCAAAGCTCATACTGCAATCAAAATCGCTGATCACTACCCAGCTCCTGTTGTTCACGTAAACGATGCCTCTTTGGTCGTTGAAGTGTTAACGCTTTTATCAACAGCAGAGAAAAGAGAAAAATATTTCAACGAATTAAAAATAAGTTATGCAAAGTTAAAAGAAAGACACCTAAAAGCCTTAAATCAACAATCTGAACTTTTAACTTTTGAAGAAGCTTGTCACGATAAATTTATCAATGAAGAAAAAATAGATATTCCAATGCTTAATAAAACTGGAGTCTATCAACATAACGTAAATGTAAAAGACTTGGTTCCTTTCATTGATTGGTCACCATTCTTTTGGACTTGGGAACTTAAGGGAACTTATCCCAAAATTTTTAATCATAGTGATTATGGTGAGGAAGCTAAAAAGCTATTCCATGACGCTGAAATCATGCTTAATAAAATTATTAACGAAAATATCTTCCAACCTAAAGCGGTATTTGGTCTTTGGCATGCGACAAGCTCAAATGAAGACGTTCATCTTTTTAATGACAACGAAGACAAATCATTTGCGACATTTCATTTCTTAAGACAACAAAAAGCTAAAGAAGTGGATGGTGCAGCTCAATTTTGTCTTGCAGACTTTGTGTCCAGTGAAAGAAAAAATCTAGATTCAATGGGAGCATTTGTTGTCACTATTGGAGATCAGGTTGAAAAATTTGCCAAAGAATATGAAAAGAAAGGCGATGATTACTCCTCTATTTTAGCTAAAGCCATCGGAGATCGTTTGGCAGAAGCTTATGCTGAATACTTACATAAACATGTCAGAACGTTATGGGGACATGGGGCAAATGAAAACTTAACTATCGAAGATCTCATTCAAGAAAAATACCGTGGCATTAGACCAGCACCTGGTTATCCAGCTTGTCCTGATCACACAGAAAAAGCCACTATTTGGAAAATTTTAGATGTTGAGAAACACTTAAATGCAACCCTCACTGAAAGTTTTGCGATGAA
>JACCDV010487654.1_pt1 | contig 11731 bp, 10 predicted proteins | sample 7446131 | NCBI WGS metagenome assembly JACCDV01 (sample SAMN15323448, study PRJNA562643) | freshwater metagenome | isolation source: river surface water | place: USA:Blue River Watershed | collected 2017-08-17
AAGGTTTACTACGACTTGGTCAAAAAGCGTGAAGAGTTGGGCGCTGACGATGTGGCAATTTTGCGCGTCGAACAGCTCTACCCATTCCCACACAAAGCTTTCGCGGCTGAACTCAAGAAGTACTCAGGAGCCACTGAATTGGTGTGGACGCAAGACGAGCCACAAAACCAAGGCGCATGGTTCTTCGTGCAGCACTACATCCACGAAAACATGTTGCCCGGCCAAAAGCTCGGCTACTCTGGCCGCGCCGCCTCTGCGTCGCCTGCCGTGGGTTACTCGCACTTGCACCAAGAGCAACAAAAGTCGTTGGTCGAGGGCGCATTCGCCAAGCTCAAAGGCTTCGTGCTGACCAAATAAATCGTTGAATCGAAATACCTGATACAGAAAGAATTGATATGGCAATCGTAGAAGTCAAAGTTCCTCAGCTGTCCGAATCCGTGGCCGAAGCCACCATGCTGCAATGGAAAAAGAAGGTGGGCGAGTCTGTCGCTGCTGACGAAATCTTGATCGACATCGAGACCGACAAAGTTGTGCTCGAAGTGCCAGCGCCTGCAGCTGGGGTGTTGTGCGAAATCGTGGTCGCCGATGGCGGCACCGTGGCTGCTGAGCAGCTCATCGCACGCATCGACACCGATGGCAAAGTGGGTGCTGTTGCAGCTCCCGCTGCCGCAGCGCCTGCTGCTGCACCCGCCGCTGCTGCACCTGCTGCCGCCGCAGCTGCATCCAGCAGTAAAGCTGGTGTGGCCATGCCTGCAGCAGCTAAATTGATGGCTGATAATAACTTGGCCGCTGGCTCTGTCGCCGGTACTGGTAAAGACGGTCGCGTCACCAAAGGCGATGTGTTGTCTGCAGTGGCTGGTGGCGTTCAGTCGACAGCTGCTGTCATCCCAACAGGCGCACCGACCAAAGCCTTGCCACAGGTAGCAGCACCTGCTGTGTCTTTGGGTGATCGCCCAGAGCAACGCGTGCCGATGACACGTTTGCGTGCTCGCGTGGCTGAGCGTTTGTTGCAATCGCAATCGACCAACGCCATTCTGACCACGTTCAACGAAATCAACATGGCGCCCGTGATGGACATGCGCAAACGCATGCAAGAGAAGTTTGAAAAAGAGCACGGTGTCAAGCTGGGCTTCATGAGCTTCTTCGTCAAAGCCGCTGTGCACGCCTTGAAGAAATTCCCTGTGTTGAACGCTTCCGTAGACGGTAACGACATCGTCTACCACGGCTACTTTGACATCGGTATCGCGGTGGGTTCTCCACGCGGTTTGGTGGTGCCAATCCTGCGCAACGCCGACCAAATGAGCTTTGCTGAAATCGAGAAGAAGATTGCCGAGTTCGGCGTGAAAGCACGTGATGGCAAGTTGGGCATCGAAGAGATGACCGGCGGTACTTTCTCCATCTCTAACGGCGGTACCTTCGGCTCCATGATGTCGACCCCGATCATCAACCCACCACAGTCTGCGATTTTGGGCGTGCACGCCACCAAAGACCGCGCCATGGTGGAAAACGGCCAAGTGGTGGTTCGCCCCATGAACTACTTTGCGATGTCTTATGACCACCGCATCATTGACGGCCGTGAAGCTGTCTTGGGTCTGGTGGCGATGAAAGAAGCGCTGGAAGATCCAGCTCGCCTCTTGTTTGATATCTGATCACCCCCGTTTACGGCGCACTGCGTGTCGCCGAATCCCCCCTCAAGGGGGCCAACCCTGCGGCCTGGCAAAGCCAGTTCCGCGGGTTGCCAAATAAATTAAAGGATTCACATGTCTAAACAATTCGACCTCGTCGTCATTGGTGGTGGCCCCGGTGGCTACATCGCAGCTATTCGCGCTGCACAACTCGGTTTCCAAGTCGCTTGTATCGACGAGTGGAAAAATGCAGCCGGTGGCCCAGCGCCCGGCGGTACCTGTACCAACGTGGGTTGCATCCCTTCAAAGGCTTTGCTGCAATCCAGCGAGCACTTCGAGCATGCCAATCACCACTTCGCAGATCACGGCATCACCGCCAAAGACGTGAAGATGGATGTGGCCAAGATGATTGCCCGCAAGGACAACGTGGTGAAGCAAAACAACGATGGCATCTTGTACCTGTTCAAGAAGAACAAGGTCACGTTCTTCCACGGCCGCGGTAGCTTTGCTGGCAAAGCTGAAGGTGGTTACACCATCCACGTGGCTGGCACAACAGAAGAGTCCATCACGGCCAAGCAAGTCATCATTGCCACAGGCTCCAATGCCCGTGCGTTGCCAGGCACGCCATTTGACGAAGTCAATGTGTTGTCCAACGACGGCGCCTTGCGCGTCGGCGCAGTGCCTAAGAAGCTGGCTTTGATCGGTTCAGGCGTGATCGGTTTGGAGATGGGTTCTGTGTGGCGTCGTTTGGGCGCCGATGTGACCATCCTCGAAGGCTTGCCAACATTCCTCGGCGCTGTGGACGAGCAAATCGCCAAAGAAGCCAAGAAAGCATTCGACAAGCAAGGTTTGAAGATTGAGCTCGGCGTGAAAGTCGGCGACATCGTCAACGGCAAGAAAGATGTCACCGTGAACTACACCAATGCCAAAGGCGAAGCGGTGAAATTGGTGGCCGACAAGCTCATTGTGTCGATTGGCCGCGTGCCCAACACGATTGGCTTGAATGCCGAAGCCATTGGCTTGCAGCTCGACGAGCGCGGTGCCATTGTGGTGGACGGTGATTGCAAAACCAATGTGCCCGGCGTGTGGGCGGTGGGTGATGTGGTGCGTGGCCCCATGCTCGCGCACAAAGCCGAAGAAGAGGGCGTTGCTGTGGCCGAGCGCATCGCAGGCCAACACGGTCACGTCAACTTCAACACCATTCCTTGGGTGATTTACACCAGCCCCGAAATCGCTTGGGTGGGCCGCACTGAGCAGCAGCTCAAGGCCGATGGCGTGGCTTACAAAGCTGGCACATTCCCGTTTCTCGCGAACGGCCGTGCACGTGCTTTGGGCGACACCACGGGTATGGTGAAGTTCTTGGCTGATGCCACGACCGACGAAATCTTGGGCGTGCACATCGTGGGTCCCATGGCGTCTGAGTTGATCTCTGAAGCCGTGGTGGCGATGGAATTCAAGGCGTCTGCTGAAGACATCGCGCGCATTTGCCATGCGCATCCATCGTTGAGCGAAGCCACCAAGGAAGCAGCTTTGGCTGTGGACAAGCGCACCTTGAACTTCTAAAAGGTTCATTGTTTTGCGTTGAAAAAGCCCGTTGTCCGCAGCGGGCTTTTTTCATGGGCAAGGCACAATAGAGCCCTATGTCAGAGCACAAACCCGTCTACCAAAATTACCTCAAAGAGCTGGAAGCGAGAGGCTTTCAAAGTGACCCGGCTCAGTTGCGTGCCATCGAGGCTCTAGAGCGATGCGCAGCTGAGTGGGATGCTTACCGCGCGAAGCGATCTAACTCGTTGAAAAAGCTTGTCAACCGCCCAGAAATCCCCAAAGGTGTTTATATGTTCGGCGGCGTGGGGCGAGGTAAAAGTTTTTTGATGGACTGCTTTTTTGAGGCGGTTTCTATCAAGCGAAAAACCCGTTTGCATTTTCACGAATTCATGCGCGAGGTGCATCGCGAACTGCGTGAGTTACAGGGCACAGTGAACCCGCTGGATGTGTTGGGCAAGAATATTTCCAAACGTTACAAACTGATTTGTTTTGATGAGTTTCATGTAGCCGACATCACCGATGCCATGATCTTGCATCGCTTGTTGGTGTCCTTGTTTGACAATGGCGTGGGCTTTGTCACCACGTCCAACTTTGAACCCAGCGGCTTGTATCCCAACGGTTTACACCGCGATCGCATCTTGCCCGCGATTGACTTGCTCAACGCGCGCATGCAAGTGCTCAACGTCGACAACGGCACCGATTACCGCCGCCGCACCCTAGAGCAAGTCGACTTGTATTTGCAGCCACTAGGTGAGCGTACGGATGCCAAGATGACCGATGCGTTCAACCGTTTAGCTGAGTGTCAAGATGAAGACCCCATCTTGCACATCGAGGCTCGCCAAATCAAAGCCCGTCGCCGTGCAGGTGGCGTGGTGTGGTTTGATTTCAAAGATTTGTGCGGTGGTCCGCGTTCGCAAAACGATTATTTAGAGATCGCCAGTCAATTCCACACGGTGCTTCTGAGCGATGTGCCGTACATGCCTGTGAGTCGCGCCTCTGAGGCCCGACGTTTCACTTGGTTGGTGGATGTGTTGTATGACCGACGCGTCAAACTCATGATGTCTGCGGCCGTGTCGCCCGAAGAGCTGTACACCGAAGGACCGATGTCGCATGAGTTTCCACGCACGGTATCGCGTTTGAATGAGATGCAATCGGCAGAGTTCTTGGCCCTTGAGCGCCGCACCGTGGATACGGGGCTGACATGAAAAAGCTGTTGATTGTCTTGAGTTTATACACGTGCATCGCAGCATCTGCTGCGGATGTGGATGCGAAAGTGGAGTCGGTTCGCGATGCTGATGCTGCAACCACGGATGGTGCTGATTTTCCGTCAGAAGCCGCTCGGGCACAAGAGCGTCAACGCTTGGATGCCCTCGGTCAGCACATTGAAGAGCAATACAAGCAGGACATGCAGCAGTGTTATCAACAGTTTGATGTGGTGAGCTGCAAGATCAAAGCACGTGACCGGCGTATAGAAGCTAAGGCTGCTCTACGCAAAGAGGAACAGCCCTTCAAGGCCATGGAGCGGCGCATCAAGACCGAAGAGGCCAAACAACGATTGGCCGAACGTCAAAGCGACGCACAGCTGAAAAAAGATGAGGCTGATCGTGCAGCAGCGATCGCTGCTGCCAAAGAGCGCGCAGACCGCCATGCGCAAAAGCAAATTGACCACGCACTCAAGGGCACCAAGCGCGGTGACTACGAGCAAAAACAATTGGAAGCTGCACAGCATCGTGAAGATGTGGCTAGGAAGCTGCGTGAACGTGACAAAGAGCCTGCAGCACCGCTGCCTGTGCCTGGCCGATGAGTCATTCCTTGCGTGATTTGGTGCAAGAGGCGTTTGCACCGTTGGGTGTTTTGGCGCGTGCCACCGATCAATTCAATCCTCGTCAAGGCCAAACTGATATGGCGCTTGCGGTTGCGGATGTGGTGGCGCACGGTGGAAGTTTGGTGGTGGAGGCGGGGACGGGTGTTGGCAAAACCTTTGCCTATTTGGTGCCTGCCTTGCTCAGCGGTGAGCGTGTTTTGCTCTCAACAGCTACGAAAGCCTTGCAAGACCAGTTGTTCGCGCGTGATTTGCCGCGTTTGGTGCAAGCGCTGAATTTGCCGATTCGCTTGGCCTTGCTCAAAGGACGTTCTAGCTATTTGTGTACCCATCGCATGGAGATGGCGCGGCGCGATACACAGATTCCTGATCGTCATACCGTGCACTTGTTGTCGCGTGTCGAAACTTGGGCGCTGAGTACGCGCACGGGTGATTTGGCTGAGTTACCGGGCTTAGATGAGCGCTCACCCTTGATTCCGCTCATCACATCCAACCGTGAGAACTGCTTGGGCTCGCCATGTCCCAAGTTCAAGACCTGTCATGTCAATGCCGCCCGTCGCGAAGCCTTGGGGGCCGATGTGGTGGTCATCAACCACCACTTGTTCTTTGCTGACCTGGCCGTGCGCGAAACGGGCATGGCCGAGTTATTGCCTAGTGTGCGGGTGGTGATTTTTGATGAAGCACACCAGCTCAACGAAGTGGGTGTGAATTTTTTGGGGCATCAACTCGGTACAGCTCAGCTTTTAGATCTGACCCGTGACATCTTGGCCACGGGTTTACAGCTTGCACGTGGTTTGGCAGATTGGCAGGGTGTGTGTGCCGGCCTAGAACGTGCAGCCCGAGAGTTACGCTTGCTGGGCGGCAAGCGTCATGCCGCTGCGAAACTGCGTTGGACAGGACAAGCGCCAGATGACATCCATGTGGGCGCTTGGGAACAATCGCTTCAAGATGTGGGGGCGGCTTGTGTTCAGGCTTTGCAGGCATTGGACACTGTGAGTGAGATTGCCCCTGACTTCATGCGCTTGCATGACCGAGTAGCTGAGGTGGCAAAACGAGTGGATGCATTTCTAAACCCGTGTGCGCCTGATGCGGTACGTTGGGTCGACATCAGCGCTTCGCAAATGCGATTGATGGAGGCTCCCCTCGATATTGCCGAAACCGTGCGTGAGCGACTGGTGAAGCCGTCAAGCGTCGTGGCGCAAGCTGAGGCAGCGCACGAACCTCCGCCTTGGCAAGATGAGCCCTCGCTGGATCAAGCCGCTGTTGCAGATGATGAATTCTCCATCCGAACCGTTGAAGACACGCGCCCTCGGGCTTGGGTCTTCACTTCTGCGACTTTGGGGGATGACGCACGTTTGACGTGGTTCACGGAGCCTTGCGGCTTGGAGTCTGCCACTGTGCTGCGTGTGAGCAGTCCGTTTGATTATCCCGCACAAGCCGCGCTGTATGTGCCGCGCGATATCGTGCGTCCCAATGATCCAGCACACAGCACGCAAGTGGCAACCATTGCCAGCCATGCCGTACGCCGCTTGGGCGGTCGAACTCTGGTGTTGACGACCACCTTGCGTGCTTTGCGCGCGATTGGTGATGCGATGAAGCAGCAGCTTGTCGACTCAGGCATTGAAGTGCTGGTGCAAGGTGAATGGCCCAAACGTCACTTGATGGAACGTTTCCGAGACGGAGCCAAAGTGGGTGAGGGCGGTTGTGTCTTGGTGGCTTCGGCCACTTTTTGGGAAGGCTTTGATGTGCCGGGGGATGCGCTGCAGTTGGTCATCATTGACAAACTGCCTTTCCCTCCGCCAAATGATCCACTGGTGGAGGCACGAAGCAAGCGCTTAGAGTCACAGGGGCGCAGTCCGTTCAATGATTATTTTGTGCCGGAAGCAGTAGTGGCTCTGAAGCAGGGCGCTGGGCGATTGATTCGGACAGAGTCCGATCAAGGTGTGCTGGTGTTGTGCGACAACCGCTTGGTCAGCACAGGTTACGGCCGTCGCTTGATTGCAGCCTTACCGCCGATGCATCAGTTACACACGGCGGACGCATTGGCGCAGTCACTGGATGCGCTGAATCGAGACTTTATTTCCAGAACTTCCACCACGACTTTTTAGTGCCCGCGCGCTCGGGGTAAAGAAACGGTGTGTTGGGGTAGGACTTCTCTAGCACACGCTTGGTGTCATCGCGCAGTTGCACGAGGCCGAGCTTGTCATAGCTTTGGTACATGATGAACAACGCCTCTTCAACCGCTGGCACGTCTCGATACTCTTGTACTGTGGTTTGCGCACGCGCGATGGCAGCTACATAGGCACCACGTTGATAGTAAAAGCGTGCCACATGCACATCGGAGCGAGCGAGCGAGTTTTTGATGAAGGCCATGCGCAGGCGTGCATCTTCTGAATATTTCGAGGATGGAAAGCGGATGACCAATTCACGAAAAGCCTCGAACGACTCTTTGGCTTGTTTGGGGTCACGCTCAGCTAAGTCTTGTTCAGCCAAGTTGGAGAAAAGACCTAGGTTGTCGTTGAAGTTAACCAAGCCTTTGAGGTACAACGCATAGTCCAGTGCTGGGCTGGCCGGATGCAACTTGATGAAGCGATCAAGTGTGGCCACTGCTTGTACGGGTTCGTTTGTTTTGTACTGGGCCCACGCCTTATCTAACTGTGCCTGCTGCGCCAGAGCGGTGCCCGCAGCACGACCTTCCAATTTTTCATACATGCCAATGGCTTTGTCATAGCCGCCAGCGGCCATCTCATCTTTGGCTTCGTTATAGAGCTTGTCATTGCTCCAATCTTTCGTTGGATCGTAGTTGCTATCGGCACATCCTGTGAAAAGAATGGTTATTGATAGGCCAATGGCCATCCACACCGTCGATAATTTGAGTCGTAACACCACAGGTCATCCTCTTGAAGCAAAGTAAATCCATTCTATCGGCTCAGCCAGCATCTGCCTCATCCACTCAGAAGGATGTTTTACTGGATGAACATGTCGACCTGATTGACGGTCCTGAGGTGGAAACCCGTGAACTTTCAATTCCTGCTGATTTGCACGGTGAACGGTTGGATCGCGCTTTGGCGGTGTTGTTACCAGAGTTTTCACGGAGTTATTCACAGCAATTGTTGAGCGAAGGTTGCGTCAGCTGTGTGTTGCCTACACCACGTCCAATGACCAAGGCTTCGGCCAAAGTTCGTATGGGCGAACGTTATCAACTCGAGCTCAAACCCACGCCGCAAAGCCAGGCCTTTAAACCTGAGAACATTCCCTTGCATGTGATCTACGAGGATGAGGATGTGCGCGTGCTGTTCAAGCCCGCAGGTTTGGTGGTGCACCCTGCGCCTGGTAACTGGAGCGGAACCTTGCTCAATGGCCTGTTGGCCATGGATCCGCAGGCAGTCATGCTGCCGCGAGCGGGTATCGTGCATCGGCTAGACAAAGATACCAGCGGTCTGATGATTGTGGCGCGTACCCGCCGTGCCATGGATGCTTTGGTCGCCATGATTGCCGAGCGTCAGGTGCATCGGGAATACTTGGCGGTGGCCTATCGCAAATGGGTGGGTAACCCCGTGCGTGATGTCGTGGCCGCGATTGGCCGTGACTATAAAAATCGATTGCGCATGGCTGTGGTTGATTTGGAACGACTGCCCGGCAAAGAAGCACACACCACGTTTCAGTGCTTGAGCAGTCAAGAGGAGGCTTGCCTTGTGCAATGCACTTTGCACACAGGGCGTACGCACCAAATTCGTGTTCATATGGCGCACTTTGGTCACCCGTTGGTGGGCGATGCTTTGTATGCCGGTCCGATGAATATGGGGATTGAGCGCCAAGCTTTGCACGCCTTTCGTTTGAGTTTGGACCATCCCATCACGGGCGAGCCACTTCAGTTTGAAGCGCCGTTGCCGGACGATATGGTGAATTTATTGTCTAGCTTGGACCTCAAGCGGTCCGAGCAGTCCTAAGCCCGCGCTCCGGTACAATAGCCTCTCACGCTTGTGAAAGCGGCGAGCCCTTTGGCTCAGACTTTGGCGATGCTTCGCATCCGCCCTTTATTTCCTCTACCCTTGACCCGGAACTCGCACGATGAACACCGTGGATGCCAAGCGCGTACTTGAGACCGCCCTGATTTGTTCGCACCAACCGATCCAGATTCGCGATTTGCGCGTCTTGTTTTCTGACGCTCTAGGCGCTGACACCATTCGTACCTTGCTCGAAGAGCTGCAGCTTGACTGGGCGCAACGCGGTGTGGAGCTGGTGCAAGTGGCCACGGGTTGGCGCTTTCAAAGTCGGCCAGACATGCGCGAGTTTTTAGACCGACTTAACCCTGAGAAACCGCCTAAATATTCTCGTGCCGTCATGGAGACCTTGGCCATCATTGCTTATCGTCAACCCGTGACGCGTGGCGACATGGAAGACATCCGTGGCGTGACCGTCAACTCCCTCGTCATCAAGCAACTCGAAGACCGTGGGTGGGTGGAAGTCATTGGTCACCGCGAAACTGTGGGTCGTCCTTCTTTGTACGCCACAACGCGTCAGTTCTTGGACGACTTGGGCTTGGCCTCGCTCGACCAGCTGCCCGTGTTTGACAGTGCGCAAGCCCAAGCCAATGCTTTTGCCCGTTTGGGTGAAGATGATCCCTCATTGCAGCTAGACATGGCCCTTGAATCGACGGAGTCTTCTGCGGTGCTTGAAGGTGATGTGCCCACTGATGTGCCAGAACACCCCCTCAAGGGCCTCGCCGACGAGGCCCCCATTTTCGAACTTTCCTCACCCAGAGACTCCGCTGTACAAGGCGATGACACACATGAACACTAAACCCCGTGGCCTGGGTGGCCAGCCTCAAGACACACCGCACGACGAATTTTTAGAAGACGACGATACGGCGTTTGACTTTGACGATGTGGTCTCTGGCGAATTCGATGCCGAGTTGATCCGCGCCGAAGCTGCGCCAGAAAAGCGTGTGCTGTTGCCGCAGCCTGAATCGCCGAAACTGCATAAGGTTTTGGCCCAGTCGGGTTTGGGTTCGCGCATTGAGATGGAGCGTCTGATTGCCGAAGGCCATGTGGCCGTGAATAACGAAGTGGCCCACGTAGGCCAGCGCGTCCAGTTTGGTGACCAGATCAAGGTCAACGGCCGTCAGCTCAAGGTGCGCATTGCCCCACCGCCACCCCGTGTCATTGCTTACCACAAGCCTGCTGGCGAAGTGGTGACCACCGACGACCCGCAGAACCGTCCCACGGTGTTTCGCCGCTTGCCACGTTTGTACCAAGGCAAATGGCAATCTGTCGGTCGCTTGGACTTGAACACGGAAGGACTGTTGCTGTTCACCAGCTCGGGTGAATTGGCTAACCAGCTCATGCATCCACGCTTTGGATTGCAACGCGAATATGCTGTCCGCTCGTTGGGAAAGCTCAGCAAAGATCAAAAAGAACAACTCATCAACGGCATTCAACTCGATGATGGCCCTGCCCAATTTGGTTCAATCGAAGAGGGCGGTGGTGAAGGTTCGAACTGCTGGTACCGCGTGACGATTTCAGAAGGCCGCAACCGCGAAGTGCGCCGCATGTTTGAAGCGGTGGGCCATGCTGTGAGCCGTCTGATCCGCATTCGCTACGGTGCCATGGTGTTGCCACGCGGGTTAAAGCGGGGTGCCTTTGTGGAGTTAGGTGAGCGCGATATTCGTGCTTTGATGGAGGCTGCAGGTGCAGAAGCACCGATGCAAAGCGGCCCCTCGCGCCATGACCGCAGCGAGCGCGCCAATAGCCGTCGCCGTGGCAACAGCGTGGGCCCACGCCCATCGACTCCGCGTGCGCCTGAAGAGCGCAGCGGCCCGGAGCGCTTGGTGCGTACCGAGCGTCGCCGTGGGGGCAAACAACCCGAGCGCACCCCGCAGCCAGACCCTATGCAAACCTCTGTGGGCTATATCGGTGCTGACAGCTATGCCATCGAACGCCAACGTAAAAAAGATGGTCAAAAGGCCTTCAAAGCAGGCTTGGTCGGTGGCCCACGTCGCGGGGGCTCCTCGGGTGGCAGCCGTGGTCGAGGTGACCGATAAATCACAGCGAAGGTGTAGCAAAAACGCTTGCACAGTCAAGGGAAATCCCTTGAAACAGTTAAAATAACGGGCTTCGCACCTCGCGTATCAAAATTTCAATCACAGTCAATACAGGGAAAAACCAAATGACCGAACGTACTCTCTCCATCATCAAGCCAGACGCAGTTGCCAAGAACGTCATCGGCCAAATCTACGCACGCTTCGAAGCTGCTGGCTTGAAAGTGGTGGCTGCTCGCATGGCTCATCTCTCACGCGGCGAAGCCGAGCAGTTCTACGCGGTGCATAAAGCACGTCCTTTCTTCAAAGATTTGGTGGACTTTATGGTTTCTGGCCCTGTCATGATCCAAGTGCTCGAAGGTGAAGGCGCAATTTTGAAAAACCGTGACTTGATGGGCGCGACCAACCCTAAAGAAGCCGCCCCAGGCACCATTCGCGCTGACTTCGCTGACAGCATTGATGCCAACGCTGTGCACGGTTCAGACGGCCCAGAGACAGCAGCTGCTGAAATCAGCTTCTTCTTTGCTGGCATGAACGTGTACGGTCACTAATAGCCAATCGACGCGGTGGGAAACCACTGCGTTGGCGAATGAAAATGACGGCCAACCTGCTTGATTTTGATCTCGACGGTTTGGCCGTTTTTTGTGAGCGCTTGGGCGAGAAACGCTTTCGCGCCACACAGCTGTTTCGGTGGATCCA
>JACCDV010151596.1_pt1 | contig 11724 bp, 13 predicted proteins | sample 7446131 | NCBI WGS metagenome assembly JACCDV01 (sample SAMN15323448, study PRJNA562643) | freshwater metagenome | isolation source: river surface water | place: USA:Blue River Watershed | collected 2017-08-17
CAGTAGCGGTTCCGCCAGTTCCACCCACAAACGTAAACGTAGCAACCATTCCCGTAGTCATGCCGTGTCCGGTCATGCTAATGGTTACAGTGGTTCCGCTACGGCCATAGGTGCCAGGGGTGGCAGTCGTGGATATAGCAGAGAAATCGAGGCTACCAGCCACATTAAGCGTGCTGGATGTCCAAGAAGGGGCTCCGGCAGACAGCTTGGCGGGGGTTACATTTGCATCCGCAATCTTAGCCGTGGTAACTGAGTTGCTAGCGAGTTTTGCAGCAGTGATGTTTGCGTCTTTAACAAATAGACGACCAGATCCATCAATAGAAATGGTAGTATCATCCGTTGCCCCGCTGCTACCAGTTTTGAACGTAGCTGCGTTTATGGCTGCGTTAATGGTTGCAGCAGTAACTTGGTTTCCGGTTGCAAACTCGTTACCCGTGATAAGGATTTGATTTGGCATTTTATTTGGTGCTTGTTAGGGCGCGATTGGTAATTGATGCAGTAACCTTGATTGTGCGGATGCGGGGACGACCTTGCGTGGGCGTTAGCGTAAATTGTAAGCCATAGGAGCGATTCTGTCCGATACGTCCACGTATGGAGGCATCCTCGTTGGCGTCAAGCACTGCTCCTAAGCGTTCTGATATGCTTCCTAGCGATAGCGTGGAGTCGATGTTCTCGCCTTCAGCAGTAATGTTGATGTCGCTGGTAAGCGTAGGCTCCGATTCCACTTGTAGCTCAAAGTTGTTGAACTTCTTGCGGTCGGTAATACCGTAGGTAAACATACGGGTGGTGCAGGAAGATTGAATGTATTTCGATTCTTCAGAACCGCCAATTTGAGTAACTACAACATCGTCGCTATCGGTGCGGAAGTCGAGGCGATGGATACCACCATTGTTGCTTACCGAGTAGAGTCCACGGTCTGCACCCTCGCCTCCAACAAACAGGTCGGTGATGTTCCAGTTGGGATCAATGCTTCCGTCGTCATTACGCACCGTATCAATTGACTCCCACCCTTGGTTTAGGAAGTTGTAAACCAAGACAGTATTGTTTGTGGACGATCCATCTAGGGGAACGGCTATGTAGTAGCGGTTGTCGAAATAGGCGGCAACAGCATTCTGGGCATAGCTCTTGTTAATTCGATTGATGGTAGCTTGTATGCTGTCCGATAGTGGAATGCCGTTACCGCGAAGGTTGTAAAGGTCTTGGAAGTTGGCACCGTAGATGCCGTTGTCAGACAGGAACAGGATGTTGTTGGCCACTTGGATCACCGACTTACGGGCTAGGCAACCTACCTCGTTGGTTAGGAGTTGAACAGAACTCTGGGTAATGTCAGCTTGCGAAATGACGATGTGGATGCTGTTACGATTGAAAACGATTAGCTTGTCGTCGGCAAATGGCAGCAGGGCCACGATGTAGTCGGCAGTTCCCGCATTGAATCGGTATTGGTTGTAAACTTGGTCGTAGGTATCCGAGTCAAGGATGTCGGAGACAATCAACTGGTCTTTGATGCCACGGCTCGTAAAGGTGGTGCTGCCAGGCGATGATTGCTCATAATTGAACGGCATCCAAAGACGACGCTGGTGATAGACAGCCCAAGGAGGGGCGGGCATATAGCAGAAGCCTAGTCCAACGCTCTGCCGCCTCATATATTCAATTGAGGAAGTGAGGGTAGCTAGTGCATCAGTGGTGGTGTATGTCTGCGAAGTTCCGGTTCCACCAATGTCATAGGTGAACGTGTCCGCATCAACAACGGTTATTGGCCATGTTCCGTTCGGGTCTATTCCGGTAAATCCAGTGAGCCCCGTAATCTTTACGTGGTCTCCAGTCGTGTGGCCATGCTCGTTCGCCGTGTCGATAGTTACGATGCCGCTTCCACTTGCCTTGGATGCGGAGGTAATTGCATTCGGAGCGGATGCGCCGTTATCGGTGATGTAGTAGGTAAACTCAGTGGAGCTTGGGACAGAAGAAACAATGACAACTTGCCCGCTCGTAAGGATGCTGTTTCCGTAAACTATTGTTACTGGGTCACCAACCTCAAGGTCATGGGCGGTGCCAGTGTCAACGGTAGCCAGTCCGTTAATGATCGTAGTGTTGTTGGAATTGGCTATCAGTATCGGCTGCGTGTAATCGCCGCTAGGAATTAGGGTGAAATCGGAGGGAGTTGTGAGGTCTCCATCCCACTCAAGGCCCGCATCCCCGTCACGGAAGATGAAAACCTTGTTGAACGCTTGAAGCATGGAGACGTTCTGCGAGACGTTTTCTCCGGTGGGATAGTCAATGTCTATCGACTTGATGCCAGTGTTGTCGTTAAACAGCTTAACCGCAATTGCCTTGGTGTTGGTGGCAACAATGATGTAAGCCTTAGTCGAATCGTTCGGATTGCTATACAAGCAAGAGCCGTAGATGGCGTTTACAGCCGTATCGTCCAAGATTGGCGAGCCAGCCAACTTGGTTCCCGTGTAGGTGACGGTTGCGCTACCAGTCATGGTAAACGTAAGCTCCGTGGAATTGACCACAGTTATGAGCCTGTTGCCATTGGGGTCTTGTCCAGCGGCGAAGCCAGTAAACCCGCTGAAATAGACTAGCGTGTTGTCCGTAAATCCGTGAGCGGATGAGAACGTAACCGTTACAGTAGAACCTGAGCGGGAAGCCGTGTTTACCGACTGCTGTGCATACAGGTAGAATGGCAGTGTAAGGGCGGTGCCACCAGCCACAACTGGGGCAACCACTAGGTCGATACCCTTGCGAGTCTGCCACTCCCCATTGATGCCCATCCGCCCATTCTGACTATCTGCCAGAAAGCCCGCCTTCAATTGGTCGGGGCGCAGACGGTTGTTCATGCTGACAAAGCCTAGATCGGCATCATCAACAAGCTGGTCATCTAGCGCACCAAATGAGGAGTAGCGGGGCATCGGCTAATTATAGCCTGTTAGCAGCTCTTGCGCTTGGAGGAGTAGTCGGACTTCTTGGAGCCATATTCCATCTTGCGCTCCTTCTTGCCCTCCATGCGCTCATGCTTCATCATCTGCTTCTTGGAGGAGTATTTCTCGCCTTTAACGCTCATAGTATTATTTACGGTTGGATTTGTTGATGCGGTCGATTAGTGCCCAGACAGAAAGGGTTGCGCCCGCTATGATACCAATAAGACCAATGAAGTCTTTGGCGAGGTTGAGCCAAGCGGCAAGGCCCGCCCCATAGCCACCAATTTGACCTAGAACATGGAAATAGCGGTCGTTCATGTGATGTCTATTTTCTGGAGCGGCTTTTCGATGTGGAGGTCTGCGAGCTTTTCGTTTTGCACGCACAGCTTGGTTCCCCCGACAATTTTGCCTTCCTTGATTTCGTAGAGGTAGAACGTGGTTTGCGTGAGCCCGACTCGCACAATGCGCCCTGGTCTTCCGTCGAGGATGACGATGTCGTCAGCGTTGTAATCGTTTCCGATGAAGACGAAGAGGCTGGCTGCAAATTTCTCGATAGCGGAGCGGAAAAGCAAAGCCGCAAGACCGATGACAAATAGCCATGAGTTCTCGCCAACAAATTCTTTAATAGCGGCTTCATTCACTGGTCTCCTTCCTGATGGACTTAACCACTTGCTTCTCGGCATAGTCCATACGCTTTGAGAGGGGGTCTAGCACATGGAAGGTGAACACGTCACCCAGCTTGCTCTTCGCCTCGTCTAATACGGGGACGATGACGGAAAGAGCTTCCTTGATTTCTTTTGCTTCCTGCTGCGCTTTGGAGGCGAGGGTTCCTTGCTTGAGCGAGCGATAGATGACGACACCAACCGCCACCAGAATGATGGCACAGAGAGCCGTTACAGCGGGCATAAACCAAGGCTGGGTGACTAGCTGGGCGAGGCCCAGAGAACCTAGACCAACCAGACCAGCTATGGCTGCAAATTGGATTTGGCGGGCGTAGCCTAGCAGGGCGGCAATGGCTATGGCACCGAGACCAAACCAGCGCAGGGTGCGAGCTTGTGTCTTCATTTCGGCATCCTTCAAAGCCTCCACTTGCTTGGATAGCTTCTCAATCTCCTTGACTTGCCCCTCTATGGTGGCTTCGTAGGCCTTTACGAGGGTTTCTATGCCAGAGGCGGGGGCAGACTGGTTGGCCTTAACAATCTTCGCCGTTTCCGCTTTAACGGGCGTTTCTACGCTAGTGCCCTTAACCGTGACATCAATGGCTTCAGCCGCCTTAAATTGCACCGCTTCCCGATCTTGATGCCCAGATATGACGGGAGCGGGGCTGGGAGCGGAAGGAACAGGATGCTTATTGCCCGTCTGACATCCCGCCAATGCAAGCAGGATGACAGAAAGAAATGCCACGTGCGGGCGCATTAGCCGTTCAGAGCCTTATGCTCGGCGTAGAGCGCAGGCAGTTCGGAAGGAGCGTTCTCGGCAGTGGCCTCGGTAGGGGATACCAGACCAACAACTCGCCCACGGTCATCAGTGATGACGTAGGAGTTGCCGGAGATGCCTGAGACGACAACGAGCGTGCCATTGCAATCAACTTCTATGGGAAAGGGCGAGGATTCAGGGTTCATGGATTAGGAGGAACCAACACGGTGTCCGGTGATGGTGTGAACGAGTTGATCGGTGCCGTTGGAGTTGACCCACAGGGCGGTTGTGGCGTTGAAGCGGGTGGAGGGCGTAACCTCGGTAAGACCAGCCGCAGCCGTGATACTGGAAGCGTATTGGGTGCCCGCAGAAGCATTGCCAAGGGAGACAGTCTTGGAGGTGCCAAGGTTGTTGATAACCCACGAATCAATGCGATGGCGGTTGGTATCAAGGAACGTCGCGCCACCAAGGATTTGCTCGTTACCATTGGTAGCAGTGCTATCAACAATGCGCCAGTCCTTACGCTCTGTGACAGGAATCATGCCAAGCAGACGAGCCTGATTTCCTTCAATGGTCGTTACGTCATCAAGGACGGGGATGGGTTGGATGGCGGGGATAGAGAGGGCACCAATACGGATTAGGACACTTGAGTTAGTCCAAGTGGTCGGGGTTGTTCCAGTAGCTGTAAACTCAACTCCCGTCGCATTGCTTGCCGCGCCTACGTTAGTGAATGAATCGGACGCTACATACGAGGTTATGCGATAGCGAAATCCAATAGTTAGCGTTCCAGACGTCTGCGTAGCCATCGTTCCGCCTGCCGCAACCCAAGCCGGAGGACGACCCGTGGTGCGCCATGTCTCACTCTCAGTGTCGGTCAGGTGGGCATTTAGCCATTGACCGAGGGGGGCGGGGCCGGCGGGCCAATTGTAGCCTGTGAGGTGATTGGTAGCAACAAGACTAGAATCAAGCCACTCCGGTGGGTTTGATGTTGTCGTTGAGAATGATGCAGAAACATCTGTTCCGTTTACGCGGATAACAGGATTTCCTGTTCCTTTCGTAAGCCGAACCTCTAACCAGATACGTTGGCCAGAATAAGTAGAACGAAAGCTAGACCAAGCATAACGCCGATTGTCGCCAGAAGTAGCTCCTGTGGCTATTACATCAAAATTGCCAGTCGTAGTGAAGCGGCAAGCAATACTTGTTGCTTGTAAAGGAACCGTTGTATTTGGCTGTATAGCAAAAACGGTTGCTTCAGTTGTAGGTGTTGAACTTGGCACATCCACCCAACCCACCCACGAAGCTACAGGAGCACCAGCTAGATTGCCACGGGTTCCTGGAGTCTGGATCTGGGCACGGTTGCTAGTGGAACCATCGCTGTAAACGTAGCCGCGAGAGGCAAGCGTGGATGGCAGCGTGCCAACCGTCAGCGCAGACGCAGCACCCAAATTGGTGCGGGCAGTCGTGACATCCGCCACATCGCTCAGATTGTTAGCCGCTACCAGAAGTCCCGAACCTCCACTGGACAGCACTTGTGGGCGGGAAATAAGCAGTGTTTTGTAGAGGTCGGACATGATTAGAGATAGTTAAGCTGCTGCGAGATAAGCGTGGCATCGGTGCCACCGGAGCGGATGAGGCGCATTGCACCAGCCATCTGACGGGTCAGGTAGGCGGTGCTGCCGGCAATGTATTCAAAGCCTACTGTGCTGGTCGGGTCGGTAGCTCCGTCAAACGTAACACGAACCGTGGCTCCCAGCACTTGAATCATCACGTGCTTGGTGTCGGCAGCGAGGGACGAGAAGGGGGTGACTACCGAGGACGAAACGGTGGTCTGCGTGTGCGAGGTTCCCGACTGGGGAATCGCCTGCGAGGGGGTGTTTACAATGCGTGCGTTGGCCATGTTAGTTACGGTGTTGCTTTGAAAGGTGCGTTGATATGCGACGACTGATGATGTTGTTGTTACGCTGCGTCTCCGCTTTGTTCAATTGTAGCGCAATGTAATTGCTGGCATTCTGCTCTTCTGCAATGGCTTTGTCCAGTTGCCCATCCATGCGCAGGAAGTCGGCATAGGTGGCGTGGGCTGCGTAGTAGAAGAACTCGTCAGGCAGCGTGGTGCTCGCCGTGGTGTAAGGCCCGTCCCATTCCAGCTTGTAAGTGACGTATGCCGTTACATCGGACGTGTTGAAGATGTTCTGGATGTGGGCACCATAGCTATCCACAAAGAACTCGTATTCCGCAGCCGAGTAGTTCTTGAACGGCTGGGTGCGGTGGATGCGGATAAACTCGGCTATGTTGTCCAGTCCTGTCTCCGCATATGGGATAAGCTGGTCGGTATCAATCGTGCGAGCCTCGCCTACCACTAGGTAGCGGGGCCACACTAGGCTAAGGTCGTATGCCTCGCGGAAACGACGGTTGGCCATAGACAGCAGCATAGTCTGCTCAGACGTGGTGAAATCACTTACCCCTGCCAGAGCCTTAACCAAGGCAAGAAAGTCGCTGTAAGAGCGGTAGGTCATACCTTATTGGGGGCGAGGTCGCTAAAGGTGCGCTGGAAGTGCTTCAGAAACTCTTTGCTATGCACCTCGGCATGGCCATACTTTGCCACAAGGCGGTAGTATTCGCGGGGCGGTATCACCGCTACGCATTTGCCAAGGCCAGGGATGGTCTTGTGATTCTTCATGGCAGTAGCCTGCCCGCGAGCCAATACAACACGCGCTTCTTCCGTGCCAATTTCATTGGTCAGGGACGCTTGGATTTCTTTCGCCAACTCACGATCTATTTCATCATCCGTGAATTGCTGTGATTTAGCAATGATGTGCATAAAAAAAGAGGCACCCCGTAGGGTGCCCCAGTCTATCACTAGAGGTAGCTTGCTTTAGGCAGTGGGGATGTCCAGCTGACGCCAGCAGAGAATCCACGAACCAGCCGTGAGGTTGGCGACGGTGCCGTTGAACTCCATGATGAGGTCGGCAGCGGTGGTGGCGTTACGGGCATAGCCGTTAACGACGTTGCTGGTGGTAGCGGAGCCGCTGTCGGTGCCAACGAAGGCATCGCCAGTGTTCCAGAGGATCTGGGTGGCGGCATCCACGTCGCCGTTGTCGATGAACTCATCGGGGTCGGCAGCGGTAACACCGAAGTCGATCGTCAGGTCGCTCGCGCCAGCGGGATCAACAACCTGATAAAGAACAGCGGTATCAATGATGCCACCAGGGCCGATGGAGCCAACCTTCTTCTGGTTGGCGGCACCGATCGTGGAGAGGAATCCAGTGCGCTGAAGATCCAAGTAATCAAACTTGAACGAGTGGGTGAAGCCAGCGACAGCCTCGTTGATGGTAAGTTTAGCCATTGTAGTAGTCCTTTGTTAGGGTTTAGGAGAGGGCAGTGATCTTGCCGTGCGCGCCAGGGTGATTGACGAGCAGGGTGAGGGTGGTATCGACATAGCCACGCTCGCCGCCACCGAAGTTGGGGAGGCGGGTAGAACCCATCGGGATGAACTCGGCAACACCGTAGTAGTCGGGGTTGATGAGGTATCCGGTGTCCTTGTTGGTGGTGTCCGGAGCGCAATCGAAGTTCATGTTGACGATGGAGACGAGACCGTGGTCGGACTCATAAATCTCAACAGCCAGCTTGATCTTGGCAACGTCGCCATTGAGGTTGACGGCGCGAACCGAGTAGTCGGACGAACCGGAGCTACGGGCGAAGTCGCTGATAACACGACGGAGAGCCGAGTCAGCAATCAGGGTGAGGTTGTTGGAGGTGCCAGTAACGCGAGCGATGGAGGTGATCAGGTTGTTGAACACCGTCTCGGTGAAGGCAGTGCCGGACGACTGGATGCTGCCAGCGGGCGTGCGATAGAGGGCGGGAACGGGGTTGGTCGCCTGAGCGGTGGACTGAATCCACTTGCCGAGACCACGGAGGCCGTAGGGGGTGCCAGCACCGTCCTCAACGGTCATTTCGTTGTCGGACATGAGGGTAGCCTCGATGTCGCGCTTCAGCTCGCGGATAGCCTTCAGCTCGGCCTGAGCGATGTTGGCGGGGCCAACAGACTGGGCGGCGTTCTGGAGGTCGGACACCATGTAGTCGCGGCGGAACTTCTGGACGTAGTTGCCAAGGCGGGCGCGGTTGGCGAACTTGTCGGTGAAGGTGGTAACGTCGGCACCCTCGGCAACACCCGTGGTCACGGGGGAGGCAAGAGAGTCAACAGTCCACTCGACGTAGGTGGCGTTAGCTTTCGACTTGGAAGCCGAAGAAAGGACGGGCGTTTCCTCGGGGGCGAGGATCGTGAGCGAAGAGGTCAAGTCCTCGCGGTTGGAGACGGCAGAACCAGTGTTAGTGGTATCGTAGGTGTTTGAGAAGGCCATAATTAGTAATGGTTAATGTTAACGTTTAGAGAGTTGAAGGGCGCGGAGAGCGACGAAATCCTTGGCACTGCCTGTTTCATAGAATCGTTTGCGAACTTCCTCTGCTTCCTTGCTTTTGCGGGCTTCTGGACGTTCCGACTGAGCGGCGTTTCCAGTGAGCGTGCTGGGCGGGGTCAACTTAGGTTTCGGGGTCTCGGTAATCAACTTGCGCCCATAGATGCTATTGGCTGCGTGAGCCAAAATGTATGGGAGTTGCGGGGCGATGTCGGGGGCAGCTTTCTCCAGCTCTTGCAAACGGGGGTCATTCATAATGGCCTCGTATTGCTTGCGGGTATCGTTATCCTCGCCATCTAACCAACTAAGCTCCTGACGCGCCTTGTCCTCAAACGCCTTGCGCTGGTTAACACGTGCTTCTGCCGCCTGCAAATCTGCAAGCTGGGCGGGAAGAAACTTGTTCCTCGCTTTACGGGCATTCGCTAGAGACTGGCGAACCTGGGCTTTCGTTAGCTCCTTACCTTCGACAACCGCGATAACGTCATCATGAGCCAGATGGTCATTGCTGAAGAGTTGGTCTTCAGCCCATTCAATGACTTCCTCAATCTCGCGGGCTTTCGCCTGCAAGCTCTGGATGTCTTTAATTTCCTTGAATGGATTGTTCTCCACCTTGGGCGAGGCGAGGGGGTCACCACCGTTTCGCTTGGCCAATTCGGCCTGCAAAGCGGCAATTTGTTCCTCTGCCTGCTTGCGCTTGGCTGTGAGTTCACCGTAGCGGGCTACCGCTCGGCTATTCAGCTTCTGTGCAAGCTCATTAATCTCGTTCTCGCTTAGTTCTCCTAAGTCGGGAAGTTTTGAAAGAACGTCCTCCTTCGGTTCAGCGGCTTTGGGCTCCTCGGCTTCCGCGCTAGGCTGCGCTTCGGGCTCAACGGGCTTCTCCTCCGGCTTTTCTACGGGCGGCTTGGCAAGCTGCCCAAGGCGTCGAGCTACAAACTCGGCACCTGACATATTTGACTCCACGGCATTTGAGGCGGGTTCCGCGATTCCCGTTTGGATTTCGTTAGACATAGACTGCGCTTTAGAACGCCAAAGCGATAGGCGATGACGAAATATACCACAGCCTTTGCTTTGTTACGCAGGGGTTGACAAAGCCGCTTCAGGCTATCAACTTGGCCATGTTCGATCTATCGTCGATCAATAGAGCTTCAGTTTTGTCCTGTCTGGGAACCGGTATTGCTGGGCTCATGTTTACCCCGCCGAGACCATTTTCGGTGGGGTTTTCTTTTGGCTACGTGCTTCGCTTGAACCCCCGCCCTACCAGTTCAAAGGACTCAATGGTGTGGTAGTAGTAGTCGGTCTCCTTGTCTTGGATTAGCTGTGCGGTGGCGCGGGCTACCGCCAGCTCCGCATCATCTAGCGAGGCATAGCAAGTCTTGCTGTAATAGTGATAACCTTCTGGCCTGTATGTGTTTCTGATTAGGTATATTTTCATGGCTATTGAAAGAGACACCTCGCCTTAAGAAGAGCGAAGAAGGGTGGAGACAGGTTCCCTTGTTTCTCGCGGAAGAGCTTTGCGCTACGCTCCAAGCAAGACAAGAAACAATTGAACCAGAGGGTTCTTCGCAAAGGCTTACCGCTCCCGCTCGCCTTGCCGACGGCACTCGCGTTGCTCGCGTCCGACGTGCAACCGTATTCTACAGCAAAAACCCGTTCTTGTAAATCCGTAGAACTACCTAGTTAGTTCTAACTAGGGAATACACCCTAGTTAATTAAGCAAATCTAAGCCTTAGCAAGCATATGCGAGCTTTCAGGTAAGCGTAGCGTTAGCCAATTAGGGCGGCGCGGGGCCTGTAACGCTGGCGTTACCCCTGTAACATGACGAATGTTACACGGACAAATTTTGTGTTACAGGTGCTACGCTAACGGGTTTAACGCAGCACGAAGCCAACATTCTCCCCCTAGGAAGGAGAGAACCCTTACCCATTATCCTTGTAATTGTGGGAAAAGAGACAGCCTTTACTCGTTATCCTTATGGATACGGAACACCCTGTCCGATTGAGACATGGATAGGATGTCGTTGTAGGCGAGGATACGACCAGAGATTTGCTGGAGCGTCTCCGTGCTCACGTTGTGCATATCGGCAATGGCCTGCTCCCGCATCTGCTTCACATTCCTGAGATAGATGGCAAACGCTTCATGGTTCGCCAGCATATTTACCGAGTCTTGGAGGTTCATAGGTTCTGGGTGGAGATGTTACCCACGGAGGCTGGCGCAGTGCCAATCTTGCCAATCTGAGCGTTTTGAGCCTGAGCTATCTGCTGTTGGTATTGGGCGGCGTATTTCTGCATACGGGCGGCAAACGCCTCATCGCTCTGCATACGCTGCTGAACGTCAGGCTGAGAGACGTATTGCTGGATTAGCTGGAGGGCAATCTGGGCACCGTTAGGACGGGCGGGCACTTCGATTGACGAGCTAATCTTCGTCAGGTCATCGGAGACGTGCTTGACCATCTGCTGCTGCGCCTGCTCAGCGGGTTGCAGAATGGCTGCTGCCATGATCGGGTCAATGGACGAAGCAACCATATCGAGGAACGAGTCGATGTTGATGCGCCCGTTCTTGTCGAACTGGAGCAACGAGGCAAACTGCGTCACCTTGTTCTCTAGGTTTTCGGGATCGGTGCTGAGAACGTCGAAGGTGATGTTGAGGTCGTAGTTCTCATCGGGGTTGCCACGGTCAAGCTGCATGGGATCGGCAACGCCCGTCACCTGATACAGCACCTTGTCGGGGCCAAAGCGTTGGAAGCAACGGAAAGCCATGCGCAAGACCTGAGCCACATGGTGCAAATACTTGTCCACAACAAACTGAAGCACCTGCTGGGAGATGGGATGCTCGGTGTCGAGGCCAACCAGACGGTCTGCCTGCTGCTGCATCGTGTTCTCCATTTCCACGGAGCCAGCATTGAACTGGGGCTGCGGGCCAAACTGGAACTCGCCAGCACGGCGATAGGGAATGTAACGACCAGGCCCCCAATCGGAGGG
>JACCDV010769302.1_pt1 | contig 11724 bp, 7 predicted proteins | sample 7446131 | NCBI WGS metagenome assembly JACCDV01 (sample SAMN15323448, study PRJNA562643) | freshwater metagenome | isolation source: river surface water | place: USA:Blue River Watershed | collected 2017-08-17
CCCAAACCCCAAACCCCAAACCCCAACCCCAAATGAAAAATTATTAATTTAATCAATAAACATAAAATTTATAAAATATTAAAATCAATTAAATTAATAATGTCGATTTTATTAGAGAATTTTAGAATATTAAAAGAGTGCTAAGGAAATGGAATAAACTAAATATACATTGTAGAGGATAAATAAACTTTAGAGAAATTCGTAATTAAAGTAATTGACTTGTTAAATGAGTAAAGATAATTAAGAGAACTTTAACTGCATTCAGGATTAAATCATAAATATATTGTAAAGCTTATAAAGTACTAAAAAACAATGAATAAAATCTATTTATAAATTGAATACGCAGAAAATGAAGATCTTTATATATATATTACTGGAAATAAAGCATTAGAAAGAGACAGTTTACTGAAAATCTTCTATAAAACTGTTCAAGCATTATAATATCTTCATTAAAAAGGAATTGTTCATTGAGATATAAAACCAGAGAATATTTTATTGACGAATAACATGAGACCGAAATTGGCTGATTTTGGTACAAGTGCTTTAAGATGTTAATTGTGAAAGACTTTTTGTGGAACGTTGGAATACATGGCACCTGAGATTTACTAAAGAAAATAGTAAGATGAAAAAGTTGATATTTGGGCCTTAGGAATTCTTTTATATGAAATCCTATATTAAAAAACTCCTTTTAAAAATTTAACGATTTCAGAGGCTGAAGAAACTATAAAGAATAAAAAAGTGTTTTTTAAACAAGGAGAAGATTCTAAGTTAATTTCTCTATTTTATAAACTGATATAATTGGATCCCATACTAAGACCATCTTGTAAGGACATTCTTAATGATTCATTATTTGATAGATTTTTTCATCATTAATAAAAACTAATAAAAAATGATTAAATTATAATATAAAAAGCAGAAGAATAAAAAGAAACCAAAACTCCTATAAAAATATATGCTTAGAATTTATACTAAAAATAAGAAAGCAAATATTAATCAACAATTACATTATCAAACAGAAGATAAGAAAAAACATTAATTAAAAAACTAGTTAATTTCAATAGTGTTTCTTCATTAAGAAATCTAAATACAAAAATAAATCAAATTTAATATTTTTAATAATTATTAATTCTCCATATCAACAGAGTTGTTTTCATCTAAATTTAAATTGTCTAAATTCCAATCAATGTAATTCGGTTATTCTGCATTTTTATATTCCTCAATCATATCTGTGACTACATCCAAAGAATCATCAAATTCATGAAGTCCATCAGCAAACATTGGCTCTTATTTATAGTTTTCAATGTAAGCATTCATTTTTCTCATGTTGTTGAAGTCTTTAACAATTTTGGAAAAAAGCATTCTTATTGAAGTATGATTAGCAAGCATTAATCCAGATACTTTATGAGTGTGTTCTACAAAGGGGCTTTTCTTACTCAATGCAACTTATATACTTGACGGACCCCATTCAATCATATTGGCGAGTTTCTTTTCTTTAATTCTTTATAAACTTTTATGAATCTACAATGGATCAACTTCTCCTTGAATAATGTTTAGTATTGAGATATAAAGTCCTTTCTTGGTTGGAGTTGAAACCATTAGATTTTAGCTTTAAAGTAATCATCTCATAACATCCATAATTGTTGTTTTCTAAACATTGCTAATATGCTTATCCAAAGTAATCGGAGTGTAACCGGTGATAAGAAAATGACATTTTAGAGTTGGAATAAGAGTGGACAACATTCCAGTCAAATCATTATTCATATAATTTGGATATCTTAAGGTTGATGTAGCTGCAGCCATAACAGTTGAGATTAAAGTGTTTGTTTATTGAATTGATGCACTTTTTAGACCCAGTCTTTCTTCACTTATTTTATTAAGAGCTGTATTATCTAAGACAACAGTTGCATCAGCGTTAAGGCAAAGTCATTTAAGTGTTAAAATAGAGTTATAAGGTTAAACAACAACATCGCTGGTTTAATCAGTGTTTGGAAATACTGAAAAAGTTTAAGTAATTTTCTTAGGAAATCTATCACAGAGTCTTTCTAATACAAAACTACCAAGTCCAGAGCCTGTTCCTCCAGCAATAGAATGAGTCAGAATAAAACCTTCTAAAGAATCACTTCCTTCTGCTTCTCTTTCAACCATATCGAAAATCTCTTCTTCTCTCGACTATGCAAATCAGTAGCCTGTTCCCCAGTTATTACCAGCACCGTCTTAATCATAAAAATAGTTCTCTGGATTAAAGAGGTTTTTATATTCTGAATTTCAAATCTAATTTATTACTCTCGGTTCAAGATCAATCAACAATGCTCTTGGTATGTAATGTTAATCATCAGCTTAATAGAAGAAAATGTCTTTTCAATCATCAGAATTCTCAGCATAATCATAAAGCATTCCTTCTTAGTTGATTCCATGTTCTTAAGCTAATTTTTTCCAAAATTCCTAACCAACTTAATTACCACATTAACCGCATTGAAGAGTTATTATTTCTTTAGGCATTTATTATAATTATAAATTTGATAATTTTATCATAGAAAAATGATTTTTAATAAATATAGTAATTTTTCTTATATTCAATTTATATATGAAATTGTAAATATATCAATTATGATGAATAATATATGTTTATCATTTTCTTAATATTTATTAATAAAACACATCTTAAAATTATTAAGAAATTCGTTAATTCCAAAAGACTTAAATTATTGGTAAAAATAAAAATATTAATAAATTTACTCAATATAATGATATAGCTATTTTCAGAGCAATTTTTAAATAAAATTATTTTTCTTTTTTAAGGTTAAAAAGAGAATAATATAAGAACCGGTTATGGAATGTAGATTTTTCCTTCTGGGGAAATTCTATTTGCAAATTGGTAAAATAATAACATATTAGAAAAGTCATTTATGTTTATTAATAAATGTTTTTGGATTTTTGGAGATTTTTTTTATTAGAAATTTTACTCTGGAATTATAAATTATGATAATTAGTTATATTTTAATGGAATTTCAAATTAATATGGATTTATCGAATAAGGAGTATTCGTATTCAATAAAGAGTATTTATTATAAGTTTCGTTCTTTTAAGAATAATATTAAATAAAACTAATAAATATTAATAGCAATAAAGAAATAAAGAGTTTTTAATAGAATTATTTATTTCAAGATGAAAAGATAAAAATCTATTTTGACATTAGGAAAAACCAATTTGTTTTTATTGATATTTTAACTCCTGTTTATTTATGAAAAAAAATTGTAATAAAATCTTTGCTAGAATTTAAGGTTAAAATTAATTACATTTCAAATAAAGAGAAAATCTATCGATATTCACTATATTATTCTACTTATATAAAAGAGGTTTTTATTGATAAAAACATGAGTAAATTTTAAAAGAAATTTCCTAATGGAATATTGATGAATTGTTAACAGGATTTTTTTACTTGTTAATTTGTTATTTGTCCTGAAATATAAATAATCACACTATAAACACTAATGTAATTGATAAACTGATAAAGAATAATAAAAGAAGATAACAGTTTTATATTTGCAAATTTACTATTAGAATAAAATCAAAGTTATTACTATTAAAGCTGCGTTAATGGAATTTAAGAGATAAAATTATTAACAAATTTAAAAACTGAAAATGTTCTATAAAATATTACAAAAAATAAAAATAGAATAATTGGATTGTTACTATATATAATAAATACATTTTTTTATTAATATTAGAATATCCTATATCCTTACATAGATAAAGAAATAAGAAATAAATTCAAACAGGAATAGTAATAAATTGAAATCATATAAAATTATCAAAATTAATTTCAATTTATTGAAAAAATACAAAATTCCTAACAAAATTCGAATTTTATTTCTTAAGATAATTTTAGAGAATTTACTTAGAACTATACTTATTAGTAGAAATCAACTAATAAAATCATTGACGTTTTTTATACAAAATCAAAAAATAATTAATTTTAATTTTTAAATTTATTATATGAATACTTGACTGAGCACTTTTGATTTTCTTAAAAAATACTCCAGTGAAGTTGATTTAACATTCGAAACGACAAATCCGTTTCCCGAATTTATAAATTTCAATTTCGCTTAATCTAATAATATTCATCTAATAAAGAAGTATTTATTTGCTGCTTTGAAGCTTTTAAGAAAATTTACCGATGAAAATATTGATTGGTTTGTTCCTTATAAATAGCCTTGTTGCACATAAGAGGTAAAGAATGATAATAGTTAATTAAAGAACATAATATGTGAGTAAAGATAAACAATAAAGGAATTATAAGGTTAACTTGATTATATTTATCCTGTTGTGAAAGAGATCAATGTTTTAAGCAAGTCAAAATTAGATTTAAAATTATATTAAAGTTTTATCGTTTAAAACAAAGAAAAAATTTGAACTTTTTCAATGAAAGAAAAATAGCTGTTTATAAAGCCAGAAGTTAAGATTCCAGTTGATGTTTAATTCTTATGAGAAGTTGAGTACTGTCTTAATGATCATAAGGATTTTGTTAAAGAAATATCATAAATTGAAAAAATAAATAATCAAGATATGAAGTAAGTAATTTAAAGGACTTTATAAACAATTATGATTTTTAGAGAATTTATTTCCTCATTAAAAGTTAAAAAAATCGAAGAATATAACGAATGCGTTTAGATTAGAAAAAGCGCTTTATAGTATATTGAATAAGGAGTTCAAACAAATAAAGAGATTTTTAATAAAAATGAGCCATCAGCTTTATATTGAGAATAAATTTATTAAGTTTTATGTAGTTTTTATCAAGAAGACGAATTTTAAAAACAACATAAAAAAATACAATAATTTGAAGTAAAATGTTTTAAAAACGGAATTCATTGAGTTTTAATAAGTTTTGATTAAAATGCATCTAAAATGACAGATTTAGATTTATAATTTAAATAAATCTCTACATTAATACAAAAAAGAATAAAAGACTCCATTGCGTAAGAAGAAAAAGAGAATTTAATAAAAACAAGAGAAAAGTCATTAAATCAGAAAATTCTATAAAAACATAACCCAATTATGGAAAGAACAATAAGAAATAAATCAATAGAAAGTTCCTTTGTAAAGTTATCGAAAAATATTTTTATGTAATTTTTAGTTCATATCTGTCATATAGCTTTAGTTAGCAAATTCAGACTGGTTTTTATCAACTGAATAATTTTCTTCTTTTTTGTCTTATATTTATTAGTTAATTTTTTAATTTAATTTATTCGCAATTTCCCAGAAATTCGAATTGTTCTAATTTATACTTTGCATTTATTCTCCTTATATTTAAATCATATTTGAGAATCATTTTTGTTTAGCAATTTTTACCTTTTGAACTTCAATGGGAATTATTTGATTTGCAATTTTTAGAATTTCATAAAGCTTTTCTAAAGTTTTCTCTTTTTTATTAATTTATTCTTTGAATTTATAAATCTTATCAGAATTGCTCTAATTTGCATCTTTATTTTAGTATTTGTTGATTCTTTATAAAAAAATTAATTTCTCACTTTCTTCCTTTTGCATTAAATCCAACCAATATTCATAATCACCCATAATTTCCTATAAACAAAGAACCTCTTAAACAATCATCAAATTCTCTCTTCAGATTTTTCTCCATATTTTTGACTTATTTTCATTTTCCTTATAAATTCACCTGTATTTTATTGGTTGTTGAAATTTCATCGAAAATATCCCTGTTTTTAAAAGCACTAAAATTCAACACGAATAAATTATATAAAGTTTTCTCTTATTGTTCTATCTGGGTTTCTTCTAATGTGTTGATGTAATTCAGTAATAATTTATCCAAATATCATTGATAAGAAATACTTGTTTTTACTTTTTCCTTTAAATCTGCAATCATTGAATTGTCAATTTAATTTTCCGAATAAAATTTAGAATAAATTCTTCTATGATTTTCTATTATGAAATCAATTGAGTTAGAAACAAGACTATTAAGAACCTTGCTAACTTTGCTTTATTCAATATTTGGATCAAAAAACTTAGAAATCGCATCCAATTAGAGCACTTCTTATAGATCTATTATTTATTCTAAAAAATACTATAAAGAGGAAACTCTTTCATTAACAATGTCAAAATCAGATATTTGAATTTACTCCTTAACATGCAAAGGGGGAACATAATGAAATGGAAAATGCTTTCTAATGTTATTTCTTAAAGACTCAAAATCAGAATATCTTCTTTTGACCTAAAATGATTTCTCTTCTTGAACAAAAGTAATGTCATAAACAAGGTAATTATTCAATACGTTAGTCTGTATATCAGGAAACAAAATTGAAAGCTATGAAATTCTTTAATATTTTATTTATTTCTCATTTTATATTTAGGACATTATATAAGATATTTATAATTGAAAAATATTTAAATTAATAACAAATATAATGAATTAAATCAGTATAGAATCAACTTCGTTTTTAAAGGAAAATTCCTTATAAAATTTTGACAGCAAAAAAGATATAAATATTTTAGTATAAAGAAACAGTAATTAAATTATAAAGCAATAATAAGTGATTATTTTAGATTTAAAGCAAACAGTAAAAATGCAATAAAATTAAATAGAAAATTTAATTAATAAAGTTTACCTCAGAGATTCAAATATTAAATAATTAAGAGAAAATTTAGAAATTTTATAATAAGAAAATTAAGATTTGAAAACAGAATAAATGAAATTGTAATAAGATTTGATACAAGCAAGACATGACAGTGAGATTTACTAAGAAAGATAAAAAACTTAGAAAATTGTTTATTAGAAAAACACAAAGGAAATCAATAAGAAATTAGCGTAAATGGAATCTTATGTAAATTCATTGAAAAAGATAAAATCAAATTATTATGATTCCTTAATATCAATAGTAACAGATTAGAGAATAATTAAAGCAATCGCAGTTTATTAGAATTCATTAAACAAAAGATAAAGTACTTTTGTAGAACCAGATGATAATGATTCTTTATAATCTAATTTGTTTTTATAAAAGAAAAGCTGATTAGAAAATGTTAAAAGAAGACTTACTAAGACAATATAGAATAATTAAGGACTGATCGAATAAGCTTAAGAAGAGATAAATCAGCTTGAAAAGGAAATATAAAATTCCTATCAAAAAATATAAGATTTTTAATCAAATTTCAAAGAGGAATAAAATGAATAAAAAAAGAATGAAATTTTAGAATTATTATAAAGAGAGCAATTTAACTAAGAAAATCTAATAATTTGACTTAATGATAAAAAATGAAGTTTGGAAGGGTTTTAATAAGAGCTTGAAACAACTCTTAAATCAGAGAAAGAGATTTCTGCTAAACTTGATATGATAAACCAATACATGGATGTATTAGACTAAGAAAATGACTAATTAATAAACATGAGGAATATTTTGGTTGAGGAGTTTAATATTGAGCAAGAACTTTTGATTAACTTCTTATAGGACTCATCAGAGCAAGGAGAGTCAATTTGCTAATTATATAATTTATTAGTTGATGAATATGTGCTATTAATGAAAGCTTATGAGTCTTAAAAGGAACAATTAAAGAATTATAATAATTTGTAAAATGAGAATTAAAGATTAAAGGAAATTGAAAGATAAATTTAAGAATTGAAAATTTAGCTGAAAATTCCAAAGGAAAAAACATTAGAAATTATATAATAAATTTTAGTGAATTTCTAAGAGATTTAAGATAGTAAAAATTTATTATAAAAATCAATAGGAAAATCATCAGAAAATTAACTAATGATTTCTAAGGTTGAAACATTGGATTCTTAACAGTTGATTTAGGCATTTAATGACCTTAAGGAAGCTTATAAACAAAACTTAGAAATTTAAACTGAAAAGAATAAAAGCTCTCAACAGCTAAAAGAACAGTATAAAAAATAAAAGGAAATTAACTAATAACTTTAGCAAGAATTATAGCAGGCTTTGATGAGCCTTTAAATGTAAGAAGAAAATATATTTGATATTTTTACAGAATCAAATAAGATAAAAAGCTTAATGCTGTAAATGCATAGTTTTATACTAAAAAAGTAAGATGAACAAAAAGAACAAGAAATCACTTATGATAATAAGAACATTTAAGAGAATTTAATCTAGACATTGAAGATATTAAAAAGTGTTTATTTTTACATAGAGGATATTTACCAACAAATAATTTCTCTTTAGCAAAAAGAAACAGATTAAAAAGCAATAAACCAAAAACTCAATTAATCTAGAATCAATCTATTAAAACCATAATAATTTCTTATAATGAGCGCAGTTGATCTTTCCTTTTAATAAATAAAATCCAAAAATTAAAAAAATAGCGAAACTGAAATATCATTGAATCCAAGAATATGAACAAAAATTGACTGGGGAAATTACAATTGGCCAATGTTATAAAGATTGGTACATTTTGACTTATAAGAAATAGATTAAGAAATTCGTTATGTTTTTTCTTGGATTTACAGCCTATTTTATTTCTTTTTATTAAAGGTTGTTTTATAGCAAGTAATTTACCTATTTATCAGAAGAGATATTTTGCTATTTTTTATTTGTTTAATTCTTAACACAATTTTACTCATTCTTTAAGACACAAAAACTTATCTTTCTTATTGAGGGTTTTTCTATCAAGATGAGTTCAAAGGATATTATAAAATATTAAGTTTTTTATTCATGATTTATATCTCTTTATCAATTGTGATCAATTACGGGATTTTTTGTGGGGTTTTTTGTTTAGTTGAATACAGTAATTAGAATTTAATAACAAAGGCACAATTGGCTTTTATAATACTAAAACTTGTTTCGGATTTAATATATTTAATACTAGAGATTTTATGTATTATAAATTACCTTAAAATTGAGGCTAAATTTGATAATTAAAATTCATTAATTTTTACTCGAGTTTAAAATGATCAGTTTTTCCTTTATTTTAATTTCTTGTTAAAAAATCATCAATTTTAAACGTTCATTTTTTTCTTGTAAAATTCTTTCTTTTTCTAATAGATTTTCTAAGGATTCCATAATTATAAGAAAAATATAATAAATATAATGTTTATTAAAGTCTGTCCAAGAACTCGCTAACTTAAGGAATTGCAACTTTTAATCCTTTTCTCTTTCTGACATCCAAAATGATCTTTCCGAGTTTATCGCTTTCCAATAATGGATTTCCACTCATAATCTCCCAATGGTCGAAAGAACAGTTTGGAAAAGCTTTTCCGTTGGTTTTCTCTCTCAAAAGACCGGTGAATCCAAAACTTTCAGAAACTGGTAAAAATGCTCTTAAAATACACAATGGAGTTCCTTCAACTTAAGTTTCTTCCTCAATGGTTCCTCTTCTTCCGGCAACGACTTCGTAAACCTCACCGACAATATCGCTTGGGACATTGATTTCAACTAAGAAGAATGGCTCTTATAAACTTGGTTCAGCAAGTAACTAAGAAGCATATAAAACTTACTTGGTTGCAGGAGAGATCTAAGAAGCTCCTCTGTGGATTGCGTCCTGATGTAAATAAGTATCGACAACGTTGAATCTGATTCCTCTCATATTTTCCTCACATAAAACACCGTTCTTTGTGGCAAGCAAAAATCCTGAATACATGTGCTCCTTGATTTCATGCATATATTGGCATCCTTATGTAATATCGAATAACATGTTTGGTCCTTCACCGAATGGTCCGAAACCCCAAATCTTGTTTGCATCGTTTTTATCAAATCCGTGTTTTTCAGCAAGGATTTTTGTTCTCATTTTAACATCTCTCATTGGTATGTTTCCTTCTTCAATATCTTTGACCAAAGCGTCTTCCAATGGCTCGGCGGTACAGAAAAGTCTGTTTTAGTTATTGGATGATTTAGCAAGAGCAATTTATGATGATTTGGCTTTTACAGTTTCTCTGTATGAAACAACTGGATCAGAAATGTTGATTTCGATTTAAGCAAATTCGTTCTTTAAATCATTGATGCAGATTTCAACATGAAGTTCTCCGGATCCTGCAATAATGTTTTCTCCAGTTTCTTCATCATTGATGCATTAAACAAGTGGATCTGACTTAGCAAGTCTTTACATTCCAGCAACAAGCTTTGGAAGATCAGCGGAGTTCTTTGGCTTGACAGCAACTCTGACAACTGGACTGACTGAGTATTTCATAGTTTTGATTGCATAAGCTTCTGGATGAGTAGTAATTGTTCCGGTCTTTACTAGGTATTAATCGATACCAACTAAAGCGCAAGTGTTTCCACAAGGAACATCAGGAATGAATTCGGTCTTTCTTCCCATCATAACAACTGTTCTTTATATTGATTTTTCAAAACAATCTTTCTTTTCTCCTGGTACGAAATTTGGTCCAAGAATTCTGACATTTTGACCATTTGAAACAGTTCCGGAAAAAACTCTTCCGAAAGCGTAAAATCTTCCTTTATCAGAGGTTGGAACCATTTTAGACACATACATCATTAATGGACCATTCTTATCACAATCTCTCATAGCAATAGCGCAAGGGTCATCAATTGGTCCTTAGTATAAATATTTGTATCTGTATTTCTAAGCTTCTTTTGGTGATGGTAAATGAAGGACAATCATTTCTAAGATTGCATCAGCGGCGTCCATCCAAGCTCTCATTACGGTTTTTAGTAATGGTTTTCCAACTTGCTCTCTTTCTTATTAAGAAAGGTTGATTTGAAGAGTTGTTAACATTTTATTAATTGTTTCATTGTCACCAGATAAGACAGCTCTGCAAAGAGTGTTTATTGGAGCCATGATGAATTGAGTGAATGCTCTGACTAATGGTTTCTAATTGGAGTCATAAGCTTCGTTTCTCCATACTTTCTTTGAGGCATCAAAGTAGTTGTCTCCCCAGAGCTTTTACATCATTTTGTCTTTTTCAATACCGAACTTCTTGGCATAAGTTTCGGCGAAGAATTTCAATGAAAATCCCCAACAGTCTTTTCCGGATCCAAAAGAGACATTTCCTTTTCTTGGATCAAGTTCGACGTTTTACATGTCTTCATTAGCGTAATTCATGCAAACAACATTAGTCTTCTAGATAACTCTGTCAAATGATTTGTACATGTTTTCTGGCTCCATTTGAAGCTCCATGATTGCTCTGTCAACTTTATTGACCATTAAGACTGGTTTAATGCATTCCTACATAGCCTGTCTAAGGACTGTCTCTGTTTAAACACAGACTCCTTCAATACAGTCAACAACGACCAATGCTCCATCAGTAACTCTAAGGGCAGCTGTGACTTCAGATGAGAAGTCGACGTGTCCTGGAGAGTCAATAAGATTGAACAAATAAGGCTTGTCTTAGTAGCTGAATGAAAGAGAGACACCTGTTGATTTAATGGTGATTCCTCTTTCTTTTTCATCCTCTCTTGTATCCATATATCTTTCTTCTCCTGCAGACTTGTTGGCGATGATACCAGCCTTAGCAATGAGAGAGTCAGAGAGAGTTGATTTTCCGTGATCAACGTGAGCGATAACGGAGAAGTTTCTTATGGATGTTGAGTCATCCATAATGTTTCTAACTTAGTCGATAGTAAAATTAACCATGCTTTATAAAATTTATAATTTTTATCTTTAATAAATTATTAATAAAAAATTTAACTAAATTCATTTAAGATTCCCAAAATGTTATTATTATAGAACAATTCTCATCTCTTATTAAAACTTTTGTATTTTTTCTTAATTCTCCTGTTTTAGTTATTAACTCATTTTCTCTTATAA
>JACCDV011100419.1_pt1 | contig 11723 bp, 6 predicted proteins | sample 7446131 | NCBI WGS metagenome assembly JACCDV01 (sample SAMN15323448, study PRJNA562643) | freshwater metagenome | isolation source: river surface water | place: USA:Blue River Watershed | collected 2017-08-17
AGAATGTTCCAATTTTATTAGTCATATAATCTGCCTTTTATCACGTTCCACCAAAATCACCCAATTTTGCTCAGAAATTAGAATCAATTAAAATATTCAAAGATTTCAAATCTCAATGTAAAATCGGTGGATTAAATTTATGTAAATAATTCATAGCTTTAGCAATATCAATCATTATTTATAGCTGCATTTCTATATGAAGCTTTTATTTAAAATTCTAAATTAAGCTAAACAGTGATTTATTCTCACAAAACTCTTAAACAATTGCTAAGTTTTAATCTTAATTACAAACACCCATGAAACAAACAATATTTGGGTGTCTTAAACTTTCCATTGTTTTATATTCTTTAAGAAATTCCCTTACATGATCTTTTGAGTAAAACTCTTATTTTAATACCTTAACAGCTACATCTGTTTATCTCCATTTTGCATGATAAATAATACCCACTCCACCTTCAGCAAATTTCTTCTTATTTTTTAATTCATTAAAATCAATAATATTTGAGATTTAAATTTGTTTTTATTATTATATAATGCTGTCTTATATTTATTATTTTTATTCTTAAAGCTATTAAATATCTTACTCTAGTTTTTATAGTATTTTATGAGCATTTTCTTATTTTTATAAAATACTCGATTAAATAATAGGAAATTCAAATTCTTAATTTTTAATTAATAAATAAGTATAATTTCCCCAACAAAAAACATACCCATTTTTAACTAACTTTTCTAATTATTTAATTATCATTGGATTTTATACATTTTCTTCTTTAATAAACGGACCAAATTATCCTAAGTGGTTTTTACCCATAAAATAGATTTCTTTTTCTGTTCCAATTACTGCATGAAAAATTCCTTAAGAAAAATATCAAAAGTTTGAACAATTAATGATTTCTTTAGTTTTTAATTCGATTTTTGACTAAGAAGAAAACTCATTTATAATAACATTAACTTCACAAAGTTAACTATTATTGATTAAAACATAAGTCTTAAATAAACCTATATAACAAGATGTAATTTCTATTTTTAATTTAATTGGTTCTTTTTAAATCGATTATTTATCTTAAGACAACATTCCCCATAAGTATAAATAGGAATCAACTAACAATCCAGAGTGAGTTGCTCCTACACAAATATTAATGTTTTATTTTTTTTATCTTATTAATTCTGTTAGTAAAGTTGATTCGATAAATTTATATTAATTTTAATCATTTCCTATGCATAGTTAATATGCTTTATTAAAACCACAAGAAAGAACTCATTAATCCTTAGTAATTATATGACTATGAATTGAACCACAAAATATATCCTAAGCAATAATTATATTATCCATATTATCTTTTAAAACTCTTTATATTCCCTTTAACTTCTAGTTATTTCCTTATCCTAATTATCCAAATGAGTTATCACCCCAGCAATACAATCCACCCTAATCATCTAATAAATAAGTAAAATCACATCCGCAACAAACCTTTTTTATTTATGTTCTTAATTATATCTAAATTAATTTTGGCAATTTTATATTAATTTCTAATGAATCTTCGATCTAGTTCTTATCATTATCTCCGAATCCAAACAACTAGTTTTAATTTGTATGTAAAAATCCATGTTTTTCTCCAAAAAACAAACCTTTAATATATGTTGCTTCTTTGACTAATTGAATAAAATTATAATTTCCTTATTAATCATTCTCACAATTTCCCCATCAGTATATATTAACATAATTTGATTTATTATCTTTAGAGCTTTATTTTTTTTACATTATAATTTCAATATATTTTTAATTATTAATTTCTGATAAATCTAATTATACATTATCCTGAATTAAAATAATCTTTTTTTATTCTTTTATTAAATATTGAAAATTTCAATTAAAAAATGAATCTTTTTATATTAAGATTTGTATTTATTCATCTATATCATATTGATCAATATCATGATTAATATTATAAAGTTTTAATAAATAATCATTATTGAATTCGTTATTAACTTATTTAAATTACTTTTAATTGCTTAATAGTTATTGAAACTCATTATTTTTTATCTAAGAAATTATTAATTCTTTTATAGACTTATTATTTAATAATAAAATAGAGTTTCTAATTTTAGTTTCATTTTTATTTTTGTTTATTTAATAGTAAATTTCCTGAATAATTTATTAATAAAATAAAACTTTTTAGTCTTCAGACCAATATTTAATTAAATCAAAATAGCTTTATATTTATTATGAAATCAACATTTTATTATTTATTATAATTTTAACTAATAATTGATATTAGCAATTCACACTACACAATTCTTATCTTTATTTATTATTGTTAAAAATGTATTAATAAGAAGTAATTAATTTTTATATCTATTTTATTGGAATTGCAATGTTTATTTATTGTTTTCTAAGAGTTTCTATTAAATAACAAAAATTATTAAAAAATTACTTTAATTATAAGTTTTAATTTTATCTTTATGTTTTTTAACTTTTATAAAATGCTTAAAACAATGAATAAATTATATGTAAGATTCCATTGTCTTAAAACAAAATAAAATCTAAATTAAATATTTATTTATCTTTATCTTATAATAATTATATTATGTTTTCTGTTATTATATTATAAAGATTTATTGAAAAATTGAAAAAATCATAATTTTATTCAAAAATAATCATTTTTTATAATAAAACTTCTAAAAAGAATAAAATATTGAAATTTTCAGTAAATAAATCTTCAATTTTAGGTATTTATAATTTTTATTAAATTTATTATATAATTCCTTAAATAATAAAATCTATTTACTTTCATTCTTATTCCTGCTAAATTTATAATATTTCTTTATAAATAATCTTTGATGTTGTAAACAAAATCTCATATTAAATAATTATTTCATCAATTTCTTATATATTTAATATTTCATACATCTTAAAAAACAATTTTATTTTCTATATGATAAAAAGCTTCATTTATATTTAAGATAAAGTTCCATCTTTTTGAAAAGAAACATTATTATCTGTGTTAACGGTAGTATTTAAATTACTATTTTTATCATTATTGTTTTAGTTAAGATTTCTTTATTTAATAAAATTTAATTATTAAATGTTAAAGTTTTTTACAACTTATATTCATTCTTATATAAATGTTTTTAAAGATTAAATAAATTAACATCTGTTATTTTATAATTGTTATTAAATTATAATAATTTTATTCTATTTTTCCTTTTCCTTTTTATTTAAAAAATTCTCAAAACAGTTTAAAATAAACTGAAAATCTATAAGATTTTATTACTCAGATAAATAAAGAGATTTTCCTGTTGAATTTGATACTAATCCTTATAACTATTCATAAGTCTCTTTTAAATCATAAAAATCTACTTTTTACTCTAAATCTAAAAATATTTTATTTGTTAAAATTTTATCTTAATTTTTATAATTTTTAAATTTGTTTTAATCAATTACAAAAAGCTAACTTTCAAATTTTTTCTATTGTAAATAGAATCCATAAAGAGGTTCTTTAAATTAAATATTCTCTATAATTTTATTATCTTTAATTTTGTTAATATCAATTAAATGCATGTTTGTTTCTATGTTTTACATATAAATTATGATATAAAACTCCAAATTATTATCAATTTCATATTTTAATATATGTGAGTTTTAAGTTATTTTTAAAACATTTCCGATTTCTCCTAATGAAAATATATCAATGATTTAAATGGTATTAATTAGCAATTTAGAATAGCCGAAAAAAATAATGCTTTTATTTTAATCTTCTTTAAGAGTAACTTAATATAGAAAACAAAAATATAAATCACTCTTGAATTCCACTATAGACAATTTGATAATTTATAAATTTTAGATTTCTTCTTTTGTATTTAAGCTTTATGTTTCTTATAAAAGAATTTAATTTAAATTTTATATTTAAGATTTCAAATAAGTATTTTCTTATATATTATTAGTAATTATATTTATTACATTTTTATCTTGTATCAAACAACTATAGCCATTACTTTATTTTTATAATTAAATCTAAATCTCCTATTCAAATTTTTATTTATTAAATAAATTCTTTATTTTATATAAAAAGTTATTTTAGTTTTAGAGCAAACTCTATTATTATCTATTAATTAATTTAAACTTCTAATTATACTCTATTATATAATTATTAATCTTTAATTCTTAATTAATAAAAATAGCAACTATTTAACTCTCATTACAAATGAATATACCTTAGATAATTAAATTTTTTTTATCACCAATTTTTAACTAAAATGTTTATTTTAAAGATAATTTATTCTAATCGAATTCTAAAATAATAATATTTGTTTCAGTAAAATAAAACAAATAATTTATGTTATTATATTTATAAGATTCTAAGTACTTTGATATTATAAGTTCAGAATCTTTATATTCTATTAGAATTCATTAACTATCAACTAATACTAAGTTAAATAAATATATTACATTTTTATCTATTAAATAAGCTAAATTTAAATCTTTAAGAAAATTCATGTAAAATTCATTATTATCTTAATGCTAGTCAATTTTATCTTTAATAATCGAGGGATAATAACATGTTCCATTTGTCAAGTCTTATGTTCGAAGCTGAATACTATTTTAACTATGATTTCATTTCTCTGAGAATTATTATTATTCGCTACTATAGATAACCATTATATAATTTACATCAATTTTTATAAAGATGAATTTATAATGTCTTATAAAACAGATAAGAAAATGATTAATCCTTTGACAGGTGGTTTATATTTCTCTAAACACAATAGAACTAATCCTATTGAAAACACAACTAATGAGTTAAATCCTTATTATAAACCCATTCCAAGCAAGCTTTCTATATAAGAAAGAATAGACTTGATAAAGTCTGTAGGAGAAGAGTGTATAATGCCAGAAGAACTAGAGGCCTTGGTAAAGGAAAATAGATTCATTTATTGCTATGATGGATTTGAGCCTTCTGGAAGAATGCATATTGCTTAAGGATTACTAAAAGTTAACAATGTAAACAGGCTCATTGATGCTGGATGTATTTTTATCTTCTGGGTTGCAGACTGGTTTGCAATGTTAAACGAGAAAATGATGGGAGATTTGGATAAAATCAGAACAGTAGGAAGATATTTTGTTGAAATTTGGAAAGCTGCAGGAATGAAAATGTCGAATGTTAAATTCCTTTGGGCATCAGATTTTATAAACGAAAGACCAAATGAATATTGGATGAAAGTTATGACAATCGCTAAAAACAACTCTTTAAATAGAATTAAAAAATGTTCATAAATTATGGGAAGAAGTGAGTCTGATAATCTTTCTGTTGCTCAGATGTTTTATCCATGCATGTAATGCACAGATGTATTTTTCATTGATGTTGATATTTGTTAATTGGGAATGGATTAAAGAAAAGTTAATGCTTTAGCAAGAGAATAAGTAAAAAGTGGTAAAAAGCCAATAATTGTTTCTTCTCATATGATTGGAGGATTAAAGCCTGGATAAAGAAAAATGTCAAAATCAGATCCAGATAATGCTATTTTTATGGAAGACTCTGCTAAAGACGTTGAATGAAAAATAAATAAAGCTTTTTGCATAGAGGGAATTATAAAGAATAATGCTGTGTTGGAATTTATTAAGTTTTTCATATTCTGAAGAAATGTTAGTTTTATTATAAAATGAGAAAATGAAGAGATTTCTTATTAAAATTATGATGATTTGGAAAAGGATTTCGGAGAATTAAAGATTAAAGCTAAAGAGCTAAAAAGAGGATTAATTGATTAGCTAAATGAAATATTGAATCCTGTAAGAAAGCATTTTGAATAAAATCTTTAAGCAAAATAAATATTTGAATTAACTAAGAAATACTAATAAGAGAATTAGCAACATTAAAAATTATAATAAAAAAATAAGTAAAAAAAGAAACAAACAGAAGTTAATTAGGAATAAACAAAAACAATTTAAGAAATAAGATAGAAAAATAAAGCAATTCTTTACATTTCAAATAAAGAAGAATTGTTTAAATTTTAGAATAATTTGGAGTCTTTTTCAGCTGTTATTTTTTCTTTAGAATTCATATAAGATTCTTAGAATAAAGAAATTATAAAAGAAATTTCTTAAAAAGTTAGTATTGGGTTTAGAGCAAATAAATTCTTTGGAAGTTTTATAGAATAAGGTGGATAGATTTACTCTTAAGGAATGGATGATATTTCAGAAACAATTAAAGATGCTAAAGAATTTAATATTAAAATAATTACTTGGCAATGTTGATATTAAATAACGAAGGAATTTCCAACTGATAATTTTGTTAATGAATGTGCAAATCAATATGCAAGACTATCTAAAATTGCTTAAAACAATAACTTGATTTCTGTTATAGAAATTGAGATTTTAAATGAAGGCTTTTATGATCCTGAAATCAATCATAAAGTTTCTAAAAAAATATGGGCTGACTCGATTAGAGCTTTATAAGAGTATGATGTTAATTTAGAATCAGTTTTTGTTTGAATAAATTATCTTAATTCTGGATTAAAAAGTAAAGTAAAATTATCTTTGGAGTAAATCGCATCAGATACATTTGAAGTTGTATTAGAGTCAATGAACAAAGGAATTGCAGGTGTCTTATTGAGCGACTCTTATTTCGATTTAAATTAGATTGAAGTTTTAAGAGAGAAAATAGAATATGAATAAAGTATAATAAACATGAATTATAACATTTTCTAAAGCTTTGAAAATTCTGTTTAAAACTTTAAAGAAGAAAATTCAAGTTTATAAAAGAAAGTAAAACAAATTTTAGATTAAAAAATAGTGTTCGATTATATCCAATAATAAATCTTATTTTTATATTTCAATATTTGGAGTTATTTTTTTATAAATTTTGATATATTTCTATAATGGAAAGTTTTGATAAGGATTTTAGCATTGTATAAAGTGATGAAGATTTTTAAAATATTGACAATGATTTATCTATGGAAGTTCGATTGCATAATTATATTATATTTGATTATTATAGATCTGTTACTGATTATTACTAAAAATAAACTTTTAAATAAAGAGTATAAGAAATTGCTAAATTGATTAATAAAGGTAACAATTTTATTATTAGTTAATTTGGTTCTAGTTTAAGTGATTGGCATATGTAAGATAGCGACATAGATATAAATATATAAATAACCAATAATCTATAAACTATTGAAGTAGTTTAAATAATTAGAATTTAACTGATTTAATAAACAGAATAGTTCGATTAAATCTAAGTAATTTTAGAATCGAAAATTCCTCTGATTTGATTTTATGATAAAATAATTAAAAGATATATTGACATTGCTTTCTCTAAGCCAATTATAATTGAAATAAAATTATATGAAAAATATTCAATGTAATTTTCAATATTAAAATTCATGATGATTTTTATAAGAAAAATATTAATAAAAAGATCTTTTCATAAAACCCATTGTGGAGGAGTTAGTTCTTATTTAACTTTTTAGCTTTTGATATTTTTTTTAATAAATTCTAAAGATTATTATAAAAAGACAATTGTATCAAATTTAATTGATTTTTTAGAATTATTTTCATCTTTTTGATTTGATATTTACGTAATAGATTTGAAAGAATATTAATTTAAGATAAGAGGAGATAATTAACATTATATAAGTATTGTAGATCACAATGGATAATAAATAGGAAAAAAAGCTTTTTAACTTTAATCAATTTTTTAATTTTTCAAAATAATCTCTTAAATGATTTAAAACAGAGTCTGGCATTCTCTAGAGGAAATTACAAATATTTTAATATAATTAATATTAATTAAATATTTAGCTCTTTAAATACTCTAAAATCAATAACCAATCTTGTCTTTATTAATAAGTATAATATAGGTATTCCAATAAATTAAAATATTTTACTTATTTTATCTTAAGCAGAATTTATAATTTATTTGTTTTCAGTATTTTATTAAGATATCAAATTCTCTTATACAAAGCTCTCTTTTCCTATTAAAAATAATAAAATAACTTAAAGCGATAAAAATATCATATGAATTGTTCCTATAAATCATAATAAATTATTTCTTAATAATCATGCTTTTCCTTTTAAAGAAAACCAAATAATTGTAAGAATTATATCCATTATTATCTCTAATAATTCAACTATGAGGATTTCTTCTTGTTTAAAATGCATCTCTGCTAATTTATCTATATTTGTAACAAAAATGTATTAAAATAAGAATATTGATAAAAAAATAGAACAAAAAATATAACTTAAAAAGAACTATTCCTTTTACAACTCGATAAATAGAAGAGAAAAACCGTTAACTTTAAAATTAAAATTATCCATTAAATTATAATGTAGAAAATACGAAAAACTTTCTAAAAAGAAACTACGTCAATTTTGATATTTAAGATTAACTTAAATATTACAATGAAGGAGATTATAGAACTTTGTTAGTAATATGGATAAGTTAATAAAATTTAAAACTTTTTTATTCCCTGGAAAATGTGAACATTTAATTGCAAAGTTTTCTTTAATAATAAAGAATAAGCATAAAAAGCTTAAGAGTAATTGGATACAGCTCAGCTAGATGGTTAAACACTTAAAGTAATTCTTAATTAATTTTATAATAATAATGAATATTGAATCTCTTAAAAAAAACATAATGAAGAATAAGTAAATAGAAGAAATCAAGAATTATTTAAAATAATAATTTATATTAAACGAATAAAAAGAATTCAAATAAATAATTTCGAATTTTTTCTAAAATCCAGGATCAATTTTAAAATAATAAAAGATTAAAGAAAAAGATTAGAAAAACTCCCAAAAATCTCTAAAAGCTTTATTTATAAAAGAGAAAAAGATGGAGGAAAGTTTAAAGACATTAGTTTAGAATGAAAGATAAAAAGTTAAAAATTAAAATAAATTCGAGGATAAAAAAGATGAAATGAAAAAAGAATAAAAATATTTATAAAGATTTAATGAAATCACATTAAAATTAAAAGAAGATTTAATAATTGATTTATAAGGATAATAGTTTTAATAAGAATATTTATAAAATGATTTTATTTTAAATTTTCTAAAAATGTTTAAAAATAAAAAGAAAGATTATTTATATTGAATATCTACTAAATTATATTAAATATAAGATATAAGTGATTATTAGAGATTGTTATAAGAGTTAAATAATGATAAATATGAGCATTTAGAGTAAACAGAAGAGTTCTCGGAAGTTGAGTTAGAAAGAATAGAAGAAGCCAACAAAATATTATAAAATGAAAATAAAGGATGTGAAATATAGGAGTTTTTATCTTATTTAAAAGCTGGAATTCCAATGTCATTAAGAGCTTAATTTTATTGAACATTCTTTAGCTTAATAGTAAATAATAATAAAGATAATATTTGCTCACTTACTTAAATAATTCAAGAAAATTGATAATTTATAGAATAAAAGCTTGGCTAATATTTATTAAATGCTTTGAATTTTCATGAATATTTTGTATTTGAAAATTAAATGAAAAATTTATTTTAATTTTATTAGAAGAATTTAATTTAATTTTAAAATGATAATGAAAATTGTATAACTTTTTATCCTTTTAAAGGTTTAGATAGTTTAATTGTTTTATCTGCTAGTTTATGTGATAATGAAAAGGATAACTAATTATTTTTCAAAGGAATCTATTAGAATATTTATTAAAAACTTTACTCGTTAGATTATAATAATAAAGAAAATATAATTTATCTTTGTTAATTTTTCGAATATAATTTTATATTGAAATTTTAAGAATTAAATTTATATTTAAGAAATTAAGGAATATTTGCTCTTGATTATGCATGTAAATGGATATAGAACTTATTTGTTGGTGAGTTGCCAACAGAATAAATATACTTATTAATTGATTGAATATTAGGATTTGAATAGCTTAAAATTTTACCAATATTTTGTTTAGGAATTTTTAAATATTTTAAAGAGGATCTTTAAACTTGTAAAAATAAATAAGAAGTTGATGAGCTATTATACTTAAGACCTTTAAAATCTTTAGAAATCTTAAATTTAATTTTATTTGAAGATTAAAGCTAAAATGATGAGTAAAATTAAATATAAATTTATTATTCTTTATATAATAGAAAAGAATTTTACTTTATTTGTTCAATTTATTATTATATTTCTTTATTAAAATTATTCAATGAATTATCAAACCCTCCAAGTCTTTCGATTTCCTTTCTTAAATCCAATATTTCTGGTTTAGATAAATGGTTTAATATTTGTATTAGCTTTTTAATTTCCATATCATCTTCAGCACCTTTATATTAGCTTATTTTTATCAAATTATTATTAGTGTTTAAATATGAGTCTTTTTCGAAATCAACAATAACAGTTCTTCTTGGGTCTCTATTTAAATAATTCATATCCTTAAAAGAACCTTTTATTGAATTTATCATAAAATCTTTTCCGAAATAAAAAGGAAAATACTAGTTTTAAGGATCGATTTATTTTAATACTTCGGTTAAAAAACTCATATCTTCTTTTGAATAAACTATTATTTCATATTTCTATGATAAATCTTATAATAATTTTCTAAATCCAGGTCTTAGATAAATTACCATTCCTTTCTCATTATTATCTTTAGAATATATTGTTCCTTCAAAATTTAAAACTAATGTTTTCTTTAATATTGATTTATGAAATGGTGGTTCGTCGGGTAAAAACTTATCTAAAGGAGGAGTTGTAAAGAAACTGTAAAAATTTGTTAATTTATTCTATAAAAGATTTGAAAAAGAAAAAAGCTGTTTTTTTATTATCACGTAATTGTTTTATTTTTCCCTTTCTCGATTACTATAAATATCCTTTAAACTTTTAAATGCATAAAATGATCCTAATCCAATAAGAGAAAATTAGAATAACTTTTTTTTATCAAACTTAAAATTATTAGTATTCTGTTAACTAAAATGTTATTTCATTTAATTACAGAAATATTATTAGTTAATGTTTGTAAATTTATAAATCTATTAATATATATTTTTATACATTATTAATTTATAATGATTTAAAAATATTTATATTTTATTATTGTTTTATTTCTAAAAAATATATAATCAGCTTAATAAGAATCATAAACCTAATTATCTTAATAATAATAACACAAATATTAAATTTAGTTTTTAGATTGAAATAATATAATTTATAAGATTTTATCCAAATAAAAAATAAATCTTTAAAAATACTAAAATGATATTCAATAATTATAGTAATATTTAAATTAATAAAATTAAGATTAATAAAATTTTAAAGAAACAAATATTTATTAAGACTTTATAGTTTTAATCGAAGGATTTTTCTAAGAAATATAATTTCCTTTTGATCTTTAAGTTATAATAAATTATTTCGTTATTAGTTTATTTACAATTACTAATCAATAATTGAAATTTAAATTAAATGAATTATTATAATTTATTTTATTGTTATTATAGGATATTTATAATAATACTTTAACAAATTTATTTAAAATTGAAATATTAAAATTATCATATTTAAAATCAAATGCTAAAAGTGACTATTAAAGATTAAATTAATTAATTAATGTATTTAATTAATTTATGATTGAATTCAAACAGAAAGAAGTAATAGCTTAAAAGCAATAACTTTTGAATTAATTTATAAATAATCTAAATTCTAAAAAGAAATAATAAAAAAATAAAAATATTTTTATTAGCAAATATAAACCATTATAAATAAAATTATAGTCAACTA
>JACCDV010234371.1_pt1 | contig 11722 bp, 8 predicted proteins | sample 7446131 | NCBI WGS metagenome assembly JACCDV01 (sample SAMN15323448, study PRJNA562643) | freshwater metagenome | isolation source: river surface water | place: USA:Blue River Watershed | collected 2017-08-17
AGACAACAAACTTTCTTGAAAAATAGGGTTTAGAAACAGTCCCTTAAAGGCGGAATTAGAGTGTATTACCAAGAACTTATCCAATGGACTTCCCCAAAACTTAAAAGAGGGAATAGATGAGAAGCCATTTGTATTTTTCAGATTATTGAACGAGAGCATAAGCTCTTCAAATCCAGAAGCAACACAAACTCTCTTCAATAGCTTAAATGATCAACTCTTGGAGTGCTTAGAGTCTCTTGGACCATTGAAAGACATTATCCAAGATCCTTGGGATAATGTCAAAGAACTACTCAAAACTTGGGTTCAAGCTTGGAAACAGTCTCAAGCAGCCACCAGAACAGTTGCAGAGAGCCTTGCAACTCCGGTCGCCACGACTCCCCCAGAATCGGCGACAGCCGCAGATAATGCAAGAACTATTCTGCTAAAAAGAATTAAAGAAGTAAAAGCAAACCCTTTACACGCAAATATTATAGAAGAGCTTACTGTACTTGAAAATAATCTACAAAATACAGCGAAAACAGATTTATCACAAGAAATAAAAAAAATCCTCCCCCCTAATATTATAGAATTAGCATACGCTGGCTTACAAAAAAGCCAAACAGTCCCAATGGATTACGTTAACTTTATAACAATAGCGCACCTTATCACAAAAGATGAACCTAAAGAACTAATAAAACTTTATGATTGGTTTATAGATAGGTTAGATTCTCTCGTCTCAAGGGAACAAGAAGAAAAACCTCAGATAACAGTACTCCTGTGCAAATTAAACAAAAAAATCAAAATGAGCCTGCCTGATATATCTGAGGTAAAGCAAGAACTAATATCTCATGTGGTGGACCTAGAGCCAAATCAGAATAAAAAAATATTCCATGAAATAATCGCCCTTATAAATTCACTAGAAGCAAAGAAACTAGCCTTAATAGCTGGAGAAATAAGTAGGAAAATTCCAACACATCAACAAGAAGGCATCCCCACAGAAATACATGCAATAATAAAAGCATTACAAGAATCTTTAGGTCCAAACGTCACAATTATGGTGGCAGGAGAAGAAGATGCTAATACATCAGGCTCTCGACAAGCTTGGTGGCAACAAGATCCTGCTTCTCTAAACTAAGCAAAGCCAAAACAGTCGGCCCAATATTCGCATAGACGCTCTTTGAGTTCAGCAAGACTAATCTCCGGCTTCAAATCATAAATAGCGACTTTGTGGCTAGGTGTAAAAACGCGATCTTATACCTCAATTTGCTTAAACCTTCGTGAAACCGCCCTAAACCACAAGCAAATCCCCTAAATTCTTAATTGAACGCAGTTTGAGAGCTTGATTATTAGTGATTTTGTTGCCGTAGGGGATTATCAAATTATTGAAGCCTAGTTTTTGGCATTCTTTTATTCTTTGGTCTAAATCCCTAACCGAACGCAACTCCCCATTCAAACCTAACTCCCCCAAAGCTACCCAAGCCTCATCGTTACTATGATTCATCGCACTATTATAAATAGCTAAAGCTATAGCCAAATCAATAGCAGGTTCTGATACACTAAGACCACCAACTATATTAATATAAACATCAGCCTTAGATAAAGCAATTCGAGTTTCTTTTTCGAGGACTGCCAGAATCTGATGTAAACGAGAAAGCTCTATTCCATTAGCCATACGGCGAGGATTGTTATACTCTGAATTCAAAACCAAAGCTTGAATTTCTATAACTATTGTTCTACGCCCATCTCTAGTCGCTGTAAGTACTCCACCAGAACGCTCCGCCAAAAATAATTCAGAAGGATTACTTAAATCTCCTAAACCCTCAGAACTAATCTCAAAAATCCCAAGCTCATCAGTACTACCAAAGCGATTCTTGAGTGCACGCAAAAATCTAATATTGGAATCTTTACTACCTTCAAACTGAAGCACTGTATCAACCATATGCTCCAAAATCTTAGGTCCGGCCAAATCTCCATCTTTATTAATGTGACCAACTATAATCATGCTAGTATTCACTAACTTAGCTAAACGCATTAAACGCGAACAGCTTTCTTTGATTTGTGAGGGTGAACCTGGTAAAGAATCCAAACTTGAAGAATAAATAGCCTGAATACTATCTACTATAACTAAATCAGCCTTCTCTCTTTCCAAAATAGCGAGTATTTCATCTAAATTACAACTAGCAAAAACAAGAATTTCCTCGTTAACATTAAGTCTCTGAGCCCTGAGTTTCAATTGGCGAGAGGATTCCTCAGCACTAATATAAATCACCTTACGTTTGGCAGCAGTCATACTATTAGCCACTTGAAGTAATAATGTGGACTTACCAATTCCAGGTTCGCCCCCCAATAAAACCAAAGCCCCAGGAACTAAGCCAGCTCCTAAAACTCTATCGAATTCTTGAGACCCCGTAAGATATCGCTGAATATCAGAACTAGGTATATCCTTCAACTGTAACAAGCTCTCTTCACTCTGCAAAAAAAGACTCTGCTCTCGCTCTTGCTTCTTAGATGACTTCACAAAGCTAGCTTCCTTGAAAGTCCCCCAAGCACCGCAAGCACTGCATTTCCCCAAATAACCACTGGATTCATAGCCACACTCAGTGCAAAAGAAAACTATCTTGCTTTTAAGCTTGCTCATAATCAGTATTCTAGCACCCAACCCTTACAAATGTAAGTTAATTCTTTTTCATTTATAAAGGTAACTACTCATCCATTCATAGAATATTTTTCCATCTAATTTCTTAGCTGTCCGCAGGACAAAACGCGCCGAAGGCGTGTAACCACCTCATAAAAGAAGATTTAGAAAGTTGAAAAATATTTAATTAGGTCAGTAGTTACTTATAAAGTTATTTGCCCCAATTACGTTTACGTCTAGCAAACTCTTCTACAGCTTCATCTATATCAAAAAATGATAGAACTTGATTATTGGAAAAAAACAATTCTGCATAAGCTGCCTCTAAGAGAACTGCATCATCCAAGCTTTCGTGTGGTAATTTGGATTTAATAATTAAGTCCATAGATTCTGGAACTACAAACTCAGAACCCTCTAATAATGCTTGTTTTACACTAAGTAAAAAACTATTTTTGGCAGAATTCTCTTCCAAGAAACTTATTTTCTCAATGCCTTTGTTTTGGGAATAATCAACTAATTCTTTTTTTTGCTCTTCTGTGAGATTTGAAGCAATAATACCCAAATGTTTTAACATGATTCTTTATATATTCTACTGTAAATTTCACCCTGAGAACCACTGTCCACAAAATCCAATAGACTTGTTGCGAAAGCCCCATAGCTGCGTTACGCTCTTAGAGCCTGCAAGGGTAAGGCTTTCAGAAATATTGGAGTAACAAAAGTAGTTACCAAAACCATAATCACAGTAATGGCATAAAGCTTATCATCAACCACCCCCAACAAACGGCCACTAGTAGCAAAAATCAAACCAACTTCTCCACGTGGAATCATAGACAAACCTATCATCAAACGATTGACTTTAGCTCCACCCACAAAACTCCAAGCCGAAATAACTTTCCCGACAATAGCAATGACAGTAATAAAGAAAGCTGCTTGTAAAACAGAACTGTCATTAAATACAGAGAAATTAATTTTATAAGCAGTAAGTATAAAAAATATCGGTATCAAAAATTGAGAGATCTTCCTAATGGATTCAGCAATAGTATTGCGTTTCAAAAAATCATCAAAATGCTCTTCTTCCAAAATCAATCCCATACAAAACGCTCCAACTATTTCAGCCAAACCTGCTTGGTGAGCAAGTATTGCAGCCAAAAGCATCAAACCCAAAGCTGAAAACAAAGACAATCCTGGAATGCGAAATCTAGCAAGTAATTTTAATATTTTCGGAATCAAATAACGTCCTAAACTCAAACTTAAAACCAAAAAACCAATTGCTTTAGAACTAATTACAGTCAAGCTCAAAGCCGTTACCGAATTCCCTAAAGCCAAACCTGAAACTATAGCTAAAATCATCAATCCAATTACATCATCGATAACAGCTGCTCCAAGGACTATCTGTGCTTCTGTACTATTCAATACCTTCATATCCTTAAAGACTCTAGCTGTGATTCCAACAGATGTTGCAGTAAGTGTTGCACCCAAAAATATACGACTAATCTCAGTTAACTCAGGTAAAATCCAAAACGAAAAAAAATAAGCCCCACAGAAAGGAGCTATTACACCAACTATTGCAACTAATAAAGATCTCCAGCCTGTTTTAAGAATAGACTCAAAGCTAGTCTCCAAGCCAACTTCAAAAAGTAAAAGTATAACACCCAATGGAGCAATAATAGTTTCAAGCCAAGATAAATTATTCACGCCCAACAGAGCAGCAACATTAATCGCCGATAACAACAATCCAGCCAGTAACTCACCTAATACTTCTGCTTGCCCCAAACTACGTGCAAGCCTAGCTCCAAGCTTAGCAGCCAAGAAAAAAACAAATAGAAGAATTATTAACATCAACGACTTATCACAGCTTCACTAGCATAATCTTGCAAAGCCTTGACTCCAAGAGCTTCTCTCCCTAAGCTTGTAAGTGCCTGGACAATAGCATGACAAGCAGAGACAGTCGTTATCACAGGAATATTTTTGGCTTGAGCAATCTTAGTAATCACCTGACTATCTTCGTAAGCTTCTTTACCCCATGGAACATTAATAATCATCTGAATATCATCGTTCTTGAGTGAGTCTGTAATATTAGGGCGACCTTCATTTACTTTCAAGGTGCGCTCTATAGCAAGACCATGCTTTTCTAATACTGTTGCTGTTCCGCTAGTAGAGACGATTTTGTAGCCTAGAGCGATAAGATTAGCTGCAATATCAATAGCAGAGTTCTTGTCTCTATCATTAAAACTCATAAAGACTTTACCTTGACGTGGTAAATTCATTCCTGCAGCAATCTGAGACTTAGCATAAGCAATAGCAAAATCTTTTCCTATGCCCATGACCTCACCTGTACTCTTCATTTCAGGTCCCAAGAAAATACTAGCCCCTTCAAACTTATTAAACGAAAACACCGCTTCCTTAACTGAGACTTGATTACGAGGGATAGCTTTTAACAAGTCTTCAATACCAAGACTTGCAATAGAACGCCCCGCCATAATCAAACTAGCAAGCTTAGTCCAAGGTATATTAGTTGCCTTAGAAATATAAGGCACACTGCGACTCGCTCTAGGATTGACTTCCAGAATATATAGTTCTTCATTCTTAACAGCGAACTGAATATTCATAAGCCCCTTAACCTGCAAAGCTAAAGCCAAAGTTTTGGTGGCGTTGGTAATTTCTTCAATGATATGAGAAGAAAGAGTTTGTGGTGGATAAACACAAGCTGAATCACCACTATGAATACCAGCATATTCAATATGCTCCATAATACCTGCCACAACAACATCAACACCATCAGCAATAGCATCAACATCGATTTCGATTGCATTATCCAAAAACTTATCAATCAAAACAGGAAATTGATCTTCTTCTAACATAGTCCTAGTTAACCATTTATCAACTTCTTTACTACTATAAACAATCTCCATGCCTCGTCCACCCAAGACATAACTAGGTCTAAGAACCACAGGAAAACCAATCTCCAAGCACTTTTGATGAGCCTCTTCGAAACTATTAGCAATAGCATTACTGGTTTGTTTGAGTTTGAGTTCTCTTAATAAACCACCAAATCTATCTCTATCTTCAGCCAAATCAATCTGACTTGGACTTGTACCTATAATAGTAATACCTCGTTTCTCTAATTCAGCACTAATATTGAGAGGGGTTTGTCCACCAAGCTGAACTATAACTCCAACAAGCTTAGAACCAAAGGATTTCTCTTTAAGCCAAATCTCTTCTACATCTTCTGCTGTAATCGGTTCAAAATATAATTTATCACTGATGTCATAATCCGTAGAAACCGTTTCTGGATTATTGTTTATCATTATGACTTCATAGCCCGCTTTTCTTAGCTCTTGGGTTGCATGAACACAACAACAATCAAATTCTATTCCTTGACCTATACGATTAGGTCCGCCACCAAGAATAAAGATTTTCTCTCGGTTACTAGCAATAACCTCATCTTCCAAATCATAACTAGAATAATGATAGGGAGTGAATGACTCAAACTCCCCAGCACAAGTATCTATTGTTTTATAAATAGGATGTAATTTATAAGCCAAACGCAAATCTCTAACCAAGCTAATGTTAGTCCCCAAAGTCGCACTAATAACAAAATCTATCTGCTTATCAGAAAAACCCATGGCTTTAAGATTACGTAAGCGTTCAGGGGATAATATATTTCCAATCAATGTTATTTTTCGGTCTAAATCATTAACTTTGGAAACCGCCTCACTGATTTGGTTTTGGAGGGACTTAGTCGCTAAGACTATCTCTTCTAAATGTGCAAGAAACCATAAATCAATATGACTTGCTTTGTGAAGTTCTTGGATACTAGCTCCTAAATACATTGCCGCAAAAATCTTATAAACTCTCTGGGAGCTTGGTGTCAAAATTTCTTGTAAATATTTTTCTTTGAGTGCAGTTAATTCTTTATCAGCCAAAGAATTAGCAGCAACTTGCTGAATAATGTCCTTATCTAAAAACCCAACTGGTCCCTTATTCTCTAATCCACGCAAAGCTTTTTGGAAGCTTTCTTTGAAGCTTCTTCCAACAGCCATAGTTTCACCAACTGACTTCATTTGAGTATTGAGTTGATCTGGAGATCCTGGGAATTTCTCAAAAGCAAAACGTGGAATCTTAGTGATTACATAATCAATACTCGGCTCGAAACTCGCCATGGTCTTCTTGGTAATATCATTCGGGATTTCATCAAGAGTATAACCAACAGCCAGCTTCGCTGCTATCTTGGCAATAGGAAATCCTGTAGCCTTAGAGGCTAAAGCACTAGAACGCGAAACTCTAGGATTCATCTCTATGACCAAAATCTCTCCATCAAGAGGATTCAAAGCAAACTGAATATTACTACCACCAGTCTCAACACCAACAGCTCTAATCACTCGAATAGAAGCATCACGCAAGGCTTGATATTCTTTATCAGAAAGAGTTTGAGTCGGAGCAACAGTAATACTATCTCCTGTATGAACTCCCATAGGATCAAAATTCTCTATCGCACAAATAATCACGACATTATCATTCAAATCACGCATGACTTCAAATTCGATTTCTTTCCAGCCGATAACAGATTGTTCAACCAGAACTTGCTTAACAGGACTTGCAGACAAGCCTTTGATTAGGATTTGATCTAATTCTTCGTAATTGTAAGCAATACCACCACCATAACCACCAAGAGTAAAAGCTGGTCGAATAATCACCGGAAAACCAATCTCTGAAGCTATTTCGTGTCCTTGCTGAACGGTATTAGCAATGCGTGATTTAGGAGTATGCAAACCAATAGATGCCATTAGATTTTTAAATAAATCTCTATCCTCCGCTACTTCAATAGCTTCTAACTTAGCACCAATAAGTTCTATATTATGCTTAGCCAAAGTCCCATCTTTAGCCAAAGCAACAGCAGTATTCAAACTAGTCTGTCCACCCATAGTAGGTAGAATTGCGTCTGGCTTTTCGAGTTCTATGATTTTACGTACAAACTCTGGAGTAATAGGTTCTATATAGGTACGATCCGCAAAATTAGGATCAGTCATAATAGTTGCAGGATTGCTATTAATTAAAACAACTTCGAAACCCTCTTCTTTAAGGGCTTTGCAGGCTTGGGTTCCAGAATAATCAAACTCACAGGCTTGTCCGATAACTATGGGTCCTGCTCCGATAATCAAAATCTTACGAATATCATTACGTTTAGGCACTAAAGCTTTATTATAGCAAATTTATGCCAATTTTTCTAATCAACTAATCAATAGGTTTCATTGTAGGAAATGCAATAACATCTCTAATTGAAGCTGAATCTGTGAGTAGCATTGCTAATCTATCCACACCCAAACCCATGCCAGAAGTTGGAGGAAGTCCAAACTCAAGAGCAGTAATAAAATCTGCATCATAGACATGAGCTTCTTCATCTCCGCCCTCTCTTTCTTCTAATTGAGCAAGGAATCTTTGCTTTTGGTCGAGGGGATCTGTTAACTCCGAAAAAGCATTGGCTGTTTCACGACCATAAATAAATAATTCAAATCTCTCAACGAAACCATCTTTCTCGCGGTGTTTTTTGGCAAGAGGAGAAATTTCAATTGGATAATCATAAACAAAAGTAGGTTGCATTAATTCAGCTTCACAATGTTCTTCAAAAGCAAGATTCAACTCTTTACCCACTAAATTCTTAGCTGTCTTTTCAAAGACCAAATCCTGCATAGTCACTCTACGAAAAGGCTTAGAAAAATCAATTTCTAGACCTTGATAAGTAATAGTTTCAGCATTACAAACTTTACGGGAGACCGATCTAATAAGATTTTCAGTCAAATCCATCATGTCATAAAGATCAGTGTAAGCCCAATAAACTTCAATAGAAGTGAATTCTGGATTGTGTTTGATACTGATTCCTTCATTGCGAAAAATTCTGCCCATCTCATAGACTCTCTCAAAACCACCAACAGCAAGTCGCTTCAAATGCAACTCAGTTGCAATGCGCAAATAAAGATCCATATCCAAAGCATTATGATGAGTCACAAAAGGCTTAGCTGCTGCTCCACCAGCTTCGGTATTCAAAATAGGAGTTTCGATTTCAACAAAATCCTGATCGTCCAAGAATCTACGAATCTCTCTAACCATAATGGCACGCTTGTGCAAATTGTCTTTGGACTTAGGATTAACAATAAGGTCCAAATATCTTTGGCGATAACGAGTTTCTACATCAGTAATCCCCAAACGTCTTTGTTTACCTTCTATAATCTCTGGTAAAGGTTGTAAGGTTTTTGACAGTACCGTCAGTTCTGCCATATCAATAGTTAATTCACCTCTAGGAGTGCGTCTGAGTTTGCCTTTCACGCCAATCAAATCTCCCTTATCTAGTAAGGGTAGAAGTTTTTGCAGATCCTCACTACGAGCCTTAGAATCAGAGAAAAGCTGAATCTTACCAGAACAATCTTGTAAATCCACGAACATCCAATCATTACGCTGATTATGCACTCGCCCTGCAACAATAACTTCAACATCACTATGTTCACCATTAGGCAAATCAGCATAAGTATCTTGCAATACTTGTGCCAAATGACTTCGTTTGAAATTATAAGGATAAGGATCTACTCCCAGAGCCTTAAGTTCTTTCAGTTTACGCAATCTCTCTTCAACTAAATGAGAATTTTCTTTGTTTACTTCAGTCATTTCTACCATCGTTTCATTTACTATTCTAGCCCAATCGAAGCACAGAAACAGCAAAATATGCTAAAATTAAAAAATCCATGGTAAAAGACGAGACTGCTAGTCCTAACAAAAGATCCAAAAAAACAGCCGCGATACAAGATGATGATCTTAATTTACCAGTGCTTGCTCAAGATTCTCAACTAGAAAGCAAACTAGAAAAAATCACCAAAGAAATCAATGCAATAGCCGAAAGACAACGCAGTGGAGTTTCACCAGAGTTTAGTGCTCTCATGGACGGCTACGTCAACAAAGCCAATGAAAGCCAAGAATATAAGGTCAAATACGAACACCTAGAAAAAACCTTTGATGAACTCAAAATCGAGTATAAGTCATTACAAGAAGATAGCAAGAAATTCCGTTCTGAATTAGAAGCATCAAGAGAAGCTTTGAGACAATCTGAGATGGATCTTCAACGAAATCGTAAAGAATCAGAAAACAATAGAATGCATTATGACGAGCAAATCTCTTCTTTAATTGAAGAACGCGAAAACCTCAAAAGCAAACTCAAGCAATTAATGGATCACAAAGAAAAAAGCTCTCAGGAATACAATGATCTAAAAGCAGAATTACTTGAACACAAATACAAAGCCAAACAACTAGAACAAGACAAACAAGTCGAAATCGAATCAGCGAGACGTTCTGTACGTGAATCAAACAAAATCATTGAAGAACTAAAAGAAAAACTAGACCTTAGAACTCGTGAAGTCGAATACAAAGACGCTCTACTCAACCAGCTCATCAAACAAGTTTCAGCAGAAGAGACTTACTCTAAGAATGACGAAAATTTCTCAAACAATTCTAATCTAGACCTCAATTACAACACAATACTAGAAAAGACTCAAGAGCGCTCACAGGCAAGACCTCAGCCGAGTTTACGCATAGATGAGGGTAGTGAAGGTTCTAGTTGGGGAGCTTTTCGCAAATAACGATGAGAGCTTTGGCGCGAACGCTTAGAACTGCGTTTCACTCGCTGATTCTTAGCCTTATTGTTTTTTCTATATTTGGTTTACAAGCTAGCTTAGCCAAATCTTCACCTTATGAACAAAGCATAGCCTTAGTAATTGAAGCAACTGACCCCAAATACATCGAAGAAAGTAATTCCTTCGAACAACTTGCTGAAATTCAATTGGATAATGGTAAAACCATAGTAGTCAAAAACTTCGTACCGAATAATCAAGCCTACAAAATCATAGCCAAAGAAGGACGCAAATACGTCATCACCAACGATGACCTGACTGGTGAAACTTATATTAGTGATTACTATAGAGAGCCTGCGATTTTTATTTTATTAGGAATATTTACAATTCTAGTTATTAGCATTGGTTCTTGGGTTGGAGTAAAAGCCATTCTTTGTTTGCTTTGTATTGGATTTGCAATTTTCAAATTCCTTATTCCAGGGATTCAAGCTGGCTACAACCCTCTACTCTTGGGGATTATACTTTCGATTTTTGCGACGGCATTAACGATGATCTCCATTGCAGGCTTCTCTCGCAAATCACTAGCAGCAACTATAGGTACTGTAGGTGGAGTATTAGTATCTGGAATTATTGCAAGCTTAGTAATTGAATTTGCCCCGCTCAGTGGAATTGCTAGTGAAGAGGCTTTTATATTATTGGCTAATCTACCAGCCAATCAGGAATTGAATTTCCAAGGGATTTTGTCCACAGGTGTTTTAATTGCAAGCTTAGGAGCGGCTGTTGATGTCGCCGTATCTATAGCAAGTGCAGCACAGGAAATCTGCGAAGCCAATCCTAATCTGAACAAACGCAGACTTTTTACTCACACTATGAAAATAGGAAAAGACATTATGAGTACAATGGTAGATACTTTGATTTTGGTTTATACAGGAGCTTCTTTACCATTATTGCTTTTGCTTGCTAGTGAAAATGGTTTACGCTATCTAAATATGGAAATCATTGCAACGGAATTAGTTTCTGCGATTTCAGGAAGCATTGGATTGATTTTAGCTATTCCTATAACTGCTGCAGCTTCTGTTTTCTTACTCAAAAAAGATAGTTTGGATTTAGAGGCTTCATCTTTATGAAAGAAGAAAAAACTATAACTAAATTACTTCTTTATGTAAAACCTTATTCTGCATTAGTGGTTTTTACTTTATTAATGATGTTCTTTAGTGGCATTGCAGCCATTCTCCCATCATGGTTTGTGAAAATTTCTGTGGATGGACTTAATGCCATCAAAGAAGGTAGAGCCAAATTTTCTATTATTCCCACAGAAGCGAATAATTATTTACCGGATAACTTAAACAAGTTATTTGAGTTTGATGCGAATAATTTACACTTGATTTTTCCTGTTTTAATAGTTGGAGTATTTTTGCTTGAGGCTGTTTTTAAGTTTCTTTATCAGTATAATTCACGCAAACTTGGTTTACTAGTCGTAAAAGATTTACGAGAA
>JACCDV010639161.1_pt1 | contig 11722 bp, 14 predicted proteins | sample 7446131 | NCBI WGS metagenome assembly JACCDV01 (sample SAMN15323448, study PRJNA562643) | freshwater metagenome | isolation source: river surface water | place: USA:Blue River Watershed | collected 2017-08-17
AGTAATTTTTCCAAGAGCGTTGCATTACCCAGGTTGAAACTGTTGTTCTGGGCATCATTACTCAAAGGTGCACTCATACAGCGCGGATCGTAGCCGACTGTCCAGATTGATCGACCGCCGCTCCCGAAGCTACCATTAACGGCAGCCCGCGCCATTAACCCAGTACTCGCCAACAGGGGTGCATCACTCTTGATCGCACCCGTGGGGTCAAGGTTGTAACGTTTAATTTCACCGATCCACTGTTTATCCTTCTGATAACGGAATAACGCCTGGTAAACAGTGCCGTCGCCCAGCACCGGGGGTGCATAGGTCTGATACACATTCGGATCAGTGCTGCTCCCCCCGGGCAATGAAGCCACCTTCGTCGGTAACGCCGGGGGCACTGCCGTGCCACTAACCCCTTTGAAACCAAAGGCGTAGGCAAGTGTCGGATACAGCGGGTCATAACCCATTGAGTACATCGTGGCGCCCACGCTACTCATGGCATTCGCCAATGAAGCACGAGAATCACTGGCACCGTAGTAGACATAGAACGTCGCAGATTCGTTACATTCCAGATCACCGAACTGGAAGTTGAACGAAGACCCCGTGCCAGCGGAGCTATAGCCTGCCCCATCCAGACCAGTGTAGTCCTGATTTAATGTGGCTGGATTCCAAGGTTTACATGCCAGAAAAGGGTTGGCATGTTTGCTATCTTCGCCACCATTGTCACAATAACTCCAGATCTTCGGATAATTGCTACCCAGGTACGAAGAGCGCACACCGACTGCATCAACAAGCGGTCCCGTGGCATTTTCAATCACATCCCAATCCATGCTTCGTACGTAATGTACATCCCGCAGCTTGTCACCTGAGATATTGGTAATGGTTACCAGACCCTGAAAGAGATTCTGATTGGTGGCACCTGACGTCGGGCCGTACAGATGGGTGACCTCCAGCATCGGAACACCCGAGGTGTCATTGATCCATACAGTGGACTTAACGCTCGTTGCGTCGACGACAAAACTTTTCACCGTCATCTTAGTCATCGGAGTCGCGTTACCCTGGCCGATCCATGCACTAATAGAGGCCCATGCCTTCTGATTGCGATTATCAATAGCGCCTGCTGACCAGGATTCCCACTTAGCGCCAACGCTTGTCGAGTCATACCAGCCAGGTAAATAGTAATAGCCCGTGTGATACCTGCCATCCTCGTAGCGTTCCTGAGCACCCGCCCAATAATAGGAAATGCCTACCGTACCCGGGTTGACCTGTTGCAGTGTTCTGTTTTTGGAATCCTTACTGATATTCCTCGTGTTATTGGCGTCAGTGCCTACGTTGTCGGGTGTATTCAGATTGCCATATGGCGTTACCCCTAACATGATCTTCTGTTCTGCACGAATCAGTGAGTTATGAATGATGCCGTAGGATGGAAAAGTGCTCTGACCACTAACCGACAATGGCAACATGGCACAGCCCGCCAAAACACCTGAAGCAATACGACGTATATTCTGCCGGGCAGCCTGTGGTCTATGGAATAGGGAAAATTGGGCCATCGTCTTTTCTTACGGCGTGTATTGAACAACGGCCTCGACGACCGAACGGCTAGAACCGGACTGCCAGAATTGGGTATTGATGACGTTACCGTTCAGCGGCACATTGACATCACCCTGACCCGTAATGCGGATCACATAGACAAAGGTGCTCGAGCCATAACCATTGGAGGTACCAATCTCGTTACCGGTATTGCCATTCGTTGTTGACGACAGCTTCTCGACGATGCAACTACTGTAACCGGCGCGACCGGCACGATCCAGGAATGCCGCACCACGGTTATCGCTCATACCTAAAGGGATGGTGTCCGCCTGCAATGTCTTACCCGCCAAGGGACCACCCGCCGCGGCCAGATCCATAGGTAAGCCTTCACCATTCACCCAGCTCTGCCCTGCCGGCTTCTGTAACCACTCGAGTGCATGATCAAAGCAGGTATCTGCGGCCTCGATGGAGACTGATTTATTGATTACAGCGGCCACCATATCGGACTGCACCGTCGCCACATAGGCAATCCCCAACCCCATCGCGGTAATGACGAGCAGCAGTATCAGGCTGATCACCATGGCAATGCCTGACTGGGCACCGGTGCCTTCAGGCATGACCGAGCGCACTACAGTGTGTAAGTCAGGGGACCAGGGAGACATTTTTGGCCCTTGCAATAAAACTGAAATTCTTGGTCGTATCTTTAACGGCCCCCTCTAACCTTCTCGGAGATTTAAGCGTCAGACGGATACTGAGTGTTTGGAACTGATCCTTGAAGGTGCCAGCACCCTTTGGGTTGAGACCTGTCACGACAAACTGATCAACCCAATCCAGCAGCGGCTCGCCATCCGGATTACTACCGATCAGGGTTGAGTTTGCCGTATCGCAGAAGACTGAAGCATCATTACAACGCCTTACCTGACGCAAGATACGATCACGTGCCACACCACTTTCTGCCGCCGTGTACGTTTTGGTGTAATAGCGCGTCAACATACGTTGTACGGTGCCACCTGCGTCCACCTCGTCATAGACAAGGCGCAAATCACCGGGAGCGTTACGGGCAATCACAATCGGCTGACCTGCTTGCATCACATCCGGATCCGTGTAGTCTCGATAACCCGCCTGACGGATATCGCTTTGCATCAGATCCACCGCACGCATCGCGTTGCGCGAGAGCTCCGTTTGTGACAGTACCAACTGTTGCTGACGCGCGAAAAAACCATAGGCAGCATAAGTACCGGCCAGCACAATGGAGGTCACTGCCATTGCCACCAGCATTTCAACAAGCGTGTATCCCTGTTGGCCGGTCATAGCTGTCGCAACTTTCGGGTGAAATAAGCGCTCAGCTTGCCATCGGCAATCACGAAACTTATGTTGACAATAAGCCCGGTACCATCGTTAATGAGATTGACCTGTCGGTCTTCCTGACCCGAAGCCGCGTTATAAGGGCCGACATTTGTATTTAGATCCTGGCACCAGCTCTGGCGCACATCATCTGCATCATAGTTACAGACGTTGAGGCTACCGGCGTAATTCGCCGGCATTACAAAGGGGTTCAAGGGATCTGAGGCACTCCGCTGTGCTTCTGCAGCAATAGTCTGGATGATACGATCGCCCATCAGATTCAGATACAGACGGCGCTCGGACTCCAGAACCGAGTGTTGCGAGAGATTGAAAAAGACATAAAGACTGCCGAAGCCCAGCATAAAAATTGCCATGGCGACCAGGGCTTCAACTAAGGTAATGCCCTGCTGCGATGAATAGGTCTGACTGATTGTCGGCATCAGTCAATCTCCGCCCAGCGACCGGCAGACAATTGCCATTTGTACTTCTGGATAAATCCGGTCGTCGCATTGACCACAATCCGATAAGCCCCCATAGCGAGCTTGCCTGCTTCCGGCTCAATATCGATCATCAAAGCCTGTCCACTGCCCTCAACACCCACCTGCCCAGAGGCCAAAATAATGCCGCGCTTACCGCTGCAGATATCTGAAACAACCACCGTTTTTCCGGACAATAGGTTGTATTCGACGGATTTGGCCGTAGGATTTTCAACCACATTGGCCGCAAAACCCGGAGCCAGATCAATGACAGATGTTTGCGGGTTGGTCGATACCTGATAGCCCATGACGGTGCCGCGACCGCTGTTACTGGCACAGGTCAGTATGGCCGTACCATTCAGTGTGCGGGCTCGCGTTTTAAGATAATCGATCTGGGCGAGAACGGCATAAAAGTCGGACTCTAGTGCCTTCTTCTGTCGCCAGTCCTGAATATTGGGCGAAACCAGGCTGGTCACGATTAAAAGAATCGCAACAACCACAACCACTTCAAGAAAGGTGACGCCCTGCTGGTTCATTGTTCCTCAATCTGTCCAGTCTGAATAAGTTGTTGCAAGAAAGCATCCATCGTGACCATGCCTTCCCCACGAGCCATCTGCATGACGCTCGGAATTTGAAATACCTTGTTCTCGCGAATCAGGTTACGAACCGCCGGATTACAGGTCATCACCTCAAATGCGGCCACACGACCGCTTCCCCCCTTGCGGCGTAACAAACGCTGGGTCATCACCAGCCGTAGCGACTGCGAAAGCTGCGCCCGCACCTGGTCCTGCTGCTGTGGCGGAAACACATCGATAATCCGGTTAATGGTGTTCGGTGCGCCACTGGTATGCAACGTTCCGAAGACCAAATGACCCGTTTCTGCAGCAGTTAATGCCAACTGGATTGTTTCAAGGTCACGCAACTCACCGACCAGAATCACATCAGGATCTTCACGCAGAGAGGCCCGCAGTGCCGAAGCAAATGACACCGTGTCACGCGCCACTTCCCGTTGAGAAATGACACACTTCTGGTTCTGATGCACATATTCGATCGGATCTTCAATCGTAATGATGTGACCGTTACGGTGACGGTTAATACGGTCGATCATGGCGGCAAGGGTCGTCGACTTACCCGAACCTGTCGGCCCCGTCACCAGGATCAGGCCATTTTCCTGTTCGATGACATCACGTGCGACCGCTGGCAAACCAAGTGAATCAAACCCCGGAATAACGGTTTCGATCTTACGCATCACAGCGGCCATACCGCGCGCCGTTTTGAATAGATTCACCCGGAAACGATATTCACCGGATTCCACCGCCAGATCGGCGTCAAAAGATTCCATGAACTTAAGTCGCTGTTCCTGTGTCAGCCATGTCTTGATGAAACCATCGAAATCCTGTTGTGTGACGATGTCGTCAGGAAAACGCTGGATCTCTCCGTCAACACGAATCGACACCGGTTCATTGACGTGCAAGTGCAGGTCTGAAAGTTTGTAGTTCGCTACGTAGTGCAGCGCCTTATCGATAATTTCCATGACTCACCGTGATAGAGAAACCAACAGCACACCCAGTCCTGACACAATCAGATAGGGGCCAAAAGCAAACGCCTGCTGCATGGCCAGTTGCCGGCGATGGCCCAGCGTGTTTAGCCCCACAACGAGCAAGCCAACAATGCTGGCGGCACATAGAATGGGCAGAATGCCTACCCAGCCTGTCCAGGCGCCAAGCGCAGCTAACAGTTTGAAATCACCGCCGCCAAAGCCGTCATGACCACGCACGAGCCGATACAACTGGTTGATAGACCAGGGCAACATAAAGCCGAGGCAAGCCCCCCAGACCGAATCCACCAGGCTCACAGGCAGATAACCCAGCGTGCCGGCGAGCAGCCCCAGCCAGAGCATGGCAAGCGTGAGTCGGTCCGGCAGTAGGAACGTTTCGATATCAATGAAGAACAGCGCAATCGCCAATGCCATGAATAAGGCATAAACAATTGCTTCAGAACCCAAGCCAAAACGCCAGGCGGCGACACCAAAAGCGATACTGGTCAACACCTCGACGAGCAGGTAACGCGGTGTAATCGGTGCAGCGCAATGACCGCACCGACCACGTAGCATTAACCATGAGAACACGGGGATATTTTCTCGCCAGCTCAATGTGTGCCCGCAACAGGGCGCTGCAGATGCCGGCCACAACAGACAACCCAAGGAAGCATCGGTACTCTCAATAATGGCACGAGGCAGTCGGTAAATCACCACGTTCAGGAAACTGCCAACCATCAGACCGATGAGCGCGGCATAGCTTGCTTCTAAAACCATCATAGCGCTTGCATCCTTTATCGGTTATTGGAATCCTGTCTTCACGTTCAATTGGTTGATCGAATAGACCAAGGTGTTATCTGTACGAGACTGCGCATATGCCGTGTAATCGTTCGCATGAATGCCTGTGCAACTGCCGGTAGAACCCACCGCACCGGGAAGAATGTAGAAATAAAAATCGTTGGTCGCACCCACCGTAATGGGGCCATGCGTTGGATCAGCAGACCCTAGTAACAGCTGATTGATACTGGCGGTGTTATCTGCCTTACCCGCATTTACGTAGTAACAATAGTTCTCCGCGAAATAATTCTTCTGCATCAGATAGATGGTTTTGAGAGTATTTTGCGCATCCGCATTCTTCGCAGCGCGAATGTTACCGAGCAGGACCGGTGTACCAATGGCGGCGAGAATGCCCAGCAATGCCAGGGTTACCACCAGTTCCATCAATGTCACACCTGCCTGTTTGTTCGATCGCATGGTTTGCTGGGCTGACCTTTTGGCCAGCCCCTCTCTGCATTACTGAACCGAAATACACTCGGCGGTTGCCGGGTACGACACATAGGTCGGCGTCGAGCCCGATGCGGTCGTATCCTGAACCACGGTGGACACTGTCAGACCAGCACAGTTGGCACCAGCCGGGTCAATATAGAACTTACCGGCCGTACCTTGAGCCGCCGCAGCGGCTGTCCCAGCGACTGCTTGCGCTGTGTCAGACGAGCTGTACGGGTTCTTGATGGTCTGCTTGGCATACGCCGCAAAATAATCCGCCAAATCCGATGCCGTTGCCGACATCGGGTTACAGGTTGGCGCCGTTGCACCGGACACTGTAGGCAGCGATGGCACCAGACCTGCCGAACACTTGGTAACTTCACCGGCAATATACGACTTCATCGAATCATAGTTCTGCTTGGTGGCACTGACCTTGGCCGACGTCTGATAACCCGAGTACATCGGGATACCAATGGCCGTCAGAATACCGATAATGGCGATCACCACCAGCAGCTCAACGAGCGTAAAGCCGGTCTGCTTCTGTTTGCGCTTTAGATAGTGTTTCATACAACCTCCCGTAACATGATCAATAAATGGCATGTGTGCCACAACTGCTGTATTGCAGTGTGATTCGGGAAGGTTGCGTAATAAATGGTTGCTATCTACTAATTTGATCAAATTAGTAGATAGGTACTAGATGCCTACCGGCTCAATTCTTTCTGGAGCAACTGAATATTGCTGGCATGCAGCGTTTCCTTCTGCTGCAGCGCCACCAGCTCCTTCATCTGATCCGGTGTCTTGGCACTATTCGCGGACAGATCCTTGATGCGTGCCTGAACCGTATTCAAGCGGCTGCGCTCCAGATCCATCTCCTCCTGGATAATGCGTTTGCGCTCGGCGGCCGCCGTATCGTAGGTTGATGCAGTCTTTGGCTTATCCGGCGTTTTAGCCGCTTCTTTAACAGCAGCCTCTTTAGCGACAGGCGCCTTTTTGGGAGCCGGTGATGGTGGCAGCACCATCTTGCTGCAACCACTCCCCTTTTCGACATTGGACAACGTCACCGAGCCATCGGCCCTTGGGCACTTGTAGACCTCGGCCAGTGCGGTGTCCTGTACGACCCAACCGGCCAGGAGTAAGCAACCACTAAAATATAGGCGTTTGACGTTCAAAGTAACCACCCACAGAGGACGTGTTCGGAATGTATCACAGGGCCAACTCAAGACAATCAGAGCTTGCTCAGATCAATGCCCTGCTTGGCTGCCAGTTCCTGAAACCCCATAAACACCCGTCGTTTGCGCAGTTCTGCCTCATCGTCTTCGGATTCTCGACGACGAATCTCTTCAGGAAGCGTTTTCAACAGATTTTCCAGCTCATCAAGGCTAAATCGGCTCAGATCCATGACATATCGGGTGAATTGAATAAAATGGTGCTTTGCGTGCACGCAACCTAGGCATTGTACCCCCCAGACTCATGAAGCCTCTAGCCCCTCTACTCCGGAAACTAACACACCACCACAAACTGGCCTGGCAGATTACCTTATGGTCACTCGTGGCGCTCATCGGTCTGGCCATCACCTTCTTTATCGCCAACCCGCCGCCGCCCAAAACAATCTACATAGCTACCGGTGCAGAGGGCGGGACGTATCACGACCTGGGCAAACGCTATCGGGATTTCTTCGCAAAGTACGGCATTAATACCGAACTCATTCAAACCAAAGGCGCCCAGGAAAACGCCGATCGCCTGCTCGACCCGAATGACCGGGTCGAAATCGCGTTCATGCAAAGCGGCCTGATCACCCCGGAACAAGCCACAACAGCCCATCTGGAAACCCTGGGCAGCATCGGCTATGAACCCATCTGGATCTTTTACCGCGGCAAAGATACCGATGGATCTTTACAGCGCTTTACCGACTTTGCCGATCGCAAGGTCGCCATCGGAGAAAAAGGCAGTGGCACCTACACCGAAGCCATGCACATGCTCAGTATGAATGGCCTGGATACCCGTTCCAATCTGATCAGCATGCCGACGCTGGATGCGGTCGATGCCCTGGAGCGTGGCCAGATCGATGCCATCTTCCTGATCCAGGGCCTACACTCGAAGAATGTACAACGCCTGCTTGCCAACCCCACGCTCAATCTGGTCAATTTTGTCCGCGCCGACGCCTATGCCCAGCAGATCCCGTATCTGGAACGCCTCAACATCCCCATGGGGGGGCTGGATCTGAAACGTAACTTCCCCGCAGAGAATACCCAGCTCATTGCCACCACCACCGAACTCGTCATCAAGGATCAGGTCCACCCGGCCGTCCAGATGCTGCTGATGCAGGCCGCCAGAGAAATCAACGGCAAGGAATCCACCTTTGCCAGACGCGGCGAGTTCCCTGCGTTCCGCGGCAGCGGTCTGCCCGAAAGCGAACAGGCTGCGCTCTATTACCAGAAGGGCCTGCCCTTCCTCATGAACCACCTGCCCTTCTGGCTGGCCGAGTTTATCCACCGGACCTTCTTCTTTTTGCTGCCCATCGCCGTCATTGCTTTCCCGATCATCCGGTACATTCCCGAGCTCTGGGAAAATCGCATGCGCGAACGCATTAACGTGGTTTACACGGCTGTCGAACAACTTGAAAAGGAGCTGACAAGCAGCTACGACCCTGCCAAGCAGGCAGCCTATTTGGCGCGGCTCGACCAGATCGAACAATCTGCGCTCAAGGTACGCTACTCCAAAGCCCTAGCCAAAGACTATTACACCCTACGTAGTCATCTCCAGTTTGTGCGCGAGCGTCTCATCGAAGGGGTGCCTTATCAACGGGTAGCGCATACGGATCAGCATATCTAATTCGCTGATGTCTGCTATGCGTCAAATTATTCGCATACTCAGTGCCCCGCTGTTCGCTGTTATTGCACTGGCAAATATCCAGCTGGCCTATGGCCAGAGTATCGAACAGCGTCCCGTCGTATTACGACTCAATGGGCCGATTACCGCCACAACGCAACTCAATGTGTTACGTCGACTGAACCAGCAACCGACAAATTCAGAGATCTTACCGGCCAGTCTGATTGTGTTACTAAACAGTGCGGGCGGTGATGGCGAAGCCGCCATGGCGATTGGCCGTGCACTACGTCAACACCACGCCCATGTGTTTGTCGTCGGCCGCTGCGACAGCGCTTGCGTGTTCATTCTTGCCGGCGGGGTCGTAAGGGCTGGCGTGCCCGGTGCCTTGGGGGTGCATGCCGGTCGTCTCACACAAACCAATGCCCAGGGCCACATCACTCGCGAAATCGATGCCCGCCAGAACCTCAACGATTCGTTTCGGCTAACTGACTTCAATAGCCAGGTCCGCCGCTATCTCAAGGAGATGGGCATCGGCCAAGGCCTGCTCGACGTCATGCTGGCCCATCCGACTCAATCCGTCTATCGATTAAGTCCCCAGGAGATCACACACTTCGGCTTGTATGGTGTTGATGCCGAATATCTGAACCAATACGTCACGCTCTACAATAAAGCTTTCGAAAACTTACCGATTCATTCAAACATACTCACCCCCCGTATCCTATCGGTACCCGTGAAATGCCGCCGAGAAATCGGTAACGATACTGCTTTTGTGCTTTGCTATCAGCATGTGATTCAAAATCGCCCCGCCCAATAGAAATCATCCGATTTATTCAGATAGAATCGTTCCACCTAACCGTGACAAGGTGATTGATATATGTCCCAACAGAACAAACCTTCCCTCCCATCACGCCTACTCGTTGGTCTGATGTCGGTCGCGCTGGCTCTACCAGCCACTGCACCGCTGGCCTACGCCCAGGATGCACAGCAATCCGGGGGGCAGCAGCAGATGAGCCAGGCCCAATTGGCTGCCTTGGTCGCGCCGATTGCCCTGTACCCGGACCCCCTAGTTGCCCAGGTGCTTATGGCATCGACCTACCCGCTGGAAGTGGCTGAAGCCTATAACTGGCAGAAGGCCAACAGCCGCCTCAAAGGCGATGCCCTGAACCAGGCGCTGCAACAGCAGAACTGGGACGCCAGTGTTAAATCGCTCGTCTCTTTCCCGCCCGTTCTGGGCATGATGGGCTCGCAGCTCAGCTGGACGCAGGAACTCGGCAACGCCACCCTGGCCCAGCAATCGGATGTGATGAATGCCATTCAGGCACTACGTGCCAAGGCTAAAGCCTCAGGTGCCTTACAGTCCAACTCGCAACAAACGGTGACGACCCAGGGTAGCGGCAGCAACGAAACGATCGTCATTCAGCCCGCCAACCCGCAAGTGGTGTACGTACCAACCTACAACCCCACAGCGGTCTATGGCGGCTGGCCGTATCCGGCTTACCCACCCTATGCCTATTACCCGCCGGGCTATGTCGCCGGCACCGCCCTGCTCTCCTTTGGTGTGGGCATGGCCGTGGGCGCAGCGCTCTGGGGCGGTTGCCACTGGGGTGGCGGCGGCTGGGGCGGTGGCAACTCGCTGACCGTCAACAATAACAATTTCAACAACTTCAACCGCAACACCAATAACAACTGGTCAGGCGGTAGCCGCAGCGGCACCAGCAATTGGTCGGCCGATGCACAGCGTCGCGCCAACAATGTTAGCGGTAGCGGCCGACTCGGTGGCTCGGGTGGCGGCACGGCCAGCCGTGATGCCGAACGGGACCAGCTTCGTCAGAATCTGGACCGCGGTGGCCTCAGCGGCGGTGATCGCGCCGGTGGTGGCCGCGACGGCTTTGGTGGTGGCGACCGTTCGGGCGGTCAACGCGCCGGTGGTGAGCGTGGCGGCTTCAGCGGCGGCGATCGTTCGGGCGGTAGCCGTGACCCGGGTGGCTTCGGTGACACCCGTCATGCCAGCTTTGGTGGCGGCGGCGATCACTTTGGCGGGAGTGGCGGTAGCCACTTCGGGGGTGGTAGCCGAGGCGGCTTCGGCGGCGGTGGCGGTGGCCACTTCGGCGGCGGCCGTCGTTAATTCGATTTCAACAAACATTCTTTAAATTACAAGTTTTCAACAAGGACATCAACATGAAAAAATCACTCGGTATCGCCCTGGCAGCCGCTGTTTCTTTCGGTGCCGCCGCTTCGGCGCACGCCAACCAGGCCATGAGCACGGAAGAGCTGGTCAGCTACTGCTCTGGTGACAAAGGCACCTTCGTGACCTGTGAAATCTACGGTCAGGCCGTCTACGACACCTACCTCGTGTACAGCCAGCACAAAAAGTCCCCGAAATTTGTCTGCGTTAAACAACCAGCCCCGCCCCGTAAAGAAGTCATTCAGGAATACGTGACCTGGGCCAACGCCAACCCGCAGTATGCCAAGGCGCCCGCTGCCGACACCATCCTGCGCTTCCTGGGCAACCGCTTCCCTTGCGGCAAGCCTGCGGCCAAAGCTGCTAAAGCAGCCAAGTAAGCCGGGCCCTGCATTAGATTGGAGTTAATGATGAAAAAAGCACTTATTCTCGTACCCGCCGTTGCTATCGCCCTGAGCGGTTGCTCCGGCATGAGCGATACCCAGCAACGCACGCTGTCAGGCGGTGCTATCGGTGCCGCTGCTGGTGCCGGTATCGTCGCCATCGCCGGCGCCAACCCCATCTGGGGTGCCC
>JACCDV010412529.1_pt1 | contig 11720 bp, 7 predicted proteins | sample 7446131 | NCBI WGS metagenome assembly JACCDV01 (sample SAMN15323448, study PRJNA562643) | freshwater metagenome | isolation source: river surface water | place: USA:Blue River Watershed | collected 2017-08-17
GCTTTCGACGCCGACAACGCCTGAGCGCGGTTTTGTCCGGCGCTGTGGGTGCTTTGTTCATCTGGTTCGGGGCCAAGCTCGCGACCGCTAGCCTGGGTTAATACACATGCCAAAACGCAACGACATACAAACCGTCCTCATCATCGGCGCAGGCCCCATCGTCATTGGGCAAGCGTGCGAATTCGACTACTCCGGCGTGCAGGCCTGCAAGGCCTTGCGCGAGGAGGGTTACCGCGTGGTGCTGATCAACAGCAACCCCGCCACCATCATGACCGACCCGGCCACGGCCGATGTCACCTACATCGAGCCCATCACGTGGCAGACGGTGGAAAAAATCATCGCCAAAGAGCGTCCCTTGGTCAAAGGTGGTTTTGCGATTTTGCCCACCATGGGCGGCCAAACCGCCCTGAACTGCGCCTTGGATCTCTGGCGACACGGTGTGCTGGCCAAATACGATGTGGAGCTGATCGGCGCCACGCCCGAGGCCATCGACAAGGCCGAAGACCGCCTGAAGTTCAAAGACGCCATGACCAAGATCGGTTTGGGTTCGGCGCGCTCGGGCATCGCCCACAGCATGGAAGAGGCGTGGGACGTGCAAAAGCGCGTGGGTTTCCCCACCGTCATTCGTCCGAGCTTCACCCTGGGTGGCACCGGTGGCGGCATCGCCTACAACCCCGAAGAATTCGAGACCATTTGCAAGCGCGGTTTGGAGGCCTCGCCCACCAACGAGTTGTTGATTGAAGAGTCGCTGCTGGGCTGGAAAGAGTACGAGATGGAAGTGGTGCGCGACAAGGCGGACAACTGCATCATCATTTGCTCGATTGAGAACTTGGACCCCATGGGTGTGCACACCGGTGACTCCATCACCGTGGCGCCCGCACAAACCTTGACCGACAAGGAATACCAAATTCTGCGCAACGCCTCCTTGGCTGTGTTGCGCGAGATCGGCGTTGACACTGGTGGCTCCAACGTGCAGTTCTCGATCAACCCCAAAGACGGCCGAATGGTCGTCATCGAGATGAACCCCCGCGTCTCGCGTTCGTCGGCATTGGCTTCCAAAGCCACGGGCTTCCCGATTGCCAAGGTCGCGGCCAAATTGGCCGTGGGTTTCACACTGGACGAACTCAAGAACGACATCACCGGTGGCGCCACGCCCGCGTCGTTCGAGCCCAGCATCGACTACGTGGTCACCAAGATCCCGCGTTTTGCCTTCGAAAAATTCCCCACCGCCGACAGCCGCTTGACCACCCAAATGAAATCGGTGGGCGAGGTGATGGCCATGGGTCGCACCTTCCAAGAGTCTTTCCAGAAAGCCCTGCGCGGTCTGGAAGTGGGCGTGGACGGCATGAACGAGAAAACCCAAGACCGCGAAGTTTTGGAGCGCGAATTGGGTGAACCTGGCCCCGACCGCATTTGGTACGTGGGTGACGCGTTTGCCGCTGGTTGGTCCATCGACGAAGTGCACCAGTTCACCAAAATCGACAAGTGGTTCTTGGTGCAGATCGAAGAGATCGTCAAGCTCGAACTGGCCATGGAAAAGACCAGCTTGGACGCCATCGACGCCGACACCTTGCGCGGCTTGAAGCAAAAAGGCTTCTCCGACCGCCGCTTGGCCAAACAGCTCAAGACCACCGAGCAGGCCATTCGCGAGCGCCGCAAGGCCTTGAATATTCGCCCGGTCTACAAGCGCGTGGACACCTGTGCGGCCGAGTTCTCTACCGACACCGCTTACCTGTACTCGACTTACGAGGGGCAGGGCGATGGCGAGTGCGAATCCGAGCCCACCAACAACAAAAAAATCATGGTCTTGGGTGGCGGTCCCAACCGCATCGGTCAGGGCATTGAGTTCGATTACTGCTGCGTGCATGCTGCCTTGGCCATGCGCGAAGACGGTTACGAGACCATCATGGTCAACTGCAACCCCGAGACCGTTTCGACCGATTACGACACCTCCGATCGCTTGTACTTCGAGCCTTTGACGCTGGAAGACGTGCTGGAAATTGTGGACAAAGAAAAGCCGTTGGGCGTCATCGTCCAGTACGGCGGTCAAACCCCCCTCAAACTGGCGCTGGGTTTGGAGGCCGCGGGCGTGCCCATCATCGGCACCAGCCCCGACATGATCGATGCGGCCGAAGACCGCGAGCGTTTCCAACAGATGCTGCAGTCCTTGGGTTTGCGCCAGCCGCCCAACGCCACCGCCCGCACCGAGCCTGAGGCCTTGGAAAAGGCCGCGGCCTTGGGTTACCCCTTGGTGGTGCGTCCCAGCTATGTGCTGGGCGGCCGTGCGATGGAGATCGTGCACGAGCAACGTGACCTGGAGCGTTACATGCGCGAAGCCGTGAAGGTCAGCAACGATTCACCTGTGCTCTTGGACCGATTTCTGAATGACGCCATCGAATGTGACGTGGACGCCATCCGTGACCACACCGGCCGGGTGTTCATCGGTGGTGTGATGGAGCACATCGAGCAAGCCGGGGTGCACAGCGGCGACTCGGCCTGTTCTTTGCCACCTTACTACCTGAGCAAAGTCACGGTGGACGAGCTCAAGCGCCAGACCGCCGCCATGGCCAAAGGCCTGAGCGTGGTCGGCTTGATGAACGTGCAATTTGCGATCCAACAAATCGACGGTCAAGACGTGATCTTTGTGTTGGAAGTGAACCCCCGCGCTTCGCGCACGGTGCCGTTTGTCTCCAAAGCCACCGGCATCCAATTGGCCAAAGTGGCCGCGCGTTGCATGGCCGGTCAGTCCTTGGACGAGCAGGGCATTGGTGCTGAAGTCACTCCACCCTATTTCAGCGTTAAAGAAGCTGTCTTCCCCTTCGTGAAATTCCCCGGCGTGGACACCATCCTCGGTCCTGAGATGAAGTCCACCGGTGAGGTCATGGGTGTGGGCAAGACCTTTGGTGAAGCCTTTGTCAAGAGCCAGCTCGGCGCGGGTACGCGTTTGCCAACACAAGGCCGTGTGTTCATGACGGTCAAGAACGGCGATAAAGCCCGCGCGGTGGAGGTTGCTCGCGAACTCGTTGAGATGGGTTTTGAACTGGTGGCCACCCGTGGTACCGCAGCCGCCATTGAGGCCGCTGGCGTGAAGGTACAGACGGTCAACAAGGTCACCGAAGGTCGTCCGCACATCGTGGACATGATCAAGAACAACGACATTGCTTTGGTCATCAACACGGTGGAGGAACGCCGCAACGCCATTGCCGACAGCCGCGCTATCCGCACTTCGGCCTTGTTGGCCCGCGTCACGACCTTCACCACCATCGCCGGCGCCGAAGCCGCGGTCGAAGGCATGAAACACATGAACCACCTGGACGTGATCTCGGTCCAGGAAATGCACGCCCAACTCTTGGCGTGAGCGAAGGAAGACACGATGAGCACCATCCCGATCACCAAACGCGGCGCTGAAAAACTCAAGGAAGAGTTACACCGCCTGAAAACGGTGGACCGTCCTTGGGTCATCAATGCCATTGCAGAAGCGCGTGCGCAAGGCGATTTGAGCGAAAACGCTGAGTACGAAGCCGCCAAAGACCGTCAAGGTTTCATTGAAGGCCGCATCGCCGAAGTCGAAGGTAAGTTGTCGGCTTCGCAGGTGATCGATCCGAGTACTTTGGACGCTGGCGGCCGTGTGGTGTTTGGTGCCACGGTGGACCTTGAAGACGAAGACTCTGGCGCCCAAGTGACCTACCAAATCGTGGGTGAAGACGAAGCCGATTTGAAGTTGGGCCTGATCAACATCAGCAGCCCGATTGCCCGTGCCTTGATCGGCAAAGAAGAGGGTGACGTGGCCGAGGTGCAAGCCCCGGGTGGCACGCGTCGTTATGAGATCGTGGCGGTTCGCTACGAATGAGGGCTTGGCCGCTGTGGCTCGCCGCCCTGTGGTGGGGGGGCATGAGCGCCGTCAGTTTCTTGGTCGTGCCGACCTTGTTTGCCCGCATGGGCCCAGCGGTGGCGGGTCCTGTTGCGGCCCATTTGTTCTCACTACAAAGCAGTGCTGTCATCTTGATCGGTATGGCCTTGCTGTTGTGGCTCCGCCAGCAACGACGCCAGTTGGATGCTGCGTCTTTGGGGCCTTTGATGGCGACCATGGGCGGGGTGGTGTTGGCCATGCTGGCCGCGGTGCTGCAAGAGTTCGCTGTGGCCGAACGCATCGTCATGGCCCGCAGCACCGGCGGTGACTTGCGCCTGTGGCATGGCTTGGGCAGCGCGCTGGTGTTTGTGCAGTGGCTGTGCGGCGCTTGGGTGTTCCGACGCCTGCTGAAAACCGCTTTTTAAGCGCCCACGCGGCCTTGCGCGGCAAGCAAGGTGTTCATCATCAACATGGTGATGGTCATGGGGCCCACACCGCCGGGCACGGGCGTGATGTGACTGGCAACCTGACGCACGCCTTCAAAATCCACATCGCCGCAGAGCTTGCCCGCATCGTTGCGGTTCATGCCCACATCCAAGACCACCGCGCCGGTTTTGACCATGTCAGCGGTCAAGACGTTGCGCTTGCCCACGGCGGCCACGATCACGTCGGCTTGCAGGGTCAGGTCTTTTAAGTTTTGTGTACCGCTGTGACAGATGGTGACGGTGGCATTGGCCTGCAAGAGCATCAAGGCCATGGGCTTGCCCACGATGTTGCTACGCCCAATCACCACGGCGTGCTTACCTTTGAGCGAGTAGCCGATGCTCTCGAGCATCTTCATGCAACCAAAGGGCGTGCAGGGCCAAAAACCGGGCATGCCGGTCATGAGGGCGCCCGCGCTGGCGATGTGAAAGCCGTCGACGTCTTTGGCTGGACTGATGGCTTCGATCACACGCTGGGCGTCGATGTGGGCGGGCAAAGGCAACTGCACCAAGATGCCGTGGATGGTCGGGTCTTGGTTCAATGCCTCGATGCGCTCGAGCAGGGCGGCTTGGCTCATGTCTGCGCCGTGGCGCTCCAGCACCGAGTGCATGCCCGTGTCTTCACAGGCCTTGACCTTGTTGCGCACATACACCTGAGAGGCGGGGTTGTCGCCCACCAAAATCACCGCCAAACCGGGGGTGATGCCTTGGGCTTTGAGGGCGGTGACGCCTTGGCTGACTTCGGTGCGCAGGTGTTGGGACAGCGCGTTGCCGTCGATGAGTTGTGCGGTCATTCGAGAGAGCAGGAATTAGGCTTTGGGTGTGGTGCCCAAAGCAACTTTGAGCAAATCGGCCACGGTGTTGGCGCTGAGCTTTTCCATGATGTTGGCACGGTGTGCTTCGACGGTTTTGATGCTGATGCCCAAATCGTCGGCGATTTGCTTGTTCAAACGGCCCGCCACGATGCGTTCGAGCACCTGGGATTCGCGTCCGGTGAGTTTGGCCAGCAGGGCTTCACGGCTGGCACTTTGCTGAGAAGTGATGAAGGCTTCGCGAGCACGCTCGAGCATGCGCTCAACCAAATCCAACAATTGGGGTTCTTGAAAAGGCTTTTGAACGAAGTCCATCGCACCATTTTTCATGGACTCTACCGCCATGGGGACGTCGCCATGACCGGTGATGAAGACGATGGGCAGGGGCGACTGTCGTTCGATCAAGCGTGTTTGCAATTCCATGCCGTTCATGCCGCCCATCCGGATATCAGCGATGAGGCAGGCGACTTCTCGGGGGTCGTAGCGGCTCAAAAACGCTTCGGCCGACTCGTAACAACGCACGCGGTAGTCTTTGCCTTCCAGCAGCCATTGCAAAGAATCACGAACGGCTTCATCGTCGTCAACGACGTAGACCGTTCCTTTTTTAGGAATCAAACTCATTATTGTCCTTCAACAACCACGATGGGGGTCAATGGGCGGTCAACACACTGCGGGAATTCACAGGAATCCAGAAGCTGAAGCAACAACCCACAACCTCAGTGCCATTGTAGAGGTTCTGTACTTTCATCTGCCCGTTGTGTGATTCGACGATGCTTCGGCACAATTTCAGGCCAATGCCCATGCCTTCGGCTTTGGTGCTGTAGAAGGCCTCGTAAATCCGCTCAATCATGTCGTCGGGAACGCCCTTGCCCGAATCCCGGACGGCAAATTCCACCACGTCTTGGTCATCCTCGCGCTTGGGGCCCACTCGCAACTCCACCAGACGTTTGCCTGGCGGACGCTCGGCTTGGGCGATGGCTTCGCCCGCATTCTTGATCAGGTTGATGAGCACCTGTTCGATCAAAATGGGGTCCACCACGAGGGTGGGTAGGCGTGCAGCAATGTAGGGCACCAAACGCACTTGGTGTCGTCTGAGCTCAATATCGGCCAATTCTGTGGCGTTGCTGACCATTTGAAGCACGTCAGACGGCGTTCGATTGGGCTCGCTGCGTTTGACGAACGATCGGATGCGTTGGATGATTTGCCCCGCCCGTTGCGCCTGTTTGGCGGTTTTTTCCAATGCGCCCAGCAGTTCGTCGGGCTGGATGCGCTGGCCTTGGATCCGCGACATCATGCCGGTGCAGTAGTTGCTGATGGCCGTCAAGGGTTGGTTGAGCTCGTGTGCGACGCTGGAGGCCATTTCACCCATGGTGATGAGTCGGCTGGCCGACTGGGCCCGCTCGGCTTGGCGAGCAGCCTGCTCCTCGGCGTTGCGCCGCGGGGTGATATCGGATGCAATCACCATTTGCGCCAGACGACCATCCACCCACGTCAGGTAGCGCGTGCGCACCTCCAGCCAACGGTCCAAATCGGCCACATACACTTCAGCGTTTTCGGTGTTCGCGGCCGTGATGGTTTCGGTCGGCATGCCGACCAATGCATCGACCTCATCGTCGTCTTGGTCGTTGGGACTGATGGGCAAGTTGCCGGCTTGTTCGATCAAATTCAAGTGACCCCGGCCCAAGGGACCAAACCATTGTCGGTACATACGGTTGGAAAACAGCAGTTCGCTTTTGCCCAAGGGGGCCACCGAGACGGCCGCATCCAAACTTTCCAAGACGGTGGTGAAGCGCTCATAGGACGCTGTCAACTCCTCGCGGATGCGTTTGGGCTCGGTGATGTCCGTCATGGATGTCATCCATCCCGTTTGAACCCCTTTGGTGTCGATCAACGGAGAGACGTACATGCGCGCGTCGAAGCGTGTACCGTCGCGGCGTTTGACGCGAACTTCAAACCCCACCGGTGTCGTGCGGCCATTAAGCTCATCTTCCAATCGGGCATGTAGGTACTCATGGTCCTCTTCTGGCCAATAGCAAAAAGGTGCCGTCTGTCCCACCAATTCGCTCTCGGTCCAACCTGTCATGTCGCAGAAAGCCGGGTTGACGTAGGAAATCCGCCCTTGCTTGTCCAGCGCCCGCATGCCGGTGAGCATGGAGTTCTCCATGGCTCGGCGAAAGTTGGTCTCGTTGTACAGCGCTTGTTGGGCTTGTATGCGTTTGCGGGTGTGTCGCCACGTACCGATCAACATCCAAATGGTCAAAGCGCTCAGGGAGCCCAGAATCCAAAAGAAGCCACTGCCGACGATGTCTTGAGAGGTTCGGTAGCCTTGAGCTTTGAGCACCAATCCGCTCCCAATGGGCGCCACCGTCACGCTGTATTCCAAGGGTTGACGGGTCCAAGGTACCCATCGGTACAAGGCATCAACCGTCGGCAAATGTCCGGCCAGGATGTTTTGCTGATCGTCTTGCAGTGCCAGTGCATAGCGGGCCGCGATTTCCGGCGGTATGCCGTAACGCATCAAGCCATCCATGCTGAATTCGGCCATGATCGTGCCGTTGACGATGCCTTGTTCGATCAGGGGCACTTGCAAGATGAAGCTGTAAGCGTTTGGGTTGTAGGCCATGGGCTTGGAATACACCGGCTGCTGCAAGGCTTTGGCGATGTCGAAGGACCCGTTGGTTTCACCTTCTTCTAAGGTTTGACCGACGACCCTGTGCATACCCAAAGGTGCGCTGGGAGCCACATACGTGGCTCTGACCACACGTTGCCCATCGACCCAAGACACAGCCAGTAACTCGGGGTGGCGGCTGACCATGGACTCGGCTTCAAACTCGAAAGCCTCAAGCCCCATGGCTTGTGTGCTGGTATCGCGCGCCATGCGCATGAGTTGTTCTTGGCGTTCCAATAAACGCAAGCGGATGCGTTGCTGGGCGTACTCCACGTCGCGGGTGACGGCTTCTTGTTCGCGCTCCAGTTCATCGATGCGAAGGTAGGTCATGGACACGACGATCGCCGCCATGAACACAAACACCGCTACCACCGGTCCTAGGGTAGCGAAGCGGTCTTGTCGCGCGGGCGGCAGTCGCCGCCACCAACCGGTCCACCAATTGCTGCGCCTAGGCTGGGTTTTGTGCTCATTCATGGACCCCAAGTCTACGTGAGGCCCTCATCCATGCACGGCATGCCCAATAAAATTTCTTAATGCGAAATACAAAAGCACATCTTGAAAAAATAAAGGTGCTGTGACATACTCCCCACACCGAATTTTTGACATCGGCCAATACAAAGGAGACCAGCATGTCGGGCACCGATCACACATCACAACACATCCCTCACGATGTGGATACCCAAGAAACCCGCGAATGGAAAGACGCATTGGCCGCCGTGATCGAGCGCGTGGGCCCTGAGCGTGCCCACTTTTTGCTGGAAGAGTTGCTGGAGGAAGCGCGACAACACAGCATCGATCTGCCTTTTTCGGCCACCACCGGTTACGTCAACACGATTGAGCCCACCGAAGAGGCCCGTTGCCCTGGCAACATCGAAATTGAAGAGCGCCTGCGCGCCTACATGCGTTGGAACGCGATGGCCATGGTCGTCAAAGCCAACCGCCACAACCCCGAAGACGGCGGCGACTTGGGTGGTCATATTGGCTCATTCGCCTCGCTGGCCCACATGTTCGGCGCCGGTTTTAACCACTTTTGGCATGCCGAGAACGAAAACCACGGTGGCGACTGCCTTTACATCCAAGGCCACGTGTCACCCGGCGTGTATGCCCGTGCCTACCTCGAAGGCCGACTGACCGAAGAACAGCTGCTCAACTTCCGCCAGGAAGTGGATGGGAAGGGACTCTCCAGCTACCCGCACCCCAAGCTCATGCCCGAGTTCTGGCAGTTCCCCACCGTCTCGATGGGCTTGGGCCCCTTGATGGCCATTTACCAGGCGCGTTTCTTGAAATACCTGCACGCCCGTGGCATTGCCAACACCGAAAACCGCAAGGTCTGGGTGTTCTGCGGCGACGGTGAGATGGACGAAGTCGAATCTTTGGGTGCCATCAGCTTGGCGGCCCGCGAAAACCTCGACAACCTGATCTTCGTGGTGAACTGCAACCTGCAGCGCTTGGACGGCCCGGTGCGTGGCAACGGCAAGATCATCCAAGAGCTCGAAGGCGAGTTCCGTGGCTCCGGGTGGAACGTCATCAAACTGCTCTGGGGCAGTGGCTGGGACCCTTTGCTGGCCCGCGACAAAGACGGCGCTTTGCGCAAAATCATGATGGAAACCTTGGACGGCGACTACCAAGCCTTCAAGGCCAACGACGGCGCCTACGTGCGCAAGCATTTCTTTGGACGCGACCCCAAGGCTTTGGAGTTGGTCGCGCACCTCAGCGACGACGACATCTGGAACCTCAAGCGTGGCGGCCACGACCCGCAAAAGGTCTACGCCGCTTATCACAAGGCCGTCAACCACAAAGGCCAGCCCACCGTCATGCTCATCAAAACCGTCAAAGGTTTTGGCATGGGCAAAGCCGGCGAGGGCAAGAACACCGTGCACCAGACCAAGAAGCTCACGGATGAAGACATCAAGTACATGCGTGACCGCTTCAACATCCCGATCCCCGACAGTGAGCTGTCCAAGATCCCGTTTTACAAGCCGGCCGACGACACGCCCGAGATGCGTTATTTGCACGAGCGACGTCAAGCCTTGGGGGGCTACTTGCCCAAACGCCGGGTCAAAGCCGATGAGAATTTCACGGTGCCCTCGCTCGAGACCTTCAAAGCAGTGATGGAGCCCACCGCCGAAGGCCGTGAAATCTCCACCACCCAAGCCTATGTGCGCTTCCTCACGCAGTTGCTGCGCGACCAAGCCTTGGGCCCCCGCGTGGTGCCGATTTTGGTGGACGAAGCCCGTACCTTCGGTATGGAAGGCCTGTTCCGCCAGATCGGTATTTACAACCCCGCAGGTCAGCAGTACACCCCGGTCGACAAAGACCAGGTCATGTACTACAAGGAAGACAAAGCCGGTCAGATCCTGCAAGAAGGCATCAACGAAGCCGGTGGTATGTCCAGCTGGATCGCTGCGGCCACCAGCTACTCGACCAGCAACCGCATCATGGTGCCGTTCTACGTGTATTACTCCATGTTCGGTTTCCAGCGCATCGGTGATCTGGCCTGGGCGGCGGGCGACATGCAAGCCCGCGGTTTCTTGCTCGGCGGCACCTCGGGCCGGACCACCTTGAACGGCGAAGGCTTGCAGCACGAAGACGGTCACAGCCACATCTTGGCCAACACCATCCCGAACTGCGTGTCGTACGACCCGACCTTCGCGCACGAAGTGGGGGTGATCCTGCACCACGGCTTGAAGCGCATGGTGGAGAAGCAAGACAACGTCTTCTATTACCTGACCTTGCTGAACGAAAACTACGCCATGCCTGGCCTGACCGCCGGCACCGAAGAGCAGATCATCAAAGGCATGTATTTGCTGCAAAAAGGCGAGGGCGACAAAAAAGCCCCCCGCGTGAACCTGCTGGGTTCGGGCACCATCCTGCGCGAATCCATGGCCGCCCGCGACCTGCTCGCGGCGGACTGGGGCGTGGCCGCCAATGTTTGGAGCTGCCCCAGCTTCAACGAGCTCACCCGCGACGGTCAAGACGCCGAGCGCTTCAACCTCTTGCACCCCACCGAGACACCCAAGGTGCCCTTCGTGGCGCAACAACTGGACCCCTACGTCGGCCCCGTGGTCGCGTCGACCGACTACATGAAGGCCTATGCCGAGCAAATCCGTCCGTTCGTGCCCAAGGGCCGTACGTACAAGGTGCTGGGCACCGACGGCTTCGGCCGCTCCGACTTCCGCAGCAAGCTGCGTGAGCACTTCGAGGTGAACCGCCACTACATCGTGGTTGCCGCCCTGAAGGCCCTGAGCGAAGACGGTACCGTGCCTGTGGCCAAAGTGGCAGAAGCCATTGCCAAGTACGGCATCAACACCGACAAGGTCAACCCCCTGTACGCCTAAGAACTCCGGAGACAACAACATGGCATTGGTAGAAGTAAAAGTCCCGGATATCGGTGACTTCGACGAAGTCGCGGTCATTGAACTGCTGGTCAAAGTGGGCGACACCGTGAAGGTGGAGCAGAGCCTGATCACCGTGGAGTCTGATAAAGCTTCCATGGAAATTCCTTCCAGCACCGCCGGTGTGGTCAAGGAAATCAAAGTCGCTTTGGGTGACAAGGTCAAGGAAGGCTCCGTGGTCGTGATGGTGGAAGCCGCTGGTGCTGCTGCAGCTCCGGTTTCAGAGCCAAAAGCGGCTCCAGCGCCCGCAGTATCTGCGTCAGCCGCTCCTGTTTCTGTAGCGGCACCGGCAGCGGCGCCCGCTGCATCCGGCCCGGTGGAAGTGCGCGTGCCCGACATCGGCGACTTCAAGGACGTCGCGGTGATCGAAGTCTTCGTCCAACCCGGCGACAGCATCAAGGTCGAACAGAGCCTGATCACGGTCGAGTCCGACAAGGCCTCGATGGAAATCCCTTGCAGCCACGCCGGCGTGGTCAAGGAACTCAAGGTCCAGTTGGGCGACAAGGTCAAGCA
>JACCDV010033260.1_pt1 | contig 11719 bp, 13 predicted proteins | sample 7446131 | NCBI WGS metagenome assembly JACCDV01 (sample SAMN15323448, study PRJNA562643) | freshwater metagenome | isolation source: river surface water | place: USA:Blue River Watershed | collected 2017-08-17
AAGCAGGTGACGGAGAACTATCCGTGGATGTATATCAAACAGAAGACGATGTGATTGTGAAAGCCATGATTCCTGGTGTGAGGAAGGATGATATTGATATCTCAATATCTAGAGATTCAATCACAGTCAGAGGTACCAGAAAAGAAGAACGTGTAATCCCAGACCAAGACTACATTGTACAGGAGTTGTATTGGGGTTCTTTCTCTCGAACTGTAAGACTACCTCACGAAGTTGATATTGAGCATTCAGAAGCAAGTGAAAGTCAGGGTGTATTAACTATTAGACTTCCTAGAGTAGACAAGGACAGACAAGCAAAGTTAAAGATTAAGTCAATCTAAGTCAATTAAATATAAAAGACCGAGAGGAATCTCGGTCTTTTATATTAGTTTTAACCTATGCCTTAGCTTCTTCTTTCTTTGGAACACTCTTCTGAGGAAGAACGTTTACTTTCTTTCCTGTGATAACTTTTTCAGTTACAAGCAGGTTTCGAGCTGTATCAGATACCTGTGCACCCATAGAAATCCAGTGCTTTACCCTGTCAGCGTTGATAATTGTACTTTCCTCTTTTCGGAAGTTGTGTGAACCGAGAATTTCAAGGAATTTACCACTTTTTGTTGAGTTTTTTGAGTCAGTAAGAACAAGCCGGAATGATGGCTGATTTTTTCGTCCAACTCTCTGAAGTCGTATTGTTAACATATGTGCCGTAGATAGTACCAAAAAATAATACCCCCGTCAAACACTTATATAAGCCATTTCCCCGTGCTTTTATAACCATTTTCTGGTAGCATTAGACCATGCAAAATACACTCATTGGAACAATCTCCCTTAACGCCAAAGGAAAAGGCTTTGTGGATGTAGAGGGACGAGAAGAAAGTATACAAATAGAATCACAAGATGTTGGAATCTCACTCCCCGGTGACACTGTACAGATTGAGACCTACACGGGTCCAAAAGGACTACTTTTTGGCAAGGTTGTTAAAATAATTGAAAGAAAGAAAATGACTTTTGTGGGTTCATTGGTAGTTGAACAAAATCCACCTGAGGAAGCAGCTCTTGCCGCATCAAAATTGAACACTTCTGTGTTTTTACTCATGCCAGACGACAGACGATCAAACATATCCATAGAAGTGATAGACAAAGATGCACAAGAAGGGTTTAAAGCAATTGTTGAGATAACTGACTGGGATGAAAAGACAATGGCAAGAACACCTAAAGGTAGACTTGTTAGACTTATTGGTAAAAAGGGTGAGAACAATGCTGAAATGGAATCCATTGTGGTTGAAAGAGGATTTGATACCACCTTCTCCCCTTCTGTAATCAAAGAAGCTGAGGAAGCAGCCAAAGACTACAGTTCGCTTACAATTTCAGACGAAGAGCTTAATAAACGAAGAGACATGCGAGGTGTATTTACTGCAACAATCGACCCGTTTGATGCAAAAGACTTTGACGATGCACTGTCAATTAGAAAACTTAATGAGTCTGAGAGACGAGCCTACTCAAACGAAAAGAAAGGCTACCACGGCGAAGAGCTACCTTCAGCGTATTATGAAATTGGGGTACACATTGCAGATGTGGCTCACTACGTAAGACCTGGAACAGAGCTAGACCAAGAAGCGAGACGAAGAGCATTCTCTGTGTACCTTGTTGACCGAACAATACCCATGCTCCCATCTGTTCTTTCAAACGGCATGTGTAGCTTAAACCCTCATGAGGATAGGTTTGCGTTCTCAACCATTTTTGTAACAGACAAAGATGGAAATATATTAGACAGATGGTTTGGACGAACCATAATCCACTCAGACAAACGATTTACATATGAAGAAGCTCAAGAGGTCCTGAATAAAGTAGGAGCAGGAGAAATTACTGTTGATGAAAGCTCATGGCACCAAGCACCGTATGCTATTGAACTCACTGAGATGAACAGGATTGCAAAGAATATGCTCAAAGAGAGACAGAATAAGGGCTCAATTGACTTCGAAACTACAGAAATTAAGTTCAAGCTCGATGAAACAGGTAAACCTATCGCTGTGTATAAAAAAGAACGTCTTGATGCACATAGGCTTGTTGAAGAATACATGCTTCTCGCGAATAGAGAAGTAGCTGAATTTGTGAGTAAAAAGAATAAAGAAGCAAGACAAGAAAAATTTGGAGTATACCGAATACACAACTCTCCTGACCAGGATAGATTACAAGACTTGGGTATTTTTGTAAGGGCGCTCGGGTATGAGTTTCATCCAACAAAGCACATATCACCAAAAGATATACAAAAGCTTCTAAAAGAAGTTGAGGGCTCACCTGCTGAGACAGTGATTAAGATAGCAACTCTTCGATCTATGGCAAAGGCTACATACTCAACAGCTAATGCAGGGCACTTTGGTCTTGCGTTTGACTACTATACCCAATTCACATCTCCAATCAGAAGATACCCTGATCTTTTGGTACACAGAATACTTGCACTTCTTCTTGAAGGAAAACATGTACCGCAAGACATGGCAGTTACTCTTGAAAAGATTTGTCTCGACTCAAGTAGACGAGAGGTTGAAGCTGCAGATGCAGAACGAGCATCTATTAAGTATAAACAAGTGGAGTACATGCAAGCAAAAGTTGGTCAGACATTTGATGTGACTATATCTGGTATAGCTGAGTGGGGTGTGTACGTTGAGGAACCTGAAGCAAAAGCAGAAGGTTTAATCAGGCTAAAGGACCTAAAACCAGACGACTTCTACACGGTTGATCAGAAAAATTACAAGGTAGTGGGCCAAAATACAAAGAAAGAGTTTAATATTGGAGATGTACTTACAGTTAAACTACTCAATGCGGACCTCGAAACAAAGATGCTTGACTACCAGCTAGTGATCAAAGGTTAATCTATATAAAAACAGAAAGAGCTCTCTATCGGGTACTCATCCCCGCTCCATGTCTCGATCTCTATAAACTTTGCTCTATCCTTTGGCAAATACGCTGTTGAGGTTGCATTTGTAAATCCCCACAGATACGGTTTTCCGACCTTAATCTCCTGTGACCCACACTTATAACTCAATCCTGTTGCATCAAGATAGTACTGATTCATCATTCCATACCAAATTTGCGTACCGACTGGCAACTCCATAGATCGAGTAAACACACCTTCACTATTCAACAATGAAAGTATGTGGTTATCAGCCGGTGACGATGATGTTGGCATTTGATACATACACCAACCTGGGGCATTTGTGATTGTAAGTACTGTACTGTACTCAACATTTCCATTCAGGTTTGAAATCATAGAATGGGCATACTCTGAGTCACGGCAATCTTGATGTACAGGAAACCCGGACTTATTTGTCATGTATATGTGTATGCCGTCATAAAATGCTTTTACATCTGCATAAAATTTTGTGTATTCTGCTTTTTTTCTCGCCTCATTAATTTGTGGAAGCACAACTGCCGAAAGACCACCGATAATGGCGATGACGATTAATAATTCCAGAAGTGTAAATCCGTTTTTGTATTTCATATGTATTATTGGGATTACTTTGCTACTTGTACTGCATCGTCAAACGCAATTGAAAGGAGTTTTGAATAACCTTCACCTCCCATGGTTACACCATATATCACCCCCGCACGAGACATGGTCTCTCTATTGTGCGTGATAAGGATGAGTTGAGAGTGTTTTGATAATGCTTCAATCATATCACCGTACTTTCTTGAGTTTGCCTCATCAAGCGCAGCATCTGTTTCATCAAGAATCACAAATGGAGGCGGATTAACTTGAGACATGGCAAAGAGGAGCGCTATAGATGTAAGGGCTCGCTCACCACCAGAAAGCATTGTTAAGCCCTTGATTCGTTTGTGTGGAAGTGAGACGTGGATATCGATTCCCTCTTCAACAGGCTCATCGTCACCCTCCAAAGAAGACACGGCGAGCGATAGATCACCTCCATCCTCAAGCTCATCTCCCGTTTTCTTTCTTCTTTTTCTTTCCTCTTTAACAACCTTAAGCTCAGCTTCACCTCCACCAAACATGAGTCTGAAAAAGTGTCCAAACTCTTTATTAATCTTTCCTATACCTTCCTTAAACAGAGCATCAAGTCTCTGATTTAAATCAGCAATAAGCTGTTTTAGAGTCTCAGATGTTGTCATTAAATCCTGTAACTCTTTTTCAAGGAACTGATCTCTTTCTTCAGTCTCTTTATATTCACGCATAACATCATCTCCACCTGCGCCACCCATTTCTTCTAGTCTAATTTTTGTCTTTTCAATTGTTCTTTTTCTATCAAGTTGCGCGCCTCTTGCCTCATCAGCAACAGTGCCTTCAGATGAAGCATAATCTTCATAAGCCACAGCATCTCTACCGAGCATAATATGAGCCTCATCAAGCTCTCTCTTGAGCTCGTGCTCTTCGTTATGCAATCTTTCTTCCTTATTTTTTATATGTTCAAGAGCTGAGTGTACTTCATTTTGTTTAGACATTATTCTAAGTACAGCTTTTTCGCTCTCCACATTCTTCTCTTTCTCCTTATCAATATCAGCCTTTATATCTGCATATTCTTTTGCTTGATGCACTTCATCCTCAGAGTATGATTTTAATTTTTCTTCTAGGGACTTCATCTCAGTTGTGATTCGCACAATTTCTTCTTCTTCGTGTTTTGTATGTGTATCAACACCATTACCTTGTTCTTTATTGTGTGAGACAAAAGAAATCACAGACTCTTTGATTTCTTTGAGTATTGTCTTTGTGTGTATTATTCGTTCTTCCAATGGTGCAGACCCCGCAAGAATCTCTTCAGCCTTATCTACAGACTGCTCTACGGCACGAGTTACCACCTCCACATCTCGAAGATATACCTGCTTCGTGCTTGTCTCTGATGCTTCCTTCAGTTTTCTATCAATAGTTCTTTTAAGGTATGATACCTCACCTTCAAGCCTACCTAGCTCTCTCATACAAGAGTCCTTCTTTCCTCTCGTGTCTCTCATTTTCGACTCAAGATCGAGCAAGTTAGACATCTGACTGCTTTGACCCAGATTCGCCTTTAGGGCATCCAAAATCTCTTTATGATGATTCAACTCTTCTTGTAGGACTTTTAATTCTGCTTCAGGAGCCTTCTTCTCATCATGTATTTTTGATTTCTCTAGTTTTATATATACATCTTCTTTATAGAAATACTCTTTGTATAGCTTAATAAGCTCACCTCTAAGAGCAACAGACTTTTCAATCTTTTCAACTTGTTTACGGAGAAATTTAATATGAGGCGCAAGCTCTCTTCTTAAAGACTCAATCTCCTTAATATGATTCTCTGTTTTTTGCAGTTTCTTTTCACTCTCTTCTTTCCTGTATTGGTACACCTTAAGTCCAAGTGCATCTTCAATCATCTCTCTTCTTTCTCTTGGTTGTGACGAAAGCAACCTATCTGCTTCACCTTGTGAAATTATATGGTGCCCTGATGATCCAATATTTGCATATGCCAAAAGTTCAGCAACATCTTTGAGACGTACACTTGTTCCGTTTATAAAGTATTCATTCACACTATCACGATGGACCACACGCTCAATTGACACCTCATCAAAATCAACATTGAACATTCTGTTTGAGTTATCAAACACTACTTTTACTGAAGCTCTATTTGCTCTTGCATTATCCTTTCCACCGTTAAAAATTAAGTCTTCACCCTTTTTTCCTCGCATAGACTTTATTGACTGTTCTCCAAGTACAAACCTGAAAGACTCTGCCACGTTTGATTTACCAGAGCCATTTGGACCCACAATTGCTGTGATTGGAGAGTTAAAAATTAACCCCCCTTTCTTTGCAAAAGATTTAAAACCGTTAATCTCAAGGGATTTGAGCCTGGAAGTGAATGACATATTACAGTACTTATATTATCAAAAGATGCCCAAAAACCCTAGGGAAAACTATAGCAACGATATCTCCATAAAGCCGGTTGAGTAGAACTTAACATGTAAAGTACCCTTTCCTTCAATCGCCATATCAAATTCCCCTTCATACTCAGCTGTAGCGATGCCATATGTTGAAACGAGTAACGCATTTAACTGCCTTACCTCGGCTTCGAGACTTGTAAGTGTCCTGCCATCATCGGTATGTGCAGCACAAAGTCTATCCAAAATATCTGCATTATTCCTATGCAACTCTCTAAACAGCTCTTCTGGTGATTTCTCCATACCTCCATATTGTGTTTTTTCTATTCGAATCATGGATTATTCTGTACCCTCAAATTTATATGCTTTTGCCCCATCTGCAAAAGACATGACCACAAGATACCTGTCTATTGTCGGAATTTTAATTCTATCTGAAGAGACAGGTTCAACACCCTCAGGCGCTTGCACTTGTTCTGCTTTCAATAGAGCCTCCGCTTCAGATCTCTCTATATGCTGACTGAGGAGTAGTGCAATATTTTCAGGCAACCCAAGCTTAATTTCTTGTATTCTTGGGTCATTAAGTTGTTCTAATTCTTCCCCAAGATGCTTTGCAAATACCTCTGCAGCAAATGGTGGGACAGGTTCTTCTGGATTTTGGCCCCAATTTCGTTCAATTCTTATCATGTATCTATTCTATAACAATTTTGCCCCGTTCGGAACCCTCATATCTGGCGATATAAGTACAATGCCACCAAGCTCATCTGCAAAACCTGTAGTTAAACACTCAGACATAAAAGGGCCAATTTGTCTTGGTTTAAAATTAACCACGCAAACAACCTGCTTACCTACCAAACTATCTTTATTGTAGTGAGTGGTTATTTGTGCGCTAGACTTCTTTATCCCAATCTCGGGACCAAAATCAATAACCATTTTAATAGCAGGTTTCTTTGCTTCTGGAAAATCAGAAGCTTCAATTATTGTACCGACTCGGAGTTCAACTTTTAAAAAGTCTTCAAAATTTATAGTTTCCATTCCTTTATTCTACCATCACCTTTGTAATTATACTTACAATATCCTCCAAACCCTGCGGAGAGATACGGTCAACTATTTGATACTCTCTTGCTTCAATATCAATCATCTTTGCCGCGTGCGGCAAAGCGACACCTGTGACAGATTTAGTATTCACCTCAATCTCAAAAAATAGCCCTTTCTTTTTTGAAGTTACTGGTACACAAAAAGCAAATCCGGTATTTTTATGAAAACCCGTATCACTGAGTACAACCACAGGTCTATAACCCTGTTGCTCGTGACCTTTTGAGGGGCCAAAAGACAGCTTTAATATATCTCCTCTTTTTGGGATTCTACTTTTTACCATATCTCTCGTCCTTTCTTACCACCATAATAATCCTCTACATCTTTTTCCTTCTCAAAACCTTTATAAATAGCATCGAGTGACATGTTCTTGATATTTTTAAAAGATCTTTCTGGTTTAACTACAATTTTATCTCCTTCTGTCATAAGCCCCACTACAGTACCCTCCGAGAGAGTCAACTCACCAATTAGATGTACGGGTATTCTGATGCCGTACCCGTTACCCCATTTAGATATTTTTGTTTGTACCTTCTTCTTCATGGGTTAAGTATATACGCATGTATATACTTGTCAAACTATTCTACCACCTGCACGTTCCACTTTTTAATTTCAAGAGCCTTTACCGCAGCGGCCTGTTCAGCCTCTTGCTTTGATTTACCTTCTCCTGCTACAACTTGTTCATCTTTCAAAAATACAGCAACTGTAAATATTTTGTTATGATCAGGGCCAGACTCTTTTATTAATTTATACATTGGGGTAATACCAACTCTTTCTTGTGCAACCTCTTGGAATCTACTCTTTGCATCTATAAACTTTTGATTTTTAACAATATCATCAATGAGGTGGAACAATTGCTTATTAATAAATTCTGCAGCTTTGTTATACCCTTGGTCTAGATAGATTGCCCCAACAACTGCTTCAAATGTATTTGCAAGAATATATTGTCTCGCTCTACCAGTATCTTTTGCCTCACCCTTAGACAAAAGTAGAAATGAGTTAATACCTATTTTTTCTGCAGCCTCAGAGAGTGTATTGGAGTTAACAAGTGAAGACCGATATGCGGTCAAATCACCTTCAGGACTTGCTGGGTATTTATTATACAAATAGTCGGTAATCACCAATTCCAAAACAGCATCTCCCAAAAACTCAAGACGTTCGTTATGTTCAAGTTTAATGCCTCGGTTCTCATTTAAATATGACCGGTGAATAAAGGCTTGTTTTAAAAGCTCCTTGTTTCTAAACTCTAAATTAATGCTTTTTTCAAATACTGAAAAATCCATGCGACACTATACTACCACATTTTCTTTCTTTAGTAAAATCTGTATAGCCTTTGTGATTATAGGGAGGATATCGTTATAAAAATTAAGTGTAAGTATGTCTTTTGCATTAAACCATCGCGCATCGTTCAAGCCACCACTGGTACCCAGTGTGATTGGTGTATATTCAGACTTTGCCAGGTAGTATGTAACCTGTTTTCTTATCTTTCCATCTTCTGGATGTGAAGCAATATACTCATTCTGTGCAAGTTGTTCTAATACCTCAATATCAAGACCCATTTCTTCTTTAATTTCTCTAGCTGTTCCCTCTTCAACACTTTCCCCTTCTTCGAGTTTTCCTTTTGATAGGGTCCAGTGTCCAAACACGTCGTGTACCAGTGCTAAATACACAGCACTGTCATGTATTGAGTACACCACAGCACCTCCAAGTTTTTGGATTGGCATCTCTTCATATGGTACCTCTTTCTTTTTTTCTTTTACTTTCTTTTGTGAAATCTCTTCTTTACCAGGCTCACCCATTTCTTTATACACAGCCCCAAGTACTCCGTTCACAAACTTTCCTGACGTCTCACCTCCAAATGACTTTGCAAGCTCTATGGCTTCATTTATGGCAACTTTTGCTGGCACCTCTTTTCTGTCTCCAAATATGAGTTCGTACAATCCAATTCTTAAAACATTCCTATCAACCATCGCAATTTTTGGGATTGGCCATTCTGGGGCAGCTTTTTCGATGATTGTATCGATGTCTGGTCTTTTCTTTAAGACTCCGTCAGTTAGATTTTTTATAAAAGAAAAGTCGCCCATACCAGGAGCGAACTCTTCCGCATTTCTCTGAAGAATCTCTTCCATCACAGAATCATTGCACCCTCTAAAATCCCATTCAAAGAGTGATTGCAAAGATATTGATCGTGACAGGTGTCGATTCGCCATATAAATGAACTTATGAAATCAATAGTACACTACGCATACAAAAAGCACAAGCCTGTGCACGAGATTTGTGCACAGGTCTGTACTATAAAATATTATGTACCGAGAAGATTACTTCTTTGAAGCCTTCTTTGCCTTAGGAGCTTTTTTAACCTCCTTCTTGTCTGCCTTAGCCTGCTTTGCAAGTACGTCCTTACCCTTGTACTTACCACATGATGCACACGCAACATGCTTTCGCTTAGGCTGACCACAATCTACGCAAAGAATAGTACCCGCTGCCTTAAGCGCGTGGTGACTTCGTCGGTTCCGAGTATGACCTCGGGTATGTCGCATATGGTTTACCATAGGCACAAAGTATACTGATTTTTAGATAGATAGCAAGATATGTACAAGGAAACCGCCTCCCAGAGAGAGGCGGTTTACAGAAAAGATGGGCAGGATTAATACCACCAAGGACGAGATGGGGCGGGTTTGCTGCCCCACCCATACTGCACCGGAGGTGTTGATGACTTTGTGACAAAGCCAGAGCGGTCCGCTGGGCGAGGCCACTGGTGACCTTCTTTAAGGCGCCTTTCTGTGCCTCGGGGTGTTGATACAACCACCGTGTGGCGCTTAAGGTTCCACCGACGTTCGGCTTTAGTCATGCCGCGTCCGGCACGTTTGGTGATGACAGGGCGAGTATCTTCCGTTGTTTTTCTTTTCATGGCAAAGGGCAATGTTGAGTTTCTACACAAAGTTTTTTTGTGTACCTGCCATGATAATACACCCTATTTCATACCTGTAAAGTTCTTACAAAAACTTTTTCTGTGCTCCTTGGATAATCCAAATTTGGAGATTGCCGCTCTATGTTTTTGTGTTCCATACCCCTTATGTATTTCAAAAAGATACTCTTTGTATTTTTTTGATATTCTCTCCATATACATATCTCTTGTAACTTTTGCATATACGGATGCAATAGATATAACAAACTCTTTTTCATCCCCTTTTATAATGTCTTTTTGCTGTATATCCAGTTTTGTTCTTAATCCCCTGTCTGCTTTTAACTCCACAGCATGGGGCTGTACATTCTTTGTTGCTTTCTGTATCAGCATATCGACCAACTGTTGTATACAAATTGATATACCCCTTGTATCAATATTTTTTGCAGATTTTGATGCAATAAAAAAACTTACCAAATTCTTTTTCTGTATTTTTTTAAGTACGTTAAACCAAAACTCCCTTTCTGCTTCAGTCATTTTTTTTGAGTCGGTTTTGGATGGGTATTTCTTACCTGCAACGTGCTGTATTTCTTTTTTTAAAAGCAGCATGTCCTTTAATTCAATTCTTGATACACAAACGGTCACAGGACCCGCAAGTGGACCTCTTCCAACTTCATCTACGCCCAATATATATTGCTTATTTTTCTTCCCTTTAGGTTTTGGCATATTAGATATATACTACAAGCATACAATATTTTAATTTTTAAATCTTGAGAGCAAGGCTGGGCCTTGGCACTCTAAGATACACAAATATGACCAAACGTTTTGTTCACCTTCATACTCATACTCACTACAGTCTCCTTCAGGCTCTGCCAAAAATCCCAGACATGGTTAAAAAAGCAAAAGAGTATGGTATGGACGCTCTTGCAATTACAGATAATGGAAACCTATACGGTGCTATTGAATTCACAAAAGAGTGCACGAATCCAAAGATTGGCATAAAACCGATTATTGGTGTTGATTTTTTCGTAGCAACACGAACAAGACATGACAAAGAGCCGAGAATAGATCACCGAAGCAAAAAACTAGTACTCATTGCAAAAGACCAAGTCGGGTACGAGAACCTAAAGAAATTAATCACCATCTCTAACTTTGAAGGCTTCTATTACAAACCAAGAATAGACAAAGACCTGTTGGAAAAACACAAGGATGGCCTGATTGCAATCATGCCATCCTTTGGTGGTGAAGCAGCTGCCTGCGCAAAATCAGGAAACCTTGAAGAAGCAAAGAAAATAATTGAATACTATAAATCGGTATTTGGAGGATCTGAAAATCCAGAGGAAAGCAATGTGTTTGTTGAGATTACAAGACACGATGACTTAGAAGATCACAAAACAACAATGGACAGAATAGCTGTTGTTGCAAAAGAAACAGGTGTACCTTTGGTTGGCGCACACAACATATACTACCTTAACCCTGACGATAAAAAAGCACGTACCACCCTCCTTTCTGTACAAAAAATTGGAAGTGGGCCCGTAGAGGATGACGAAGGTGATTTTTCATTTAAGAGTCCAAAAGAAATGTATGAGCTCCTTGAGGAATATTCAGGAGCATGTGAGAACACGGGAATAATCGCAGACAGGTGCAACCTACTCATCGAACTAGGAAAGTGGGTATTTCCAAAGATTGAAGTAGATGAAGAATTTAAGGATTCAGAAACACCGTATGATGATCACTTAAGAAAGATTGTATACGCCGGTTTTGAAAGAAGAAAAGTAGAAAAAACAGAAGAAGTATTAAAGAGAGTTGAATATGAGCTCAGTGTAATCAAGACAAAAGGTTATGCACCATACTTTCTTGTGGTAGCAGACC
>JACCDV010869348.1_pt1 | contig 11718 bp, 11 predicted proteins | sample 7446131 | NCBI WGS metagenome assembly JACCDV01 (sample SAMN15323448, study PRJNA562643) | freshwater metagenome | isolation source: river surface water | place: USA:Blue River Watershed | collected 2017-08-17
CACGCTCAGGGAAATCACCGCCGGGATCTTGCCGATGAGGCCGACCAGGAAGATCTTGCTGCCGATGAACACCAGCACCAGGGCCAGGGCGTACTTCAGGTACTTGAAGCGGTGGATCATCGCGGCCAGCGCGAAATACAGCGCACGCAGGCCAAGGATCGCAAAGATGTTGCTGGTGTAGACGATGAACGGGTCGGTGGTGATCGCGAAGATGGCCGGCACCGAGTCGACGGCAAAGATCAGGTCGACGAACTCCACCAGCACCAGCGCCAGGAACAGGGGCGTGGCGAAACGCTCCAGCCGGCCGGTGCGGGGGTCGGTCTCGCGCACCCAGAAGGCATTGCCACGCAGGCCGTCGGTCACGCGCATGTGCCGCTTGAGGAACTTCAGCAGCGGGTTGCTGGCGATGTCGGGCATGTGGTCGGCAATGACCCACATCTTGATGCCCGTGAACACCAGGAACGCACCGAACACATACAGGATCCAGCTGAACTGGCTGACCAGCGTGGCCCCCAGGCCGATCATGATGGCGCGCAGCACGATCACGCCCAGGATGCCCCAGAACAGCACCCGGTGCTGGTACTGCCGCGGGATGGCGAAGAAACTGAAGATCAGGGCGATGACGAAGACGTTGTCCATCGACAAGGACTTCTCGATCATGAAGCCGGTGTAGTAGTCCATGCCGCTCTGCGCGCCCAGGTACCACCAGACCCAGGCACCGAACAGCAGCGCCACGCTGATGTAGCCGCCCGACAGCAGCAGGCTTTCGCGAACCCCGATCTCATGGTCGTCCTTGTGAAGGACGCCCAGGTCGAAGGCCAGCAAGGTGACGACGATGCCGACGAAGGTGAGCCAGACCCAGGCAGGCGTGCCCAGGAAGTCTGTGGTGAAGAAGGGAAGCAGGATGTCCATGGTGACCCGTTGGATGACAAGGTGGGGAATCTGACCTTTTCCGGTCGACGAACGCTCTTCAGTGTGGGGATCGATCGATCTCGAACAAACCAGCCTGAAACGCACCTAAACTTCGGTTTTCCCGCACCGGAGGGCACATGCTGAATTACCGTCATCTGCACTACTTCTGGGTTGTCACCAAAGAGGGTGGCTTTGCGCGCGCTGCCGAACGGCTGGACATGGCCGTGCAGACCATCAGCGCACAGGTGCGCGAGCTGGAAAAGGCCCTGGGGCACCAGCTGCTCAAGCCTTCGGGCCGGGGCGTGGCACTCACCGAGGCGGGCCAGGCCGCCTTCGCACGCGCCGAGGAAATCTTTCAGCTGGGCCAGGTGATCCCTGACGAAGTGCGCGAAGCCGCCAGCGGCAAGGTGGCTCGCCTGGCGGTCGGGCTGTCCGACGGCATCTCCAAGCTGGCCGCCCACGCCCTGCTGGCGCCCGTGCTGAACACACCCCACCTGAGGCTGGTCTGCCATGAGGGCGAGTTCGAGCAGCTGCTCGGCGAGCTGGCGCTGCATCACCTCGACCTGGTGCTGGCCGGTCAGCCGGCGCCCCGCAACCCGAACCTGCGCCTGAGCAGCGAACGGCTGGTCGATTCACCGGTGGAGTGGTATGGCCCGGCCAGGCTGGTGGGCAAGACCGAACGCGAGCGTTTCCCGCTCAGCCTCAATGAGCTGCCGGTGCTCTTGCCCACGGGTCACTCGGCACTGCGCCCGACCCTGGACCACTGGTTCGACACGCAGGGCCTGCGCCCCCGCATCGTCGGCGAGTTCGAAGACAGCGCGCTGCTCGCCGTGTTTGCGGCCCGCGGGCTGGGTGTGTTCCCGGTCAGCCGGCTGGGAGCGGACGACGTCGGCCTGATGCGCGGGTTGCGCCTGCTGGGCAGCAGCGAAGGCGTGAAAGAAGAGATCCACGCCATCCGCTCGCGCCGCGGCCAGCACCATCCCCTGGTGATGCAGGTGATGGCGGCGGCCCGCCCATGAAGGCGACTTGAACGCGACTTGAGCGCGCCTTGAACCGGCGCCGGTTCAGGCACCGGTTCAGGCGCCAGACCAGGCGTGCTGGCGCCGCGCCACGGTTGGTCCGGCTTCATCGTCGGCCACCGCCCGCGGCCAGTGACGCCGCACGGCCTCCAGCACGCGGGCCTCGCCATCGGCCAGGTGGCCATCGGCACGCGTTGCTGCCAGCGCCAGGCGCAGCACCGTTCTTTGCAGGGCCAGATCCGAAATCTCGCCCATCAGCGAGGCCAGGCTGTCGTCGTCAACATTGTCGATGAGCGAACCGGTCGCATACCCGGACGCCAGCAGCTCTTCGCACAGCGTGTGCACGATGTGGGGCAAGAGTTGGGGCTCCAGCCCCAGTTCACGCTCTGCACCCAGTTGCTTGAGGATGTCGAACTCTGAACTGCAGACGTGGCCATCAGAGATCAGCACCAGCGCGACGATGCGCGCGGCGGCTTCGGGGCTGTTGTGAGGGTAGCTTCGCACGGCAATTCTCCGTTGAGGGTGGGGCGGTCTGTGGGCACCTGGGGTGGTCGGCTCAATCGCCATGGCCACCATGTCGGCGGCCTGCCAGGCGTGTCCTGTGTCGGCTCTGGATCGGAATGGGCACCAGCACGGGTGCCCGCCGTGGCGCCCATGCCCGGAGGACCTGCTTCAGAGCGTGCATGCCCTGGCCCAGAGCGGACAGCAGGAGGGATGCGAGATGCAGAAAGATCTTCATGATGAGTGCGTCAGGAAGTGTGGACAGACCTGACTGTGCGCTCGAATCCGCTTCGAAAGAAGCGATGTTTGCAGCACCTCTGCTCAGGAAAATACGAAGTACCAGACACCACCGGGCATGGTCGCATCGGGCCCCGGGGGCGACACCTGCAGCGTCAGTCGTGTCGCAACAGGTCACCGAACACGGTGTGCTCGCCTTCCTTGCGGTCGGCACCCGGCGCGTCGTAGAGCACGAGCCAGCGTGCCTGGCCGCCCGACAGCGTCGGTGGCAGGTCGCAGAGGGCCTCGGCACGGTTGCTGCCGTGGCCATGCGGCAGCGGCACCGACTCGGTCAGCGCCGACTCGAAACGCACCGGCTCCCGGTTGGCGGCCAGCAAGGGCCGGGCCCCGGGCCACCGGAAGACACGGATGTCCCCGTTGAGCACCATGGTGGGGCCGGCCAGGATGTAGAGGTCATCGCCCGAGAAGTGCAGGTCTCGCACCCCCATGCCCTGCAGTTCAAGGAAATGCTTGCGGATCAGCGTGCCGCTGTCGTCCAGCGGCACCAGGCGCAACTGGTCGCCACGGGCTTCGACCGCGATCTCCAGCAAGGCGGACCAGCCCCGCAAGACCGGGCCGCGCAGCCCGAGCAGCAGCCGCCGGCCGTCCACGGCCAGACCTTCGATGTCAAAGCCGTTGTCCTTGCCGGGAATGGCCATGTAAGGACCGAAGTGTGGGTCTTCGGCCAGCGCACGGGTGAGCAGGTTCGATTGCGCATCGCCCTTCAGGCGCCGCGCCTGTCGACCGTCCTGGGCGCAACGGACCAGGCAGGGCGCGCCCTGGGCATCGGGCTCGATGGGCAGACACGCCAGCAGGCGCCGATTGCCGTCCAGCGCCACTTTTGCCAGCCGCCTGGCGTTTTCGGCATGCCCTCGGTCCGGCTTGGCATTCTTGCGCTTGAGTCCATGCGAGCCCACGACCCAGAGAAAACCATCGGCCACCGCCATGCCCTCCAGGTCAGCCTCCTCATCGGGGGCGCCGGGCAGGTCCAGCAGGTCGGCCAGGGGGAAGTCGCGCACCTCGCCGAAACGCAAGGCCTCGCGACCCACCGGCTCAAGCCGCCGCAGGCGGTCCAGGCCGCAGGCCTCGTCGCCGGCCACCCAGAGCCAGTCGCCCGTGAAGGCTGCCCCTGACAGGTTCGATTGCACCAGGGAGTCGGGCGAGAACTCGAGGCGAACGGCATTGGCGGTTCGGGCATTGGGCATCCGTGGCACCTCCGGAGGCTGCTGCACCGGAAGGCCGGTGGGTTGCCCCCGCCATCCAGTGCCGACAAACCCTGAAGTCTGCGCCCAAAACGCCGGCCTGTGTTCAGGTTTATCCGATGTTCGCGTTCTCGAAAGGCTGCTTTCCCCGCCTCGGCAGACGCCCCACATTCCGTCTGTCATTCAACCCAAGGAGACCCGCGATGCAAGTGCTCTTCAAGTCCCGCCACCCGGAGGCAACCGACCTGCGCGAGCTGACCGAACGCCGTGTGCGATTCGTGCTGCGACGCCTGCTCTGGCTGGTGCCGCGCGCCGAGGTGCAGATGTCCGATGTGAATGGCCCCCGTGGAGGCGTCGACAAACGCTGCCAGATCGAGCTGCGCACCGATGGCGGTGGCTCGGTGGTCGTGACCTCGGTGGCCAGCGATTGGCGCACCGCGCTGGACCATGCACTGGCCCGCGCCGCACGCTATGTTGTGCGCCAGTGGCGTCGCAGCCAGGACACCCGCCGGATGCGGCAGCGCCTGGCCGGCCTCGAACCGTGAGCGCCAGCCCTCCGCGCCATCGGCCCTGACGGGTCGATGCAGGCTGGCGCAGCCGGCGGGGTGCGGGCCATGAGCGCCCTCACCCGCCGGACAACCCGGGCTGGATGAAGGCGAACCAGCCGCCCGTTGCGAACAGCAGGACCGACACACCGTAGACGCGCCTGGACCGCCGACGCTGCGCCATGCACGCCTGGCGCAGCCCTGGATCGAGCGGGCAAGGCGCATGGCGCTGCTGCCACTGCGCGGCACCCGCCAGCACCAGCATCACGGCACCGCCCCCGAACACCCAGCCGCTGTGTTCGCTCAGCCAGACGATCTGCGGGAACACCGACACCAGCGTGGCCAGTGTGGCGCCGGCGCCGAGCGCCACCAGCACGGCAGGCAAGGCACAGCACACCAGGGTGGACGTGCCCGCAAACAGGGCCAGCCACGACGTGGCCGCGCTGCGCTGCTGTTCGACGCGGCCGTCCAGCGACGCGTTCGACGGGTGAGGTGCCATGTCAACGCCCCTGGTTCGCGGCGCGGGTCTCGCTTCGAATCTGCGCCACGGAAGCCGCCACCGTGTCGGTGGACACCACCTCGTAGCCGGATTCGCGGACCTCGTTGGCCACGCGCTCGGCATCCAGGCTTTGACCCGCTCGCATTTCAACGGCCACGATCTTGTTGCGCAGGTCGATGAAGATCGGGCCCGCAGACGGCAAGGCCTTCAAGCGCTTCTCGATGCCCTGGGCACAAAACGCGCAGACCATGCCGTTGACCTGCAACTTCAGGCTGCGTGTGGCCTCAGCCGCGAGGGCGGTGGCTGGCAGAACGGCCGCGACAGACAGGGTCAGCGCGCCGATCAGGCGACGGGCGATGGGGGTGAACGGGAACAAGGTCATGGTGTTTCTCTTGCGAATGTGAACAGAACGTGGTGCCACCCATGGGCCTGCAAGGCTCAGTAGGACCACATCAGGTTGAGTTGGGCGCCATCCCGGTTGCGGCCGACTTCCAGGAACAGGCCGCGGTGAATGAATCGGAGCAAGGGCGTGAGTTCGTTCCGCGTGGCGTCGGCGTAGCGCACACGCTTGCCTTCGACGATGAGCCAGGGCTGCACCTGTTCATAGTCCACCTCGTAGAACGAAAAACCCGCACGCAGCCAGGTGCTGTCGTGTCGCAAGCGGCCATCGCTGCGCTTGGGCTCCCACCCTGCCCCCAGGTAAAGGCGAGTGGTCTCGTAGTCGGCCATCCAGGCGGGCGACCAGAAGGTTTGCTCGCCCTGCCAGCCCTGGCCGCGCACACGACCCGCAGCGCCCACAAACCACAGATTGGCCTGCGCGTGCGGCAGGTTCCAGCGGTGCAGGAGGCGGGTGTACGTGAGGCCTGCGGCTTCACGCTCGTGGTGTCGATCGGCCGGTGCCGCGTGGTGAACCGGCTCCTTCCATCGGGTGGCCATGACGCCGATGGCGTCACGACCGGTGACGGCGAAATTGACGGCCAGGTCACGCTCACCGCCACGGCTGAAGTCCGCCATCGTCATCCAGCTGCCTTCGCTGGCCATGGGCAAAGCAAAAGCCGAAGCGGAGCAACTCAGAAGGGCAGCTGCGCAGGCCAGACGGCCGCGCCGACACCAAGCGCCAGGTGCAAGGAAATGGATCATGTTCGAGGCGGGCCACAAGGGCCTCAGACTGGGAGGGCAGACAGCATCACGCGCGGCACGGGGCGCCGCGCGGGCAGAACCCTCAGCCTCGTGGAGGCCTGAACAGTGGCTCCGGAGCGCCCGCCGTGGCCAGACCGACAGGGGCTGCCGGCAAGCGGCCACCAGGGCGCGGCAAGGAAGCCAGGGCCGGCACCGAAGCCGCCAGCCACGGTGCGCAGCAGACACAGTCAGAGCACGCGCTGTGGTCGTCCGAAGGGGGGGCGTCAGACCCCTGCACCGCGTGGCATGGCGGATGTTCGTCCACTGCAACGAGCACATCGGGCGTCGCGTGCCAGCCGACATCCACACCAACATCCACACCGCCCCCCATGCCGGCCCAGGCCCAGGCGCGCAGCGGCATCAGCGCCACCACCATCCACAGGCACGCAATCACCCAGACGGCGCGTCGCTGAGGCGCGCGCACACGCGGGTGTCCGGGAATGTTGGCGGTGGCTTCCACCCTTTGAGATTAACAAACCTGCGCGCGGGCCCCTCGCATGGCGCACCCCATGCCCATCATGGAAGGGGGGCTTTGTTGCCACCAAGCGAAAAACGGGGTGGCGCCCTCCATGATCCTGGCAGGGCGTCACCCGCAAGGTCCCCAGACACACGGCGGCGGCGGTCTGCAAACCCCCGGAACTTTCTGGCCTTAGCACTCTCTGATCAGGAGTGCTAACATCTTTCCCAGGAAGGACCCGAAAGGAGCCATTTCACATGACGATGACCACTGCCCTCGCCACCCGCGACCCCTGGAGTGTGGTGCCCTCACTGGGCAACCTGGACGCCTACATCCGCAGCGTGCAGGCCATTCCCATGCTCGAGGCTGACGAGGAACAGGCCCTGGCCCGCCGCCTGCGCGACCAGCAGGACCTGCAGGCCGCATCCAAGCTGGTGCTGTCGCACCTGCGCCTGGTGGTGTCGATTTCGCGCCAGTACATGGGCTACGGCCTGCCCCAGGGTGACCTGATCCAGGAAGGCAACGTGGGCCTGATGAAGGCCGTCAAGCGCTTCGACCCTGACCAGGGCGTGCGCCTGGTGTCCTACGCCATGCACTGGATCAAGGCCGAGATCCACGAATACATCCTGAAGAACTGGCGCATGGTGAAGGTGGCCACCACCAAGGCCCAGCGCAAGCTGTTCTTCAACCTGCGCTCGCTCAAGCACCAGTTCAAGGGCGAAGCCGACGATGCCCATGTGGGCCGTGCGGCCCTGTCCGAGGCCGACATCCACCGTGTGGCGGCCGAGCTCGATGTGCGCCCCGAAGACGTCATCGAGATGGAAACCCGCATGGCCGGTGGCGACGTGGCCCTGGAAGCCCAGGCCGACGACGACCATGACCACGCCCCCGTGGCCCCGCTGGCCTACCTGGCCGACGAGGTGCACGAGCCCACCCGCATGCTCGACGCTGCGCGCCGCGACTGGCTGTCCAGCCAGGGCATCGCTTCGGCCCTGGAAGGCCTGGACGAGCGCAGCCGCCACATCGTGGAAGAGCGCTGGCTGAAGGTGAACGACGACGGCTCGGGCGGTGCCACCCTGCACGACCTGGCCGCGCAATACGGCGTCAGCGCCGAGCGCATCCGCCAGATCGAAGTGGCTGCGCTCAAGAAGATGCGCAAGGTGCTGGAAGCCGCCTGAGCTTTCCACCAGACGGAGCGTCAGAACAAACGGCACCTTCGGGTGCCGTTTTTCATGGGTTCACCTCAGGGCATGAACACTAGTCTTTGCGGACATCAGGACGACAAACGCTAGACACTCTCATGCCTTACCTTTCCAGCATCACCGGACGACTCCTGATCGTCACGTTGACCCTCACTTTGGCCCTGGTGGCCAGTGCGCTTTACAGCAACCACCAGCTGCAGCTCATTTCCGACAACACGCGGCGCACCGGCGACAACCGCATCCCGCAGCTGGCCCAGATGGCCGAGCTGGAGCTGCAGGTCACGCGGGTGTCGCTTCAGCTGCGCCACGCCATGCTGGCGCGAAGCCCCGAGGAACGAAACACCGCGCTGACCGACATCGGGCAACGCAAACAGCGCATTCAGGTGCTGCTGGACGAATACGAATCACGGCTGTTCACCGACATCGGGCGCCAACGCTTTCAGACCGTGCGGCCGGCGGTCGAGACCTTCTGGCGCATGGGCGCAGAAAACATCCGGCTGATCGAGGCGGGCCAGAAAGACAACGCGTTTGCCCACCTGGTGGACCACGCCATCCCGGCACGGAACGCCCTGCTCAAGCAACTGTCGGACACGGTGCAGTACCAGCGTGACAGCACCCTGAAAGACATGGCCGTGATCGAGCGCAGCGTGCACCAGACACGGGTGATGCTGATCTCGCTGTTCGCGGTGGTGTGCGTGGGGCTGCTGGGCTTTTCCTGGTGGGCCAACCGGGCCATCAACTCACGCATTCAGGCCTCCAGAACCGTGATCGAGCGGGTGCGTGACGGCGACCTGAGCCAGCCGATTGAGACCGATCTGCACGACGAGTTCAAGCCCCTGCTGCAAGCCCTGCACGACATGCAAGACGGCCTGGGCCAGGTGGTGCGCGACGTGCGTCGCCATGCGGATCACGTGGCCAGCACCAGCACCACCATCGCCGAGGGCAGCCAGTCACTGTCTGAGCGCACCGACCACCAGAGCCAGGCGCTGCTGCGCACGGCCAGCACCATGGAGCAACTGGGGCAGGCGGTCAGGACCAACACCGAGCACGCCGCACAGGCCGCCGAGATGGCGCAGCAGGCCAGCGATGTGGCCCGTCAGGGCGGCATGGCCGTTCAGAACGTGGTCGAGACCATGCGCGGCATCCATGAGGCCTCGCGCAAGATCTCGGAGATCATTTCCGTGATCGACGGCATCGCGTTCCAGACCAACATCCTGGCGCTCAATGCCGCGGTGGAAGCGGCACGGGCCGGTGAAAACGGGCGAGGCTTTGCCGTGGTGGCTGGTGAGGTGCGCACCCTGGCGCAACGCAGCGCCGGGGCAGCCCGAGAGATTCGATCGCTCATCACCGTCAGTGGCGAGCAGGTGGAAAAGGGCAGCAAGCTGGTCGAGCACGCGGGCGACACCATGACCCAGATCGTGGGGGCCATCGAGCAGGTCACCGGCATCGTGCAGGACATCAGCCGCGCCAGTGCCGAGCAGCACACCGGGGTGACCGTGGTGGGCCAGGCGGTCAATGACATGGACAGCGCCACCCAGCAGAACCTGAACCTGGTGCAGCAGTCCACACAGGCCGCAGGCAACCTGCAGGCGCAGTCTCGTTCACTGGTCGATTCGGTGGCCGTGTTCAAGGTGGGCTGACAGGCCCCACCTGCCTCAACCCTTCAGGCGCTGCAGCAAACCGGCCGTGGCCGCGTCCAGCCCCCGGGTGTCCCCGCTTTCGAGGCGGGGCAGCAGGTCCTTGCACATGGCCTTGCCCAGCTCCACCCCCCACTGGTCGAAGCTGTTGATGCCCCACAGCGCGCCGCTCACGAAGGTGCGGTGCTCGTACAGGGCCACCAGGGCACCCAGCGCCTCGGGGGTCAGCTGATCCAGCACCAGCGTGATGCTGGGCCGGTTGCCCGGGAAGGTGCGGTGCTGGGCCAGCACCTCGGGCGCGATCACCTTCGAGGCCGTGGGCACGGTTTCGCGCGCAGCCTCCTGGGCGGTCTTGCCCCACATCAGGGCCTGGGCCTGGGCCAGCCCGTTGGCCAGCAGGGCCTGGTGCTGGCGGGCCATCAGGGCGCGCAGTTCGGGCGACCAGGCGGCCTCGTCGCGGTGGGCCGTGCGGCGCACCAGCACGAACTCCACCGGGACCACATCGGTGCCCTGGTGCAGCATCTGGAAGAAGGCGTGCTGGCCATTGGTGCCGGCTTCACCCCACACCACGTCGCTGGTGGCATAGGGCAGCGGCAGGCCCTGGGCGTCGACCCGTTTGCCATTGCTTTCCATCACCAGCTGCTGCAGGAAGGCCGGGAAGCGACGCAGCCCCTGGTGATAGGGCGCGATGCAGTGGCTGCTGTGGCCATGGAAGTTGCGGTTCCACAGGTCCATCAGGCCCAGCCACACCGGCAGGTTGCGCTCCAGCGGCGCTTCGGCAAAGTGCCGGTCCATGGCATGGGCACCGGCCAGCAGGGCCTTGAAGTGCTCGGCGCCCAGCGCCAGCGCAATCGGCAGGCCAATGGCCGACCACAGCGAAAAACGCCCGCCCACCCAGTCCCAGAAGCCGAAGGTGGTGGTGATGCCAAAAGCCCGTGCCGCCTCCACGTTGGTGGTGGTGGCCACGAAATGCCGGGCGATGTCGGTGCCGCCCTGGTCCAGGAACCACTGCCGCGCCGCGTGGGCATTGGCCATGGTTTCCTGGGTGGTGAAGGTCTTCGAGGCGACGATGAACAGCGTGTGCTGCGGCTTGAGCGTGCGCAGCAGGGGCGCCAGATCATGCCCATCGACGTTCGAGACGAAGTGCAGACGCAGCTTCGGGTGCACCCAGGCATCGAGCGCCTGCACCACCATCTGCGGGCCCAGGTCAGAGCCGCCGATGCCGATGTTCACCACGTCGGTGATGCACCCTGGCTCGGCGCCACCGGCCGTGGCACGCACCTGCTCGACATAGGCCAGCAGCGCGTCGAGCACGGCGTGCACGGCGTAGCTTTGCGGCCCCTGGCCCTTGGGCGCGCGCAGGGCCGTGTGCAGCACAGCGCGGTCTTCGGTGTGGTTGATGGGCTCACCGCCGAGCAAGGCATCGCGACGCGCCTCCAGCTGGCATTCGCGCGCCAGACCCATCAGGTGCTGGCCCGTGGCCACGTCCCAGCGGGCGCGCGACAGGTCGGCGAACACGTGCGGGGCCTCGATGGCCCAGCGCTCGAACCGGCCCGGGTCCTGCGCAAACAGGGTGCGCAGGTCTAGTTCCCGGCCATGGGCCTCCCAGTGGCCGCGCAGGGCGCCCCAGGCCACGGTCTGGTCACAACGCGACGACATCGTCCAAACTCCCTGTGTGTCGGTGTGCGAAAAGGTCAACGCTGGGCTTCGATCAAGGCGTCGAGTTTGCCCGCATCGACCGCGAAGGCCCGGATGCCCTCGGCCAGTTTCTCGGTGGCCATGGCGTCGTCATTCAGGGCGTAGCGGAAGGCCGCCTCGCTCAAGGGGGCCGGCGCGGCCTGCACCTGGCCGTCGAAGGCCAGCTGGCGCGGCACGGGCGCCTCCGAGGCCTGCAGCTGGGCCAGCAGGTCGGGGCTGATGGTCAGCAGGTCACAGCCGGCCAGCGCCAGGATCTGGCCCACGTTGCGGAAGCTGGCGCCCATCACCTCGGTGGCAATGCCGTGCTGCTTGTAGTGCGCATGGATGCGCGCCACCGACTTCACGCCCGGGTCGTTCACGCCGGCGTTGGCCGCTTCGTCCCAGCTGGCGCCGGCAGATTTCTTGTACCAGTCGTAGATGCGGCCGACGAAGGGCGAGATCAGCTGCACGCCGGCCGCGCCGCAGGCCACGGCCTGGCAGAAGGCGAACAGCAGCGTCAGGTTGCAGTGGATGCCGGCGCGCTCCAGCCGCTCGGCGGCGCGGATGCCCTCCCAGGTGGCGGCGATCTTGATGAGCCCGCGGCCCCGCGGC